>Ga0209185_1001109_pt1 | contig 24888 bp, 17 predicted proteins | sample SidtaG_2_FD_187425 | JGI IMG/M metagenome (GOLD analysis project Ga0209185, IMG submission 187425) | Marine algal microbial communities from Sidmouth, United Kingdom - Sidmouth_Asex2 metaG (SPAdes) (version 2) | ecosystem: Host-associated > Algae > Red algae > Unclassified | place: Sidmouth... | reverse complement strand
TTGCCAACAAGTGTTGCCAACGCCGCGCCTTGCAATTCCATACGCGGGAACGGGCCCCAGCCAAAAATCAAAAAAGGATCCAAGATGATGTTGACCAACGCGCCCAGGATCATGATGGAGGACGGCAAGAGCGCCTCTCCCCCTGCCCGCAAGATATTATTGCTCATGGAGGCCACCGAAACCAGCACAAGGCCGGGCATTATAATCAACAGATATCCGAAAGCCATGCTCGCAACTTCGCCGCTCGCTCCCGCAACGGGCAAAATATTAGGCGCGGCCAAGAGCATCAGACTCACCAAAATCGACATTACAAATAAGCCAAGCAAGATCGCGGCCGCCGCGTGACGTTTGGCTTTGCCGGGATCGCCTTGGCCAAGAGCCCGCGACACCGCGCTCATGGTGCCGGCCCCCAATCCGATATTGGCGCTATTGCCGATGAAGCTAATCGGGAATGCAAAACCCAAAGCCGCCAGCGCCATAATCGCGAGCCGTGGTCTGTCCGGGTCTTCCAAACGGCCCAAGTAAATTGTGTCAACGATCCCTGTTGAAATGAGCGCGATCACCGCAATCGAAAACGGGCCCAGCATGCGAAAAACATGCTTGGGGATTGAGCCTTCAAGGACGTTGGTCTTTTGCGGTGATGCCAGCTCTTAGCCTATGTCGCGATGCGACGGCGCGAAGGCCGCCAAGGTCGCCATTTGCACGATCTCTGACGCGGCTGCGCCGAGTGAGCAAATTTGAACCGGCTTTTCCAGACCCGTCAGGAACGGCCCCAATACGGTTGCGCCCCCAACAGTGTCCAATAATTTTGTCGAAATCGAAGCACTGTGAATGGCGGGCATGACCAATACGTTGGCCGCATCTGTTAAGCGCGAGAACGGATAGGTCAGCATGTGCATAGGATCGAGCGCCACATCGGCTGCGATATCGCCTTCATATTCGAAATCAACATCGCGTTCGTCAAGAATTTCGACGGCTTCGCGGACTTTCAGCATACGTTCGCCCACAGGGTTCCCAAAGGTCGAATAGGACAGGAATGCCACGCGCGGTTCGAAGCCGAATTCACGGGCAAAATGCGCCGTCGATTCTGCGATATTTGCCAAGTCCCACGCTTCGGGCAATTCTGTGATGTTAGTATCTGCAATAAATAATGTTTTGCCGCGGTTTACGACAACCGAGACGCCCATGGTGCGTTCTTCCGGACGATGCGCCAACACAAGGCGCACATCGCGTAACACGACATCATAGGAGCGGGTCACACCCGAAACCATTCCGTCAGCTAAACCGTGTTGAAGCAGGAGCGCGGAGAAGACGTTTCGGTCATTATTGACGAGGCGCTGCGCATCCCGCCGCAAGAAGCCTTTACGTTGCAGGCGGCTATACAGATACTCTGTAAACTCTGCATTTCTGTCGAACAGCCTTGCGTTCAAAACAGTCAAGCTTTCAGGATTTTCAACACCCAGCAGCTTCATATTGTCATAAATCGGCTTTTCCCGGCCGATCAAAATCGCTTTCCCGAGACCACGTTGCTGAAAGGCTTGCGCGGCGCGAATGACAGCGGGCTCTTCTCCTTCCGCGAAGACAATCGTTTTGGGCTCTTCTTGGACTGAAGCCGTGATGCCTTGCAGGATGGCGGCCGTCGGATCTTGGCGACGCGCGAGAGACTTTTTATAGGCCTCCATGTCTTCAATCGGCTTCCGCGCCTCGCCCGTGTCCATCGCGGCCTGCGCGACATATGGCGGAATTTCGGAAATCAAGCGCGGGTCAAAAGGCGCAGGAATAATATATTCCGGGCCGTATTTTGGACGGTTACCATGATAGGCGGCGGCCACTTCCTCCGGCACATCCTGGCGCGCTAAATCCGCCAACGCATGGGCACAGGCGAGCTTCATTTCTTCATTCACATTGCGCGCTCGGACGTCCAATGCGCCTCGGAAAATATAGGGAAAGCCAAGGACATTATTGACTTGGTTAGGGTAATCGGAACGCCCCGTCGCAATGATAGCATCATCCCGGACGGCTTTAATATCTTCGGGCAGGATTTCCGGATCCGGGTTGGCCATAGCGAAGATAATCGGATTAGGGGCCATGGACTTGACCATATCTTGGGACACGATACCTGCGGCGGAGAGACCGAAAAAGACGTCAGCGCCGACCATAGCTTCTTCTAAGGTTCGCATGTCCGTCTCGACAGCGTGCGGAGCCTTCCATTGGTCCATATATTCTTCGCGGCCTTTATAAATGACGCCGCGACTATCCAAAACAATCGCATTTTCATCCTTAACGCCGAGATGTTTGACGAGGTTCAGCACAGATAATCCCGCTGCGCCTGCACCGGAGAGAACCAGCTTGATATCTTCAAATTTACGCCCTGTCAGATGGCACGCATTGATGAGACCAGCCGTCGCGATAATCGCTGTGCCGTGTTGGTCATCGTGAAAAACCGGTATGTCCAACAAATCGCGCAATTCGGATTCAATGATAAAACATTCGGGCGAGCCAATATCTTCCAGATTGATACCGCCAAAGGTGTTCCCAAAACGCTTGACACATTCAATGAATGCTTCCGCGTCTTCTTCTTCTACCTCGATATCGAAACTATCAATATCGGCGAAGCGTTTAAAGAGAACGGACTTCCCTTCCATCACGGGCTTTGACGCCATAGCCCCCAGATTACCGAGTCCTAAAATCGCGGTTCCATTCGAAATGACAGCAACCATATTCCCTTTGGATGTATAATCATAAACCGTTTCGGGATCTGCCGCGATGGCTTCAACCGGGACAGCGACCCCGGGGCTGTAGGCGAGTGAAAGGTCGCGCTGCGTCGCCATGGGTTTCGTGGGCTGTAGAGCGAGCTTGCCGGGCGTGGGTTCGGCGTGGAAACGAAGGGCCTGCTCATCTGTGATAAAGGATTTTTTTGGCGGACGAGGCGTGAGTTTTTTCATGATAATCTCCACCGGGTGAACTGCAGTCGCGAACAGCCGGTTTTTGATGGGATGTCACACGCCCAAAAAGGCGTATGTTTTGACGATATGTCGGCTTCAAGTTGACCCTTTATTCCGCGCGTGAACTGCAGTCGCGAACACGCGTTTCTTGGAATTTTTGATCTCGAAGTTCGTGTTTAATGAATCGCACCGTTTCTTCAACGCTTAATACGCCGCTCAACATGGTGTGGGTAAAACGCCCTATGTGAAGATTCACACAGATTTCTGCCCATCCTTTCAGCGAGCCCCCTGTGCTCCGACCAAAATTTGTGCAATATCTCTCTATATGAGGCCGCACATCTTGGTCTCCAACGCCTGCACTCGACTCCGGCCCACACGAGAGTCATCAGTTGTGCATCACGCCTGATGGGACATAGCGGAGCAACCAAATGAAAAAGATCGAAGCCATAATCAAACCGTTCAAACTGGACGAAGTGAAAGAAGCCCTCCAGGGTGTCGGACTGCAAGGCATGACAGTTGTCGAAGCCAAAGGCTTTGGCCGTCAAAAGGGCCACACCGAACTTTATCGCGGCGCAGAATATGTGGTCGACTTCCTCCCAAAGCTAAAGCTGGAACTCGTTGTCGCGGACGACCAAGTCGAAGCGGCATTGGAAGCGATCCAAACAGCCGCCAAGACCGGCAAAATCGGCGACGGCAAAATCTTCGTCTCCAACGTCTCGCAAGCCATTCGGATCCGGACCGGCGAAACCGGCGACACCGCACTTTAACTGCATACTAACACTCCAAACGACACTCCAAAGATTAGGGAAAATTCGACATGTCAGACGCATCTAAGCTCGTAAAAAAAATGAAAGACGAGGACATCAAATTCCTCGACCTTCGCTTCACTGACCCGAAGGGGAAAATGCAGCATGTGACCTTCCATTCTGATTTGGTCGATGAAGACCTGTTTACTGACGGAACCATGTTTGACGGCTCCTCTATCGGCGGCTGGAAAGACATCAACGAGTCTGACATGGTTCTCCTGCCCGACCCAACAACAGCCAAAATGGACCCGTTCTTCCAGCAAGACACATTAGCTGTTTTCTGCGACATTCTGGAACCCGACACGGGCGAAGCCTATAACCGCGATCCACGCGGTACGGCCAAAGCGGCTGAGGCCTATATGCGCTCCGCCAAAGTCGGCGATGAAGTCTATTTTGGACCTGAAGCTGAGTTCTTCGTCTTTGATGATGTGCGCTTTAACACGGACCAAAATGTGACGGGTTACTCCATTGACTCCTCCGAGCTCCCGCAAAACACCGGCACACAATATGCCGGCGGCAATATGGGTCATCGTCCCGGACCAAAGGGCGGCTACTTCCCGGTCCCGCCCGTTGACTCTGCGCAAGACATGCGCGGCGAAATGCTGTCCATTATGGAAGAGCTCGGCCTGCGCCCTGAAAAGCACCATCATGAAGTTGCTCCGGCTCAGCATGAGCTCGGTATGCAGTTCGACACCCTTCTCCAGATGGGTGACAACATGCAGCTTTATAAATACATCGTACACAATGTCGCGCATGCCTACGGCAAGACGGCGACATTTATGCCAAAGCCAATGCACAATGATAATGGCACAGGCATGCATGTGCATATGTCTATCTGGAAAGACAAAAAGCCTCTCTTTGCCGGCGACGAATATGCCGGTCTGTCAGAGCAGTGCCTGCATTATATCGGCGGCATCATTAAACATTCCAAAGCCATCAACGCCTTCGCCAACGCCTCGACCAATTCGTACAAGCGTTTGGTCCCGGGTTTCGAAGCGCCTGTTATGCTCGCTTACTCGTCCCGCAACCGCTCGGCCTCCATCCGTATTCCGTGGACAGCGTCACGCAATGGTAAGCGCCTCGAAGTTCGCTATCCTGACCCGGCGGGTAACCCGTATCTCACATATACCGCGCTCCTCATGGCGGGCCTTGACGGTATCAAAAACAAGATTCACCCGGGCGACCCAATGGACATGGATCTTTATGAATTGTCGGCTGAAGAAGCCAAAGACATCCCGCAAGTTTGTGGGTCCCTGCGCGAAGCGCTTGAGAGCCTCGACGGTGACCGCGGCTTCCTGAAAGCGGGCGGCGTCTTCGATGATGATCAAATTGACGCTTATATCGAGATGAAGATGGAAGAGGTCCACCGCCTCGCCATGCATCCGCATCCGGTCGAATTTGACATGTATTACAAGTGCTAGGGTCCGCCCTCACCTGAATTTGAAAAGCCGTCTCAATTGAGACGGCTTTTTTGTGTCATAATATTTTTGTTAGCCAAATTTTTCTAAATAGAGCGGTGTTTTCCATTCCGGCAGATCCGGAATAACGGCCCCTTGTTCAATCAACCAATCCTGCACAGTTTGGCCGTCTTCTGGCCCTATGCCATCATCTAAAATTCCACCGACCAGTTTTTTAAACTGCTCATAAAATTCCGCCTCCTGCTCAGGCGAGGGTGGCGGCATATCCTCATAGCGCATATATTTTTTCTCGCTTTCATCAGGCAGCTCAGCCTCAAGCAAAGCCAGCTTCGCCTGCTCACTGCGCAGGCGCGTTTCGATAAGTTGATCCGCCAAGCTTAAAGCGCGGGAGGGTTTGCTTAAATTCAAAGAAGATGCTGCGAGATAGTTTTTCTGAGAAAATTTGGAGTTACGAGCCATAGAATTTAACTTTCTGATTTGGGTGAAGAGTGAACAGGAGGAAGCCCTTGCAGCTCACCCGTTGAAACTACAGTTTCAACTAGGAGTCTGCCGAAATGCGATATCCTGTGAATTAGGACTGTCCGCGTGTTGGCCCCCGCGATGGAGACCATATGAGTTAGTTGTTTTACGCAGTTGCCAAAGCGGATTGGGCCATAAGCCCATTCCGCCCCCGCATTTCGCTTGCGCGAATTGCTAGGCACGCGGCAGCAGTTTTTGACACGCCGGTTGGGGGTCCTGCAGTTTTGCCTTCCGGTCAGAAATGCTCGTTTTATTGAACAAGACCCGGTTTAAGACAAAGCAGTCAACTCTCAGCGCAAAAGGCCCGGCACACATCACGTCCTTCAACGCAACCGCTCAACCCCGCCGTCCCCCGGACCAGTCAGAAAGCGCTAACCTGTCCAATGCCCAGAAGAACCATTTAAATATATGGGCAAAACGAGGCGGCGCGGATTATTCTCTTTCATTTGGAGGATGGGAGATCCATGTCCTTGAATGTCCGCGGTAAATTTCCGGATAGAGTTGATTTAAAACGTGGATAGCGGCTTTGGGGGCAAAGCGGACATTAACTAGTGCCTTACTTGTGGCTGTTTTAAACCCCTCAGGAAAGTAGAAAAAACACCTGCAAGGTTAAGTTAAAATTCACCGACGTCCCAACGGTGCCATTTTTTATCTGCCACAAGATGAATGATATTTGCACGTCCATCCAGCAACAGAATTTCTGTTTTCTTGGTGATTAAATCAGTATGCCACTTCATTATTTCCTGAGCTATATCTTCGTTCAATTTTATTAAAGACAAACAGTTTATATTTTCGTTGTATCCCCCTGCGACCAGCATATTGGGATAGCTTATCGCTAAAGCACGAATTCCAGAAAGGTTAGATTCCCATATTTTCTCTCTGGTGTCACTCATCTGCCAGATTGGGAAATCTGTATATGTGCAAGACCATGCTTCATTATCAAAAATATTCAAAGCATAACAATCTACGACTGATTTAATGGCGGCATGCTTAATCAGTTCGCCTTCGGTGTTGAAAGCCGCTATACCTGATGAACTGGGAGGCCATTTAAGTCCAGGATAGCTCCAGTTATCATTTCCCAAAACACCTTCGTCAAACCAGCCCACCCAGATACGTTTTTGTTCGTCTATTTTTAAGTGTTCAATACCGTCGCCTAGTTCAATACGTCCCACCTCGGTTCCACTTGGGAGGAATATACGCGCGTTTCCGTCTCCTTGAGATCGAGAATTAGCAACCAGCCAGTTACCATCTGGAAATTGATCAATTATTGGAAAGGGTGCAAGTAAGGGGAATGAGATGGATTCATATAGTCCATCCCCATCGAAAATCCATATTTTCGCGGAGGCTTTCCTTGAAAGCTGCCATGCACTTACGCGGTCTTCTTTGAATGCTCCGCGAATATCTTCATCTGTGCCAACAATAGCCAAGCGATTATAAGCAAGTGCTGTAAATGAAAGAGCAAACCAACCCGGCGGTAAGTCAGGAATTGCAATAGTTATTGGCGTTGGCGAGTTTCTCACAAATATATTGATACAATGTTTGGTCTGACTGTGAAGCGTTATTCTACAATTCGACCGATTAGAAAATTTCACTAAAGGTATGAAATTATCTAATCGAGTATCCTACTGCAAGTGCGACTTAAGCCTCTCGCGGGATGTCCGGTTTGAGGATAGAACGTCAATTGGAACGAGACTTCGTTCAGCTTTCTGATTTAGCCACCGCCTCCACCGCTTCCATAACTCGCAGCAAGTTCCCGCCCCAGATCTTCGCTATGTCGTCCTCGCTATAGCCGCGCGCGACGAGTTCTGCTGTCACGTTCTGTGTCTCGGAGGCATCTTTCCAGCCGATTATGCCGCCGCCGCCGTCAAAGTCTGATGCGATGCCGACATGGTCGACGCCTGCGACCGCGACGGCGTGGTCAATATGGTCAACGAAGTCTGCGACGGTGGCTTCCGGGGCCATGGCCGTAATTGCTTTGCGGCGGGCATCATAGCGTTCGGTTTAATACGTTCCCCACAAGGCGCGGTTGCTGCCAAATTCGGCGTCTAGCGCATCGCGGGCGGCCTTTTGCTCAGCCGTTGGAGCTTTCACATAAGCGCCCAACGCCACCATTTGCGCGACGCCGTTCACTTCAGCAATCTTGCGCAATTGCTCATCATCTAAATTCCGCGCGCTGTCGGCGACGGCTTTCACGCCGGAATGAGAGGCTATAATTGGCGTGGAGGACGCATCTGCCGCTTGCATCATCGTTGACTTCGCGGCGTGGGAGACATCGACCATCACGCCCGCTCTATTGAGGATAGAGACGAGTTGGTAGCCGTCGGGGGATAAGCCGTTCCAGCGGGGCTGACCATTATCGCGGGTAGGATGCGGGTTGGAGCTGTCGCCAAATTGGTTATGTCCAAAATGCGTGATGCCGACATAGCGCACGCCGACGCCCGTGTAGATTTTCAATTCTTCTTCAAATCCGCTGAGGCCAAGGGGATAGGCATTTTCCATCCCGATGAGGACGGTATGGCGGCCTTCTGAGACGAGTTGGCGAACGTCATTAGCCGTTTTCGCCAGACCCACCGACGGAAAGGCCTTTGTCATATCGCAGATCGCTTTGAGGCGCGTTTCAGAGATTTCCTGCGCAGCTTTGACCCCGGAGTAATTTAACTCGCCCTGCGGTGTGTAGACAATCCAAAATCCGCTATCGAGTTTGCCCTGCCTCAGCTTTGGCAAATCAACTTGCAACTCCGTGACATTGGACGGGTTGATTTCCTTCATATAGGTCAGCGGAATATCGATATGCGTGTCCAGCGTCAGAATGCGGTCATGCAGGGACGCAACATCCAGGTCAGCAGGCCCTGTTGCACAGGCGCTGATCAAGAGCGAGGCCAAGACCGGAACGGCAATTTTGTGTAAGGGCTTCATACATATCTCCGAGTTCCGGCCATTATACTGGGCGGGTTACGAAGACCGCATATCATACCCATAGGCTTTTGCCAGAGTGGCCTTTTCTACATGATTTGCAGACTTACTCCGCATGGCCGTGGTTTTAAAATCAGCCCCCTTCCCCATTAACATGAACCGTAAATAACGCCCGCTGGCCTTGTCCTCACCTCATAGAAAAATCGCTATTATCAGGCATCATGTTTATGTTAATCTATTTTCGGGACTAAATTTCTGGAGGGGAAAGATATGAGTGATACTGAACCAACATCAGGCGCAGAGGCAGAGGTGGATGTCACCAAAGCCTGGCAAGCCACGAATGACCAAAAGGCCAAAGCCAAGAAACTGCGCCTCATGGCGGGAGGGTCCTGGTTTGTTGCGATTGGGACTGAAATCGCAGCAATCGTTTTGCTATTGAGGGATACTTTCAACAGCGGCGGTCTTGTTCTCTTGATCGGTCTGTTGGTCGTGATCGCTGTTTTTGCGATACTTGGCAGCATCCTTTGGAAAAAATCCAATCGCCACGATCCCGCGACGAAAGTAGAACCCCTAAAATTCTTTGTTCAAAATCAGCTTGGCGCGATTATCACGGTCGTTGCCTTCTTGCCTTTGCTCGCCCTGATCTTTTTAGACAAGGATATGGACCCAAAGAATAAGAAGATTGCCGGTGCGGTGGGTGTTGGTTTAGCGCTTTTGGCGACAACGATCGGCATTGATTTTAAACCGCCATCGACCGAGCAATATACGCAGGACATGAATGAATGCGCGGCGCAAATTAAAGCCAAGCAGCCAACCACAGCCTGCTCCCCGGCGGTCGCAGAACAAGCCCAAGACATTGCCCGCGATTCCGACGCCGTTGAAAAAGCCACAGGTGGTCTCGACACCGTCTATTGGATTGCCCCGAAATCCGGCAAAGAGAAATCTGACTCAAAGCTGGTGTTTCATCTCTGCGAAAACGTTAGCACGCTTCGCGGAAAAAATGTCAACTCCGGCTCTGTCACAGAAGCCTATGCGCAGAACGCCGTGCGCCTGACCAAGCAGCTCAAAAGCGAGCAGCGCCAATGCGGGTTCGAAGTCGCTGAATAACGCTGCGGCGGCATTCGCCTTTTTAAATTAAGAAATTAGCCTACCCGGCATCCTTGTGATGTCGGGTTTTCTTCTGGGCGCCATATACGAACCACTCAACTGGATTCGCCGGGCATATTGCTTGAATTAGGTTAACGCAGAAGCAGGTCAGAACACGACTATTGTCCTCATTGTGATCCCTCAGACCGGAAAGTCTTTAAACAAAATAAAGGCTGTTTCTTCATCCAATAATCACGGCTCAACTCTTAGGATAGGAGAGAAATTTGATTCAGTCTCTATGTTGAGTCTGAACTCAGTCATGTTGGGTAATATAAAATGTTGAAAAAATATCTTTCAAATACTGCCGGTAATATTAGTTTAATGTTCGCCGTAACTTCGGGAGTGCTTATTTTGGGCATTGCCGCCGCACTTGATATAACGGGTGCGTCAGGCCAACAGAACAAAATGCAAAGCATGGCTGATGCGGCTGCTCTCGCGGCGGTAACATCCGGTGAAACAAATCAAGCCAAAATTAGAGAGTTTGTTGAAGCAAGTTTGGGTGCCAATAATACAGGTGATTTGGTCTATGATTGGGAAATTATCATCACTGACGACAGCGTCACTGTTAACGTAAACTCTATCTATGACACTAAAATGATGGGTTTTGTTGGCAAGAACAAAATGCCGGTAGGCGCTATTTCAGAGGCAAAATTTCCTGAAGAAATACCTATTAATATAGCTCTTGTATTGGATAGAACCGGTTCAATGGACGGCGCAAACATGAGCAGCCTGAAAGCTGCTTCAGCCGTCTTGGTCGATCAATTTGCTAAGTATGATGCAGATACGCGCGTCGCCGTGGTGCCGTTCGCGGATTACGTCAATGTTGGCTTGTCGCGTAGAGGTGAAAACTGGCTCAGCGTACCTCCGGATGAGTCTATCGATGTTCCAGCCCGCGAATGTTATATGTATCAACCCAGGTCATGCACACAACGTGAAACGAGATCCCGTGATACGACTTCGGATGGCGTCACAACTGCGACAACATACGAACACTGCACTGCCTATGAAAATACAGGCCCTGAAGTGGAATATTGCCCAAGTGCTTATACGCGAGAAATTCGGTGGAACGGCTGTATTGGATCCCGTAGCGGGCTTTATAATAGGACGGCCGCTTATCGCGGGCAACAGATTCCGGGAGTATTAGAAGCCACGTGTGGAGAAGAGGTCCTAACGCTGACAGACGATATGACCGCCGTTAAAGCCAAAATCAGTAGCTTATCGGCCAGTGGAAATACCTACATTCCAGTCGGGCTTATCAATGGTTGGAGAATGCTGGATGCGGATAGGCCCTTTCAATCTCTCTCCAATAAGGAAGAAAAACGAAAGCGAGCTTTGGTTTTAATGACCGATGGCAAAAACACCCTATCTCTTAGCGATCCATATCTCGACGGAAAACATACGGGTGAAAAAGAACAAGAAGCGAATGCACTGACGAGCGAGCTTTGTGAAAATATTAAAGCCGCGGACATAGATGTCTGGACAGTCGCTTATAACTTTGATGATGAAAACTCGAAAAACATGTTAAAAAATTGTGCGTCATCCACGAGTCAATTCTTTGATGCATCTGATCAATCTGCGCTGACAGCAGCCTTTGAAAAAATCGGTAAATCACTATTTGTCGCCCGTCTATCTCGCTAAATATAAGTGATTAAGGTTTGGAAAACTGGCTTTTCCAATATTTTCTGAGTTCATCTTTTGCAGGGACCTGCCCTGTCGAAAGATAAATTATACCAGCCCGGCATCTTCGCGGTGCCGGGTTTTTATATGATGAACTGTCCTGACATCATGCGAACCGCTTGGCCTTTTATTGTCACCGTGAGCGGGTCTTGGGTTGTCTCGGCCTTAATGTAGGATCGTCGCCCCATATCAACGCCTTGTGTGAATGAGAGTGATTGCGCTGCGCCGAAAATCTGGGTCAAGAGTGCGGCCAAGGTTGCAGAGGCACTGCCTGTGGCGGGGTCTTCGGGGATATTATCTAGCGGGGCGAACATACGGGACTCAATTAACTCCCCGTCTCTCACATAGGCAAAGATTGCGAAGTCATGGCTTGCTGGGTGTAGTTCGGCTCCCTTCCGAATAGCTGCCATATCGGGGCAACAGGCTGAGAGAGACGCGCGGCTGTCTAATTCCACCAGAACAAAGGGCAATCCCATACTGGCCAGAATTGGCGCGTGGGTTTCCGTGACGATCGCTGACTGCGGGAGCCCAAGGGCATCAGCAGTGAGAGCCGGATCAGGATGCGCAAGGATGTCTAGCCCTTGCATCGCGGTGAAGGCCGCGCCTTCCTCCGTGATCTCACCTTTGATAGGCCCAACGCCCAGTTCCAACACCATTGGCGAACTAGCCCCCAAATCAAACAACGCAATCAGCGTGCCGATAGTCGGGTGGCCCGCGAAATCAACCTCGGACGTCGGCGTGAATATTCTGACACGCGCCGTATGGGCAGGATCGCGCGGCGGGTAGACAAAGGTGACTTCCGAGAAATTAAACTCCGCCGCAATGGATTGAAGTTTGTCTTCGGGGAGACCTTGCGCATCGGGAAACACCGCGAGCTGGTTCCCGCCGAATGGCGTGTCGGTGAAGACGTCGTAAACGAAATATGGGGTCATGGGCTTAATGCTTCGCAGCATCCAAAAAAGGGTTGGGAAGCGGTCCTTCTTGTGGTTCCACCAGAGATTCGAAAACGACTAGGGGTTCACTAATCGATAGGATCTCCACGCAGTCCCATCCCGTCATAATCACATAAGACCACCCATCTTCCGTCCCTATGTGGAATGAGAGGGGGCTTTCCTTTGACCAACCATGATGCCTGACACGGAGGGTTGGATACGTGTTGGTTTCTTGCAAGGCTTCAATAATTTCTTGCATCCCGTGTTCGTCTAAGACTCTAAATGCGCCGACATTGTAGAAGTGGAATTGATAAACCGCTTCCAACTTTTCACTGAACACGCGAACCACTAAGTGCGTAAAATCGGGATTTTGGAAATGTGTGTTATCCGCCTCGTAGTATTTCTCATTTTTTATTCCGAGGCCCCATTCATTGTCACGAGAAAACCCCGCGCTTAGGATGTGAACTTCCGAACCATCAAGTAAGGTGTTTCAATCTCAGATTTCAATTTGTTTGGGCTCTGTCATTAGTGAACACTAATTGGTCTCACCCTAAAGACGAAACAACTTTTTTATAAAGTGGCGGATATCCTGTAGCTAACAATCCGCAATTTTATACCGTCATCGCCAGGCTTTTCCTTGCAATCCAAGAGTATCTACCAGTGGGTCACAAGAACAAGCCTTGTGATGACGAGATGAAGATGAGGATAAATATACGGGAGAATACGCCAACAAAAAAGCCGCTCCGAATTTTGAAGCGGCTTCTTTATTCTTATCTGACCTATGCGGCTCTAAGCGTCATCAGGAATATCGGCCGGGAATTCTTCGATGGCCGGGGCGGCTGCCGCGCGCTCTTCGAGGAATTTCTGGTCACGCTCATTGGCGAGCTTCTGATATTTCCGCAGATTGCTACCTGTACCGGCCGGGATGAGGCGGCCGACAATGACGTTCTCTTTGAGGCCTTCGAGCATGTCTTCCTTACCCTGAACAGACGCTTCCGTGAGGACGCGCGTTGTTTCCTGGAAAGAGGCCGCCGAGATGAAGGAGCGCGTTTGCAGTGAGGCTTTGGTAATGCCGAGCAAGACAGGTCCGGCAACGGCTGGAGCCGCGTTTTTGTCCTTGGCCAGCAAGGCCGCATTGACCTTATTGAACTCGATTTTATCCATTTGCTCATTTTTCAACAAAGTCGTGTCGCCGGGATCGGAGACTTCAACTTTCTGAAGCATTTGACGCACGATAACTTCAATATGTTTGTCGTTAATTGGCACGCCCTGCAGACGGTAAACGCCTTGGACTTCATCGACGAGATATTCAGCCAGCGCTTCGACACCCATAATAGACAGGATGTCATGCGGGGCCGGATTGCCGTCGATGAGGTAGTCGCCCTTCTTGACCTTATCACCATCCGCGACGAGCATATGCTTGCCTTTAGCGATGAGGAATGTGGACGGTTCTGCATCTTCGTCTTCCGGCGTGATTTGAACCTTACGCTTATTTTTATAGTCGCGCGTAAATTCAATTTTACCGTCGAGGTCAGCAATAACCGCATCATCTTTTGGACGACGGGCTTCGAACAGCTCGGCCACACGTGGCAGACCACCTGTAATATCACGCTGGGTCGCAGACCCGCGCGCGATACGCGCCAGGATCGCACCCGGCTTGACCGTTGCGCCGTCTTCGACAGACAGGATCGAGCCGACCGCGAGCATGTAGCGCGCGATATTGCCGTTTGGCAGTTTGACGGGTTCACCGTCAGGCCCTTCGATAACCGCCACCGGCTGGATATCGCCGGATTTGGAAGATGCACGCCAGTCAACAATGACCTTGGATGAGATACCCGTATCTTCGTCAGTTTCTTCCTTGGCGGAGACACCATCGACAATATCGAGCAAGCGGACAGTTCCGCCCATCTCTGTAATAATCGGCGTAGCATACGGATCCCATTCCGCAAGACGATCACCGCGTTTGACTTTTGCGCCATTTTTCAGCGACAGTCGTGTGCCGTAATCAACTTTATAGGTTTCGAGTTCTTTGCCGTCTTGGTCGAGGATTTGGAATTCCAACTTACGGGCTTTCGCGATGAAGTTGGTGTCGGTCTTGATGACCTCGTCTTCTTCATATTGAATGGTTCCCTCATTGGAGCTCTCAATCACAGACTTATCAGACACGGACGCGGTTCCGCCAATATGGAAGGTCCGCATGGTGAGCTGGGTTCCCGGCTCACCAATGGATTGTGCCGCGATAACACCGACCGCTTCGCCCATATTCACTTTCGTTCCGCGCGCGAGGTCGCGCCCGTAACATGTGGCGCAAATACCGGTAACAGTATCGCAAGTCAGAGCCGAGCGAACGCGCAGATTTTGCGCGCCGGAGGCGTCAATTTCCGCGGCGATGTCTTCGTCTACATAGGTGTTAGCCGGGAAGAGCAATTCGCCGTTTCGCGGATCGTGCAGATCTTCCGCAGTCGTCCGGCCCAAACAACGCTCGCCGAGGGAGACAACGACTTCGCCGCCGTCAACAACAGGCTTTTGCTCGATACCATTTTCGGTTCCGCAATCCTGTTCTGTGACGATACAATCCTGCGCAACATCAACGAGGCGGCGTGTGAGATACCCTGAGTTCGCGGTTTTAAGAGCGGTATCAGCCAACCCTTTCCGCGCACCATGGGTACTGTTGAAGTAATCCATCACGGTCAGGCCTTCTTTGAAGTTCGCCGTAATTGGAGTTTCAATAATTTCGCCGGATGGCTTGGCCATGAGGCCCCGCATACCCGCAAGCTGTTTCATCTGGTTCTTAGACCCACGAGCGCCTGAGTCCGCCATCATGAAGACCGAGTTGATGGTTTTGCGCGGTTTCGCCGCTTCGTCCATCATGGCATCCGCCACTTTATCCGTACATTTGGACCAAGCGTCGACGACCTTGTTATATTTCTCGCCTTTGGTGATGAGACCGTCAGAATATTGCTGCTCAAACGCGGACACGGCGGCGGATGTTTCCGCAACCAATGTATATTTGGCGTCCGGGATAATCATGTCGTCCTTGCCAAAGGAAATACCGGCTTTCGCCGCTTCCTTAAATCCGAGACCCATCATCTTATCCGCAAAGATCACCGTCGCCTTCTGGCCACCATGACGGTAAACCGTATCGATCAACTTTCCGATTTCCTTCTTCGTCAGGATTTTGTTGACGACGGAATATGGGATCAGGTGATGACGCGGCAGGAATTCAGCCAGCTTCAAACGACCCGGTGACGTCTCAGCGACTTCATAAGTCGTCGTACCGTCTTCATGGGTGACAGCAAAGCGCCCCTTGACTTTGGCGTGAAGGGAGACGTGGCCACCGTCAAGCGCCATTTCAAGCTCGGCCATAGAGGCAAACATCATGCCCTCGCCTTTCTCGTCATCGCGCATCAGGGACATGTAATACAGACCCAAAACGATATCCTGAGACGGCACAATAATCGGCTTACCGTTAGCAGGCGAAAGAATGTTGTTCGTGGACATCATCAAAACGCGCGCTTCAAGCTGGGCTTCGATCGAAAGCGGCACGTGGACGGCCATTTGGTCACCGTCAAAGTCAGCGTTAAAGGCTGCACAAACGAGCGGATGAAGACGGATCGCCTTCCCTTCCGTCAGCTTAGGCTCAAAGGCTTGGATGCCAAGTCTATGGAGCGTCGGCGCCCGGTTGAGCAGAACCGGATGCTCGCGAATAACCTCGTCGAGAATATCCCAAACTTCAGGGCGTTCTTTTTCGACCAATTTCTTGGACTGCTTGACCGTGCCGGAGAGGCCTTTGGCGTCAAGACGCGCATAAATAAACGGCTTGAAGAGCTCGAGCGCCATTTTCTTTGGCAGACCACATTCGTGAAGTTTCAGCTCCGGTCCAACCACGATGACGGAACGTCCGGAATAATCGACACGCTTTCCGAGCAGGTTTTGGCGGAAACGGCCCTGCTTACCCTTGAGCATGTCAGACATGGATTTCAGCGGACGCTTATTCGCGCCCGTAATCGTCCGGCCACGACGGCCATTGTCGAACAGCGCATCAACGGATTCTTGAAGCATACGCTTCTCGTTCCGGATGATGATATCCGGTGCGCGCAGCTCAATCAGGCGCTTCAAACGGTTGTTCCGGTTGATGACGCGGCGATAGAGATCGTTCAGATCTGACGTCGCAAAACGTCCGCCATCCAATGGGACAAGCGGGCGAAGTTCCGGCGGGATAACCGGAACGATGGTCAGGACCATCCATTCCGGACGGTTGCCGGATGTGACGAAAGCTTCCAGCAGCTTGAGGCGCTTGGAGAATTTCTTGAGTTTCAGCTCGGAGCCGGTCTCTGTCATGTCAAAACGTGTGCGCTCAATCTCAGCTTCGAGGTCGAGGTTTTGCAGCATGTCGCGGACGGCTTCAGCGCCGATACCGGCGGTAAAGCTGTCTTCGCCAAATTCGGCTTGGGCATCGACATATTCTTCTTCGGACAGGATTTGACGCTCACCAAGAGATGTCAGTCCGGGCTCTGTGACGATATAGGATTCAAAGTAGAGCACGCGCTCAACTTCTTTGAGCGTCATGTTGAGCATGGTCGAAATCCGCGATGGCAGGGATTTCAGGAACCAAATATGCGCAACCGGCGCGGCCAATTCGATATGGCCCATACGCTCACGGCGGACGCGGGTGACGGTGACTTCAACGCCGCATTTCTCGCAAACGACGCCTTTATATTTCATGCGCTTATATTTGCCGCAGAGACATTCGTAATCTTTGACCGGGCCAAAGATACGCGCACAGAACAAACCGTCTTTTTCGGGCTTGAACGTCCGGTAGTTAATGGTCTCCGGCTTTTTAATTTCACCAAAGGACCAGCTCAGGATTTTCTCCGGGCTGGCGAGCGAGATTTTAATGCGGTCAAAGGTCGGGCCTTCTTGCGCAGGGTTGAAAATGTTCATGACCTCTTGGTTCATGGTATTTTCCTTTCAGTTTGAAAGCGCCGCGTCCGGGCTTTCGGTTGTATTAATTGCCAGCTAAAGTCTGACTTAAATCTTCAATTTGTAGAGATAGAACTGCATCAGAATATGCGATTTCCCATTTCAACTGTTCCCCGTGAGCTTCTAGAATTTTATCACGAAAGGCCGAAACAATATTTACATAAGTTTTACCATCAACAGAACAATCATCGAGTTCGCTTAGCCAACACTTTGCTACATACTCATCCGAAGCAACTTGCTCGGTCCATTTCATGAACTCAAATGAGTTAGCGAGATCTTTGTAACTTAGCGCCTCATCAGAATTTTTACTGGCAACGAGACCATAGTATTCTGATGCAGCAATATTTCTAGCAATTGCTAACCTCTGTATGTTTTGAGATAACTTTTTGATCTTAAAGTTATATTGTTGACCACAAGACCTAAATGCGGCCCCATCTTTCTTTTCACAGGCAGTAAGGGCTCCAAGTATCACACTCTCTCGCTCATATATTTCTATCGAACGATCTAAATTCAATTGTGAAATTTCATATTCACGCTCGGCAGCCGCAATGGCTTGACTGGAATTACATCCTGCCAAAACGAGCATTACCAGAAATATGGAAAAACCAAACTTCATCAGCCGTTCGTCAGTTCGACGTTCAGGCCAAGCGAGCGGATCTCTTTGACGAGAACGTTGAAGCTTTCCGGAATACCGGCTTCGAACCCGTCATCGCCGCGGACAATCGACTCATAGACTTTCGTCCGGCCGGCCACGTCATCAGACTTAACTGTGAGCATTTCCTGCAACGTGTAAGCCGCGCCGTAAGCTTCCAAAGCCCAGACTTCCATTTCGCCGAAGCGCTGGCCACCGAACTGCGCCTTACCTCCCAGCGGCTGCTGGGTGACGAGGGAGTATGGCCCAATCGAACGGGCATGGATTTTGTCGTCCACCAAATGGTGGAGCTTGAGCAGATACTTATAGCCGACAGTAACCGGACGTGTGAATTTCTCACCCGTGCGGCCATCATGCAGAACCATCTGGCCGGAGCTATGCAGACCCGCACGCTCTAACATCGTCACAATATCCGGCTCGCGCGCACCGTCAAAGACAGGGGTCGCAATCGGAATACCGCCCGTCACATTTCCGGCAAGCTCGATAATTTCATCATTCTTACGCGGCAATGTCTCATTATCGCCATAGCCGTGCTGCACAGCCTCTCTAAGAGCCGCCATATCATTGTCGACTTTATAGGTTTCAAGCGCATCATCGATCAGTTTCCCAATACCGGCACAAGCCCAACCCAAATGTGTTTCCAGGATCTGACCGACGTTCATTCGGGATGGCACACCCAACGGGTTCAGCACGATATCGACGGCCTGCCCTGTTTCCAAGAATGGCATGTCTTCAACCGGGTTAATCTTGGAGATCACACCTTTGTTGCCGTGACGTCCGGCCATTTTATCGCCCGGCTGAAGCTTACGCTTCACCGCAACGAAGACTTTGACCATCTTCATAACGCCCGGCGGCAATTCGTCACCGCGTTGGAGCTTGTCGACCTTATCTTCAAAGCGCGCATCGAGACGGCCCTTTGAGGAGTCATATTGCTCTTTCAGAGCTTCCAACTCGCCAATGGCTTTTTCGTCGTCAACGCCGATCCGCCACCAATCAGAGCGTGGAATATCGCTGAGCGTTTCTTCCGTCACAGGACCTTTTTTGAAGCCGCGCGGTCCGGAGACTGCGGTCTTACCCAAAAGCGTTTTCTGCACTGTGTCATAGATAGAGCGTTCAAGAATTTTCAGCTCATCATCTCGGTCTTTCCCGAGGGACTCAATCTCTTCACGTTCGATTTGCATCGCGCGCTCGTCTTTATCGACGCCGTGACGGTTGAAGACGCGGACTTCGACGACAGTGCCAGAAGCGCCCGGGGGCAGCTTCAAAGAAGTATCGCGAACGTCAGACGCTTTTTCACCAAAAATAGCCCGGAGGAGTTTTTCTTCCGGCGTCATTGGGCTTTCGCCTTTTGGCGTGACTTTGCCGACTAGAATATCACCCGCATGGACTTCCGCGCCGACGGCAACAATACCGGCCTCATCCAAGTTCCGCAGAGTCTCTTCACCGACATTTGGAATGTCGCGCGTGATTTCCTCAGGCCCAAGCTTTGTATCGCGGGCCATGATGGAGAATTCTTCAATGTGGAGCGATGTATAGACATCGTCGCGCACAATACGTTCCGAGATCAAAATCGAGTCTTCGAAGTTATAACCGTTCCAAGGCATAAACGCGACGAGCACGTTTTTACCCAAAGCCAGCTCACCCAGATCCGTCGACGGACCATCGGCGATAATGTCGCCTTCTTGAATGATGTCGCCGACTTTGACGAGCGGACGCTGGTTAATCGTGGTGGATTGGTTAGACCGCTGGAACTTCAGCAGGTTGTAGATATCCACACCGGATTTAGTCAGGTCAGTTTCTTTGGTTGCGCGCACAACGATACGGCGAGCATCGACTTGCTCGACAATACCTTCGCGTTTCGCAGCCACGGTCGCGCCGGAGTCCAGCGCCACAACGCTTTCCATACCGGTGCCGACGAGAGGCGCTTCGGCCTTCAACAGCGGCACAGCTTGGCGCATCATGTTTGATCCCATAAGGGCGCGATTCGCATCATCATTCTCTAGGAACGGGATGAGCGCGGCTGCGACAGAGACAAGCTGCTTTGGCGAGACATCGATGAAGTCCACGTCTTCGCGGGCAATCGGCGTCACATCACCGTTCACGCGGCACGTCACAAAATCTTCTTCAAGTTCACCTTTATCAGATACTTTGGCGTTGGCCTGCGCCACAGTATAGCGCGCCTCTTCCATAGCGGAGAGATAAACAACTTCGCTTGTCAATTTGCCTTTTGTGACCTTGCGATACGGGCTCTCGATAAAGCCATATTTGTTCACGCGCGCATGTGTGGCGAGTGAGTTGATGAGACCAATGTTCGGGCCTTCTGGCGTTTCAATCGGGCAGATACGGCCATAATGCGTTGGATGGACATCGCGGACTTCAAAGCCTGCGCGTTCGCGGGTCAGCCCGCCGGGTCCAAGGGCTGAGAGACGCCGCTTATGCGTAATCTCAGACAGCGGGTTGGTCTGGTCCATAAACTGCGAGAGTTGTGAGGAACCGAAGAATTCCCTGACAACAGCAGCAGCAGGTTTCGCATTGATGAGGTCATGCGGCATGACTGTTTCAATATCGACGGATTGCATACGCTCTTTAATTGCGCGCTCCATACGAAGCAGACCGATACGATACTGGTTCTGCATCAGCTCACCCACCGAGCGGACACGGCGGTTTCCGAGGTTATCAATATCGTCAATCGAACCAATGCCGTCTTTCAGCTTGGTCAATGTATCGACAACCGCAAGAATGTCTTCCTTACGAAGAACACGGATCTCGTCACCGACATCTTCCATATCCATACGAAGGTTCATTTTCACCCGGCCAACAGCGGACAGGTCATAGCGTTCGCCATCAAAGAAGAGCGAGTTGAACAAGTCTTCCGCAGCTTCAGCCGTTGGCGGCTCACCCGGACGCATGACGCGGTAGATATCGACCAAAGCGCCTTCGCGGCTGTCGTTCTTATCGGCCGCGAGTGTGTTCCTGATGTATGGGCCGACATTGACATGGTCAATATTCAGAACGGCGAGCTCTTTTATATCAGCCTCAATGATTTGCTCCATGATTTCAACGGACAGCTCATCACCGGCTTCGGCGTAAATTTGACCCGTCGATGTATTGACGATGTCTTCCGCGACAAAGCGCTCGGACATTTCCTCATTGGAAATCAACACGGCTTTCACGCCGTCATCAGCAATTTTCTTTGCTCCACGCTTGGTCAGTTTACGCCCGGCAGGCGCAACAACTTCACCCGTTTTGGCATCCACCAAGTCGCGCAAGAGTTTCGCACCGCGATATTCTTCGGCATTAAACGGACGCGTCCAGCCATCTTTTTTCTTATCGCGCTTAAATTCAATGCTCTCGTAATATTGCTGCAAGATTTCTTCGCGCGTCATGCCGAGCGCATAGAGAACAGTCGTCGCAGGCAGTTTCCGACGACGATCAATCCGGGCGTAGAGAATATCTTTGGCGTCAAATTCGAAATCGAGCCAAGAGCCGCGATACGGAATGATACGTGCAGAGAACAGGAACTTACCGGACGAGTGGCCTTTGCCCTTGTCATGAGAGAAGAACACGCCGGGGGATCTGTGCATTTGCGAGACGATGACGCGTTCTGTGCCGTTCACAATGAACGTACCTTTGGCGGTCATGAGCGGGATGTCGCCCATGTAAACGTCTTGCTCTTTAATGTCTTTGACAGAGCGCGCACCCGTATCATCGTCAACATCGAAGACGACGAGGCGCATTTTGACTTTCAGCGGGGCCGCATAAGTAATGTCGCGTTGCTGACATTCTTCTTCGTCAAATTTCGGTTTCTCAAATACGAAAGAGACATACTCCAACACGGCGCGATCAGAGAAATCGCGGACGGGGAAAACGGAATTAAACACACCGTTCATGCCTTCATCAGAACCCCGATCTTCATGTTCGATGTTCTTTTGGAGGAACTGATCATAGGAGGATTTCTGAACCTCGATCAGGTTCGGCATACGGACCACTTCAGGGATCCGGCCGAAGCTCTTGCGAATACGTTTCTTGCCAGTGAATGTAAGCGACATCAAAGCAACCTTTGTTTTGGTGGGTGTCTTTGGGTTGAGGTGTGCACGCCCCGGCCCTTTGACAGCCCTATAATTTCATCGGGTTTGGCCTGTCCCGTCAGTTTTTTTCTCGTTTCACCACCGCCCGTGAGGGGCTTGAAAAATGTGGGCCACATGAATGCGGCAATGGGCGACGCGGAAAATTAGCCCGCGCCGCCCTTAATCTGAGCACCACCTGACACGAGTCAGGCGGCTGTCACAAAGATTACTTGAGCTCGACTGTTGCGCCTGCAGCTTCCAGCTTTTCTTTGATCTCATTAGCTTCTGCCTCAGGCACGCCTTCTTTGACGGCTTTAGGCGCAGATTCGACAAGCTCCTTGGCTTCTTTCAGGCCAAGACCTGTGATGCCGCGGACTTCTTTAATGACGGAGATTTTGTTTCCGCCGAAAGATGTCATGACAACGTCAAAGTCAGTCTTAGCCGCAGCAGCTTCGCCGCCGCCGCCAGCAGGACCGGCGACAACTGCAGCTGCAGCTGGCTCGATACCATACTCATCTTTGAGAATGTCGTTTAGTTCTTTTGCTTCCAAAATCGTCAGTTTGACGAGTTCTTCTGCGAGTTTTTTCACATCAGCCATGATGTAGTTCCTTTAGTTCATGCTTTCGTAAGTGAAAGCGGTTTAGGTCGAGTTTGCGAGAATGAAGTCGTAAAACTACGCCGCAGCCTTTTCTTCGATCGTTGCGATGGCGCCAGAAAGGCTCCGTGCAGGCGATGTAAGAGCAGAAGCCACACTCGTTGCCGGTGCCAGCAGAAGCTGGGCCGCCATAGAGATAAGCTCTTCGCGGGATGGCAGTTTGGACAGAGTTTCGATGCCTGAGACATCAAAAATTTCTTCGCCCATGAAGCCGCCAAGAATTTCGAACAAGTCGGAATCTTTAGCATATTCAACTGTCACTTTTGGCGCGCTGATCATATCTTCGGCCCAGGCAATCGCCACAGGTCCGGTGAATTTCTCAGCAGCAGCCTCAAAAGGTTTCCCTTTCAAAGCCAGTTTCGCCAAACGGTTCTTTACAACACGGATTGTTGCGCCACGCTCACGAAGCTTGGCACGCAATTCCGTCATTTCCGCAACAGTCATGCCCGAATAAGCGGCCATAACCACGGATCCTGCGCCGTCAAAAATCTCTTCGATTTCTTTGACTGCGATCTCTTTTTGAGAACGGTCCATTTGCGGTCTCCTTGTTGCGGACCTTCGCACCATTGCGAAAGCCCTTGAGATACTCGCGTCTCACCTGTTGCCAGACGAAGCCGCGAGCGGTTGTCTGTCCCAGAACTCGAACCAACCCTTGAGACCGTCGTTTTCGAAAAAACGGCGAACTCGCTGAATATGGTCTCACCCTGTCTGCGCCGGAAATTAAGCCCGTGTTTTTCTTGAAAAACACAAACACCGGTGGTCTCGGACAGGCCGTCACCCCAAAGAGTGACAGCAAATGGCGCTGGCCCGAAAGCCATCGCCAAATTCTTATTTTAGGGTCCTAAGAAGGAACCTCTGACGGCGCGATACGGACGCTCGGGCCCATAGTCGACGTCAGCGCAATTTTCTTCACGAACACACCTTTCGCCCCAGCCGGACGCGCCTTCTGGATTGCTGCCAGGAATGCCGTGACGTTTTCAGCCAGCTTATCTTCTGTGAAAGACGCCTTGCCGACACCGGCGTGAATGACGCCGGCTTTTTCAACGCGGAATTCAACAGCGCCGCCTTTGGCGTCAGAGACAGCCTTGGTGACGTCCATTGTGACTGTGCCGACTTTTGGGTTAGGCATCATGCCTTTTGGACCCAAAACACGCGCAACACGGCCCACGAGCGGCATCATGTCAGGCGTTGCGATAACGCGGTCAAAATCCATTTCACCGGCTTGGATTTTCTCAACGAGATCATCCGCACCGACAATGTCTGCACCCGCTGCGCGCGCCTCATCTGCTTTTGCGTCTTTCGCAAAAACAGCCACGCGAGCTGAACGGCCCGTTCCGTTTGGAAGATTGCACACGCCGCGAACCATTTGGTCAGCATGGCGCGGGTCAACACCCAAGTTCATAGCTATCTCGATGGTTTCATCGAATTTCGCCGTTGCATTTTTCTTTACCAGAGCGACAGCATCAACAACGGTCATATCCGTTTCGATGTCGACGAGGGCAGCGGCTGCCTTATAACGTTTACCTGAGGCCATGCTTATTCTCCCGTCACGTCAAAGCCCATCGAACGGGCGGAGCCGGCGATGATAAGCGCACCAGCCTTTACGTCGTTCGCGGACAGATCGACCAATTTGGCCTCTGCGATTTCGCGGCATTGGTCCATAGTGACCGTTCCGCCGACCTCGGAACCGGGATTATTAGATCCCTGCTTTTTTCCGGCAGCCTTCTTCAGGTAATAAGACGCTGGCGCAGTCTTTGTCACAAATGTGAAAGACTTATCGTTGAAGACCGTGATGATTGTTGGCGTCGGAACACCTTTTTCAATCTCATCCGTCTTCGCGTTAAACGCTTTTGCGAATTCCATAATATTTACACCGCGCTGGCCCAATGCAGGCCCAAGCGGCGGGGACGGGTTTGCGGAACCCGCCGGGATCGTCAGCTTAATATAGCCATCAATCTTCTTTGCCATGATCCACTCCTTCAAGTGTCGGCGGCAAGGGCGTGATTGCCCTTACCTTCGTGGTTTGTGGTGCGATGGCCGCTGGACTTAGCGGTATCTCCCACAGAGTCGATTTTTTCCTGAAAGGAAAATTTCGACAAAGCGAAACGACAATCTTCGTCGTTTTGCCAACTCCGCCCTCTCGAAAGTGGACTTATTCAATCCCCCGAAGGAGCC
>Ga0209185_1001106_pt1 | contig 24904 bp, 26 predicted proteins | sample SidtaG_2_FD_187425 | JGI IMG/M metagenome (GOLD analysis project Ga0209185, IMG submission 187425) | Marine algal microbial communities from Sidmouth, United Kingdom - Sidmouth_Asex2 metaG (SPAdes) (version 2) | ecosystem: Host-associated > Algae > Red algae > Unclassified | place: Sidmouth... | reverse complement strand
ATATCCTGCGACCAGTGAAATTCGCTAAGCTATCGCCTTCCGCAAAATTCAGGGAATGGGTACCGGGCGGTCCTACGGCCCGCGACGGTATGACGATTGTTGTTAGGTTTGTGTGTCTCTGTCGTTTCGTTCGTCTCTCTAAGTCTCAAAATTAAAAGGGATGTTCGTGTGGGTGGTTAGGCTCTGCGAGTGCGAATGCGGTATGCGAATGCTTTGAGCCCTCCCAGCTCGTGCAATTCCTGTTAATCAGGAAATGCACTAAGTGCCAAGAAGCCCCACACGACGACGCCTTTCTGCACTACCGGCCTAGCTACGCAGTCGAGGCGTAATAAGCTCGCGATAGGCCACCCAAGCTATTGGGACATTACCCCCAAAGCTCCAATGACAAGCGCCGCTCCTTCCCGATTAGATCAATGCGCATCTGACCGTCCCGTGGAAGAAGACAAGATTAAATATGCGGCCATACACCCAATTCGAGGATGCATCTTTTTGATTATTTTATAAGTGATTGAATAGGCTAAGTTTTAGACTTTGGGCATCGCCTGCGAAACAGGGAAATAAGTATAATAAATCCGTTCACCGCAGCCTGTTGTTTGGCTTAACAAACGACCTCGGCCGGGAACCAGTCTGGGAATATGCATCTCTTCGTGCTGGACCCCAGCCTACGCTGGGGTGGACGGAATGATGAAGTGCGCCCATTCTATGAAGGTTAGGTGGGCACCGAAACTTGGGGTATGGGCATCGGACACGCGTCCGTGTGACAAATTACGCAGAGACAACCGCCGCGCTCCCTAACACCTCATCACGTCCCGAAATCCGCTTCACAAATTTCCCAAATCGCCCTTTACCGGGCGTGCGTGGATCAAGGCTGCCGAACCAGAGCAGGGCGAAGAGGCCCCAGTAGGTTAGGTAAAAGGCCGGCACCCATGTAAGTAGGATATAGTCCAACCTTTGGCTCACCGTCCAGCTCACGGGGAGGGCAGGGTCCCCCGTCTTAGACCACTCTGTTATGACGTTAAAATATCGATCATGTGCACCGAAAATATCTAATGTCACAAAGCCGAGCATCAAAAAGCTGCCCAATATTCCCGAAAGGATAAAGAACGGCAAACACAAAGCCAGAACGCGTTTGCGTCGTCCAATAGTTTTAAACCTCATGTACAGAATTGCACCAAACCCGACGAGATGCATAAGAAAAATTCCATCATTGATCATTCCGCCGGTTGTCTCCGGGTCGATGTTTTTGGAGAGCGCTAGGTACATCATGACCGCATATGCTGTTACAGTCAGCTGAATAATCACAAACCCCCAAGTTAAAAATGATTTCCGGCTCATGTCGTTCTCTCCCATTAACTTCTGCAGGTTGTAGTCTAACTTGCATATCTTTAAGATAGGGTGTCGGAGGGCGCGGCGAGCGGCAATCGGTGAACAGGGTTAATGAATTGAGTGTTTTCTAGGCCCGGTGCATATATCTTAATTATACCTGCAAGTCATTCTCAAAACAGATGGGTTTCAATGTGCTACCGAGCCGCTCCCTCAAAAAACACTCACATTTGCGTCAGATTGTCCGTTGCAATGGTCAGGGCGGCCCAATAGGTATTGGCGAGATAGCAGACCCGTGTGAGTCTGCGCTTTAGCCTGCGAGTCCCATGTCTGATTTCTTGCTGGAATACCTGCCTGTTGTGATCCTTTTCGGGATAGCGACGGTGTTGTCCCTTCTTTTCCTCCTTGTGCCGACGGTGATTGCGCCGAAGGACCCGGATTCGGAAAAAGTTTCCACATATGAGTGCGGGTTTAACGCCTTTGACGATTCGCGGATGAAGTTCGACGTGCGGTTCTACCTCGTCGCGATTCTTTTCATTATTTTCGATATCGAAGTCGCCTTCCTGTTTCCCTATGCGGTGACGCTGGACACGATTACGTGGCAGGGCTGGCTTGTGGTTATGATCTTCCTCGCAGAGCTGGCCGCTGGCCTCGCTTATGCGTGGAAAATCGGCGCGCTGGATTGGGAGTAGTCTTATGGTTCTCGTAAATCCAAATGGCGATGTCGGAACGCCTGCTTATGATCCGAAAACCCATGATGTCGGTTTCACGGGCCTGTCCGATGAGTTGGCCGATAAGGGCTTTATCACGGCGGCGTCTGATGATTTGATTACTTGGGCGCGGACGGGCTCCCTGATGTGGATGACGTTTGGCCTCGCGTGCTGCGCGGTGGAGATGATGCAGGCGTCCATGCCGCGTTATGATGTCGAGCGGTTCGGTTTTGCGCCGCGCGCGTCCCCCCGCCAATCCGACGTGATGATTGTTGCGGGGACGCTGACCAATAAAATGGCGCCTGCGCTGCGTAAGGTTTACGACCAAATGCCAAATCCGCGCTACGTGATTTCGATGGGAAGCTGCGCGAATGGCGGCGGGTATTATCACTACTCCTACGCCGTTGTGCGCGGCTGTGATCGGATTGTCCCTGTCGACGTCTACGTCCCCGGTTGCCCGCCAACGGCAGAAGCGCTGGTCTACGGCATTTTGCAATTGCAGAAGAAAATCCGCCGCGAAGGGAATATTGAGCGTTAATCATGGCTGATAATCTCGCAGACATCCAAGACCACATAGAAAGCCAGATGGGCGATGCCATCCGCAGCTCAGAGATGAGCTTTGGAGAGCTGACCCTAAATGCGCGCCGTGCAGACATTGTCACGGTGCTGACATTCTTGCGCGATGACCCGATTTGCCGTTTCACGCAGCTGATCGACATTGCAGGGGTGGATTATCCGGCCCGCGCGCGGCGTTTTGACGTGGTCTATCATCTGCTCTCCATGGAGCATAATTCCCGCATTCGTCTCAAAATTACGACGGATGAAGAGCATGCGGTGAACAGCTGCGCCGCCGTCTTCCCCAATGCGGATTGGTATGAGCGCGAAGCCTTTGATATGTATGGTATCGCCTTTGATAATCATCCGGACCTGCGCCGTATTCTGACGGATTACGGCTTCGAGGGACACCCGCTACGCAAAGATTTCCCGCTCTCCGGCTTCGTCGAAGTGCGATACGACGAAACCCGCAAAGCGGTCGTTTATGAGCCGGTGAACCTTCCGCAAGAATATAGAAGTTTCGACTTTATGAGCCCATGGGAGGGCGGCGAATATGAGCTGCCGGGTGATGAAAAAGCGGAGGAGGCGTGATGCGCGGTTGTTCGTTGTTTGCGGCTTTATCGCTTGGCCTTTCGGGGTGTGGTGCGGACTCATCATCCGACGTGAACAAGTTTAACGTAGTGTCTGTGTCACGTTGTATCGCGAATGGTGTCACTGAACCAAGAATTGCTCAGTGCACAGCATGGACGGATTACTTTCTAAATCATTATACAGGAAATATTGACGAGGTTGAGCTTTCCAAGGGCATACTGGCTCAGAATGTTTGGATTCAGTCTGCTCAAGTCAAGGTTGCGGGGGGTGTCGGTCCAAATTCTGGAAGAGTGACTCCAAATCACTTTCAACTTTATAAGGATTTCATGGCGGATACGGTTAAGTCATCTACGGGTGACGTGGTCTTTGCTCAGTATAAAATTTGCGAACGTGAGCTTTCAAATTCGATTTGCGGTTTTACTGACTTAATGGACGGAAAATCATGAAAACTGATCACTGCTCACTGCTCACTGAGACTCTCTCATGACCACCACTGAAGCCATTCTCCACGGTGATGACCGTAACTTTACGATTAACTTCGGACCGCAGCATCCTGCGGCGCATGGTGTTTTGCGTCTTGTGCTTGAACTGGAAGGCGAGGTTGTTGAGCGCGTGGATCCGCATATCGGCTTGCTGCATCGCGGCACCGAGAAGCTGATGGAGCATAAGACCTATCTGCAGGCGCTGCCCTATCTCGACCGCCTCGATTACGTTGCGCCGATGAACCAAGAACATGCGTTCTGTTTGGCGATTGAAAAACTGACGGGCATGGGCGTGCCGCGCCGTGCGTCTTTCATTCGTGTGCTTTACTCCGAGATTGGCCGCATCCTCTCGCATATGCTGAACATCACGACGCAGGCGATGGATGTCGGCGCGTTGACGCCGCCCGTCTGGGGTTTTGAAGAGCGCGAAAAGCTGATGGTGTTTTACGAGCGCGCTTGTGGGTCTCGCATGCATGCGAATTATTTCCGCCCCGGCGGTGTGCATCAGGATTTGCCGCCGAAACTACTCGAAGATTTGGCATTGTGGTGTGAGCAATTCCCGCAAAAGCTACAAGACATTGAAACGCTGCTGACCGAGAACCGAATTTTCAAACAGCGTAACGTCGATATTGGGGTTGTCTCGGCTCAGGATTGTCACGAGCGCGGTTTTACGGGCGTCATGGTGCGGGGTTCAGGGCTTAAATGGGATTTGCGCCGTAGCCAGCCTTATGAAGTTTACTCAGAGCTCGATTTCAAAATCCCGCTCGGCAAGAACGGCGATTGCTATGATCGCTACCTCTGCCGCGTTGAGGAAATGTATGAATCCGTGAAGATCATGCAGCAGTGCCTCGAGATGATGCCGGAAGGTCCGGTCATGACTCAGGATAATAAATTCGTCCCGCCGCGCCGCAGCGAAATGAAGACGAGCATGGAAGCGCTCATTCATCACTTTAAACTTTACACTGAAGGCTTTTCTACGCCTGAGGGCGAAGTCTATTGCGCCGTCGAAGCGCCAAAGGGTGAGTTCGGCGTTTATCTTGTTTCGGACGGCACGAATAAGCCGTATCGCGTGAAACTCCGCGCGCCGGGTTTTGCGCATTTGGCGGCAATGGATTATCTCAATCGCGGGCACATGCTCGCCGACGTGTCAGCGATCCTCGGCTCGCTCGACATTGTTTTCGGGGAGGTCGACCGATGAGAGGTTTGGCTGATTACATCCGAGATGGGTATGAAATTGTATCTTCTCATGGAGGAGGTATAACTGCGGAGCATTACCTTGTGCTCCAAAAGGAGACGTCTGTGGTTGTCGCAAAATTGACGACAAATTCTTGGACTGGAAAAATTAAAGGTTCCGCTGCAAATGGCGTGGAATTCGTCGAGGTTTCAGAATGAGTGCGCGTCGTATGGCATTGGTTCAGCCTGAGAGCTATTCGTTCTCGGCTGCGGCTGAAAAAGAAATCGATATGTGGGTTGCGAAATACCCGGCGGACCGTCAGCGCTCGGCGCTGATTCCTGCGCTCTGGATTGCGCAAAAAGACGCCGGCGGCTGGCTTCCCGAAGTTACCATGCGCGCGGTCGCGGACAAACTCTGCATGGCCTATATCCGCGTTTATGAAGTCGCGACATTCTATACGATGTATAATCTTTCGCCTGTGGGTGAGCATTTCGTTCAGCTTTGCGGGACAACGCCGTGTTGGCTGCGCGGATCGGATGATCTGAAAGCCGTTATGGAGCGCCGCGTTGGGCCGCAAAATACAATTTCCGCGGATGGCAAATTGAGCTGGCTCGAAGTCGAGTGTCTGGGCGCTTGCGCCAATGCGCCTATGGTCCAAATCTCTAATGCTGCAGGCGACCATTATTATGAAGATTTGACGGCGGAGAGTTTTGACAAGCTGCTGGATAAATTGGTGGCGGGCGAAACCCCGACGCCGGGTCCGCAAAACAGCCGCCAAGGTTCCGAAGCTGAGGGCGGGGCGACCGTGTTGTTGGATATGAAGATCTACAAACCCGGACGCAAAATGACGAAGCTGCCGAACCAAGGTAAAAAAGTGGGCGTCATTCGCCATGCGCATGGCGATCCCAAAGAAAATCATGCGACGCTGGAAAATATCGGAACGCGTGCCGAGGAGGCAAAACCAGTTGCCGCCAAACCAAGACGCGCAACGAAGGCGGCGCCGAAGCGTATGGGGCGTCCGGCGAACAGTCCGCCTCTCGCAACGAAACCGCAACCTAAGCCTCAGGTAATCTACAAAGACGGCCCGACAGACGGCACGCCGGATAATTTGAAAGTCATTAAAGGCATCGGTCCTGTGTTCGAGCGCGAACTTAATGATAAAGGTATTTACTATTATCGCCAAATCGGCGCGTGGAAAGCCGCCGACATCAAGAAGGTCGAAGCCGAGGCGCTCGCCCGTTTCCCGGGCCGCATCAAACGCGACGACTGGGTCAAGCAGGGTAAGGCGCTGGCGAAAGCTGCGGCTAAGGCGATGAAATAATGGGTAAAAACTTCACCCTCATAACGGCAATTTTGATGACTATGGCGGCTCTGACGTGGTTGTTCTCTGCTATGATGATTCCGCATGCGAATGGCGGTGGCCTGACGCGTTGGTTTGTCGTAGCGGCCTTTGCCGTTATGGCGGCCATCTATTGGCGGTTATATTTTAAGCGGAAATCCGCAGAAAAATCCGGGACGAAATAGCGATGGCTGAGCTCCTCAAAGACGAAGATCGAATCTTCAAAAACCTCTATGGTTTCCATGATTGGAAGCTGGACGGCGCGCGACAACGCGGCGCTTGGGAAGGCACGGCGGCCATGTTGGGGCAGGGCCCCGGTTGGATTATTGATCAGATCAAAGCGTCCGGCCTGCGCGGGCGCGGCGGTGCGGGTTTCCCGACCGGCCTAAAGTGGTCTTTCATGCCGAAAGAAGTCGGCGCGCGTCCGCATTACCTCGTCGTCAACGCGGATGAGTCCGAGCCCGGAACCTGTAAGGACCGGGAAATGATGCGCAATGACCCGCATCTCCTCATTGAGGGCTGCCTTGTCGCGTCATTCGCGATGCAGGCCCATGCGTGTTATATCTATTTGCGCGGTGAATATGTGCAGGAGCGCAACCGCCTCCAAGCCGCGATTGATGAAGCCTATGCGGCAGGTCTCGTCGGGAAAAATGCCTGCGGCTCCGGTTGGGATTTCGACATTTACATGCACCACGGGGCGGGCGCTTATATTTGCGGCGAAGAAACTGCGCTTCTGGAATCGCTTGAGGGCAAAAAAGGCCAACCGCGCTTGAAGCCGCCATTCCCGGCCAATGCCGGACTTTATGGGTGTCCAACGACCGTGAATAATGTCGAATCTATCGCCGTAGTGCCGACCATTTTACGCAAGGGCGCAGAGTGGTTTAGCAGCTTTGGCCGCGACAATAATAAAGGCACGAAAGTTTTCTCCATCTCCGGACATGTAAACACGCCGTGTAATGTCGAAGAAGCGATGTCCATTCCGCTCAAGCAATTATTGGAAACCCATGCGGGCGGCGTGCGCGGCGGTTGGGATAATCTTAAAGCCGTTATTCCGGGCGGGTCATCCGTGCCGCTCCTCCCGAAGGAGATTTGCGATACAGTCTTGATGGATTTTGACGCATTGCGCGAACATCAATCCGGTCTGGGGACTGCGGCTGTTATCGTGATGGACCAATCCACCGATGTCGTAAAAGCGATCGCGCGCCTCAGCTATTTCTACAAACATGAAAGCTGCGGCCAATGTACACCGTGCCGTGAAGGTACGGGTTGGATGTGGCGCGTCATGGAACGCATGGTAGTAGGTAATGCTAAGACGAGCGAAATTGATATGCTGCTCGACGTGTCCAAACAGGTCGAAGGCCACACAATTTGCGCCCTCGGCGACGCGGCGGCTTGGCCGATCCAAGGCCTCATCCGCCACTTCCGCCATGAAATCGAAGAGCGGATAGATAATTACCGGGTGGATAAGCCGACATTCGTTCAGGCGGCGGAGTAGGGTTGTGGCTGCGGCTCCAAAATATGATTATAGCGAGCTTTCGCGGCTACTGGATTATAGTGACGAGTTGCAAGAATATACAACAGCAACAATGCTCAAGGCCTTGAGGGCATTATTAAAGGAAACTGAAAGACAAAAGGCTGAGATAGAAGCGCTGAAAGCGATGTTAAAAATTTAGTTATGTCAAAATTTGATCCAAATAATCATACCCACATTATGTTGCGCGACATGTATAAACGGCAAGATAAAACTCTAACTTATCTTGAACGCATATCTGAAGATGTTCATGATTTAAAAGTTCGGGTTACGGCTGTAGAAACCGCTGTCGTGGGCGTTCAAAGGCGAATTGATCGTGTTGAATCAAGGTTAGATCGGTTAGAAACCAGAGCGGGACTGGTAGATGATGTCTTCCGTGAAAATCAAGACCCATTTAAAGGACCGGACGCATGAGCGACCTCCGCAAATTAAATATCGATGGCACAGAATATGAAGTGCCTGCCGAATATACGCTGATGCAGGCGTGTGAGGAATTTGGCGGGGTGGAAATTCCGCGTTTTTGCTACCATGAGCGCCTATCTATTGCGGGCAACTGCCGCATGTGCCTCGTCGAGTGGGTCGGCGCGCCCAAGCCGCAAGCCTCGTGCGCCCTGCAAGTCAAAGATATGCGTCCAAACCGTGACGGCACGCCCGCAAATATTCGCACGAATTCTGAAACAGTGAAAAAAGCGCGCGAAGGCGTGATGGAATTCCTGCTCATCAACCATCCACTGGATTGCCCGATTTGCGACCAAGGCGGCGAGTGTGATTTGCAAGATCAAGCCATGGCCTATGGCCGCGACACGTCTCGCTTTGAGGAAAATAAGCGCGCTGTGGACGACAAATATATGGGTCCGCTCGTCAATACGATTATGACGCGATGCATCCAATGTACGCGCTGCGTGCGGTTCATCACTGAAGTCGCGGGCGTGCAGGAAATCGGCCTCGTCAATCGCGGTGAAGATGCTGAAATTACGACTTACCTAGAAGAAAGCCTGACATCCGAGATGTCCGGTAACGTCATTGACCTCTGTCCTGTGGGGGCGCTGACGTCCAAGCCTTACGCGTTCAATGCGCGGCCTTGGGAATTAGATAAAGTTGACTCCATTGACGTCATGGACGCCGTTGGCTCCAACATCCGCGTCGACAGCCGCCGCGATGCGGTGCTGCGCATTCTTCCCATCACAAATGATGATGTGAATGAGGAATGGATTTCCGACAAAACACGTTTCGTTTGGGACGGATTGGCGCGTCAGCGTTTGGACCGTCCGTTTATCCGCGAAAATGGCAAATTACGCGCGGCGGGTTGGGATGAAGTGCTAGGTGTTGTCGCTGAAAAACTCAAAGGTGACCCAACAGAAATCGCGGCTATTGCCGGCGATCTTTGCGACGCGGAATCTATGAAAGCGTTGAAAGACTTGATGGAGTCGCTCGGCGTTAAACATTTGGATTGTCGTCAGGACGGCTCTCTCATCGGGGGTGGTGCTCGCGCTGAGTATTTATTTAATTCGACGATTTCAGGCTTGGAGGAGGCAGACGCAATCTTGCTCGTCGGAACGAACCCGCGTCACGAAGCGCCGCTTATCAACACGCGCATCCGCAAGACGTGGATTGAAGGCAATCTCGACGTTGGGATGATTGGCGAGCTGGTAGATTTGACTTACACCTATGAACATGTCGGCACATCGGCTGCTGATGTTGCGGCCTTTGCCGGATCAAACTCCGGATTTGCGAAGACGTTTAAAGCTGCAAAGAACCCTGTGATCATCGTCGGCGCTGCGGCACTGCGCGGGGAGGCCGGATTGGCTTTGCTCGAAGCTCTTGGGCAATTGGCGAAGTCAACGAATGTGGTTCGCGAAGATCACAATGGTTTTAATATACTTCACGCTGCCGCATCCCGTGTGGCCGGGCTCGATATGGGTTTTCTGCCGGGCGAGGTCGGGCTCTCTACAGATGCTATTCTCAATGCCGCGCAACAAGGCGCGATTAAAACCGTTTACCTCATGGGCGCGGATGAGCTCGACACGTCCAAGCTCAAAGACGCCTTCGTGATCTATCAAGGTCATCACGGCGATAATGGCGCGCATGTCGCGGATGTTATCCTGCCGGGCGCGGCCTATACGGAAAAATCCGGGCTTTATGTGAATATGGAAGGCCGCGTTCAGATGGCTGGCCGCGCGACATCCCCAAAAGGAGATGCGAAAGAAGATTGGGCAATTTTACGCGCGCTGTCTGCGAAAGTGGACCGTGTCTTGCCTTATGACAGTCTCGAGGCATTACGTCTCAAGCTCATGGCGGATCATCCGACCTTTATGTCCTTGGACACTGCTCCGGTCCGTGCCGTTTTTGATGCGGCGGCTTTGGGCAAGAAGGGCGCGCTCTCTTCTGCGCCGTTTAAAAATCCGATTGAAGATTTCTACATGACGAACCCGATTGCCCGTGCATCAAATGTGATGGCAGAATGTTCGGCGGTGATTGAAGAGAGGAACCGACACGTGAGAGAGGCGGCGGAATGACTCCCGTGATGCAAACCACGACTGAAGTCGCGCTGGCCGCGACGGATGAGAGAAATTGGCTGCTCTGGACCGCGTTTAAAACGGGACAGGTCCTCCTGTTCGTTTTGTCTTTGGCGCTGCTCGTGGCCGCGCTTGTCCTGGCTGACCGGAAAATTTGGGCGGCTGTGCAAATGCGCCGGGGTCCAAATGTGGTTGGCGCTTTCGGCCTCTTGCAAACTATCGCTGATGCGCTGAAGTTTTTCTTCAAAGAGATCATCATTCCGGCGGGTTCGGACAAATTCCTTTTCATCCTCGCGCCAATTATTGGCCTTGTCATGGCGTTTGCGGCCTGGGCCGTTGTGCCTGTCGCGCCGGGGTGGGTGATTTCCGACATCAATATCGGCGTTTTATATGTCTTGGCGCTGAGTTCGTTGGGTGTTTATAGCATTATTATTGGCGGTTGGGCGTCTAACTCTAAATATCCATTCATGGGCGCGCTGCGTTCGGCGGCGCAAATGGTGTCTTACGAAGTCTCCATTGGCTTTATCATTCTGACAGTTATCTTTCTCAGCGGGTCTATGAACCTAACGACAATTGTGGATACCCAAGGCCCCGGCATATGGAATTGGAATATGTTCCGTCTGAACCCCGTTGGTGAATATGGTATATGGAATCTGCTTCTTTTCCCGATAATGTTTTATATGGGCGTGCTGTTCTTTATCTCGGCTTTGGCCGAAACCAACCGCCCGCCCTTTGATCTTCCGGAAGCGGAGTCCGAATTGGTTGCGGGTTATCAGGTTGAATATTCTTCCACCCCATTCCTGATGTTCTTCTTTGCGGAATATGTGAATATCATGCTGCTGTCCGCGATGATGACGATCCTGTTCCTCGGTGGTTGGCACGCGCCTATCGATATTGGTGTGCAGTTTATCCCGCCATTCTTCTGGTTCTTCGCCAAGACTGCGTTCTTATTCTTCATGTTCGCCATGGTGAAAGCCATTGTCCCGCGTTATCGTTATGACCAGCTGATGCGTTTGGGGTGGAAAGTCTTCCTCCCGACGGCTTTGGTTGCTGTTGTGCTTGTGTCGACCTTTGTGGTCTTCCTCGGCGACAAAGCGGTTTAGGGGAGAGAGCAGATGTCCCGTATTAAACAAATCATTCGCGGCGCGTTCCTGTTGGAATTCATCTCCGCTTTCATTCTGGCGATGAAATATTTCTTCCGCCCGAAAGTCACAATCAATTACCCGTTCGAAAAAGGTCCCATCAGCCCGCGTTTCCGGGGTGAACATGCGCTGCGCCGTTATCCATCCGGTGAAGAACGCTGCATCGCCTGTAAGCTCTGCGAAGCGATCTGCCCGGCCCAGGCCATCATAATCGAAAGCGAGCCTCGCACCGATGGCTCCCGCCGCACGACGCGCTACGATATCGACATGGTCAAATGTATCTATTGCGGATTGTGCCAAGAGGCCTGTCCCGTTGACGCGATCGTCGAAGGGCCGAATTATGAATTTGCGACGGAAACGCGCGAAGAGCTTTATTACGACAAAGAAAAACTACTCTCTAACGGTGATCGCTGGGAAACTGAGATCGCAAAAAATCTAGCCTTGGACGCGCCCTACCGCTAGGGCGCTCAAAACCGCATTTAGGACACTCGAATCGTGCTCATTGCTATCGCATTTTATATCTTGGCCTTCACCGCCATCGCCGCTGCCTTCATGGTCGTCGCGTCGCGCAACCCTGTGCATTCGGTGATGTTCCTGATTCTGACGTTTTTCGCGGCGGCCGGCTTGTTTATCCTCATGGGGGCGGAGTTTATCGCGCTGCTCTTGGTCATGGTCTATGTTGGCGCGGTCGCCGTGCTGTTCCTGTTCGTTGTGATGATGCTCGACGTGGATTTTGTTGAGCTGAAGCAGGGTTTCCTGACATATCTCCCCATTGGCGCTGTCGTCGCGCTTATTCTGCTCGCAGAGATGATCTTGGTGGGCGCGGCTTATTTTATGGGTGAAACGAAAACCGTTGTCGCAACGGATCCCGAAACGTCAAATCTCGAAGCTTTCGGCGACGTGCTTTACACCCAATATGCGGGCGCATTTGAAGCCGCCGGCCTTATCCTTCTTGTGGCATTGGTCGGGGCTGTTGTCCTGACCCTGCGCACGCGCGGGGGCGTGCGGACGCAAAATGCAATGGACCAAATTGCGCGAACCCGTGAAGACGGTGTCGAGTTGGTTGATATTCAGCCCGGTCAAGGTTTGGGGTAGGAGTCGGCTATGCTCATCGGATTACACCATTACCTTATCGTTGCGGCGATCCTGTTCACGATTGGCGTGTTCGGGATTTTCGTGAACCGGAAGAACGTCATCATCATTTTGATGTGCGTGGAACTCATTCTCTTGGCGGTGAATATTAACTTTGTCGCGTTCTCGACGCATATGGAACCCGTCGCGGGGGCTGACCCGATAGCCGGGCAAATCTTCGCGCTCTTCATTTTGACGGTTGCGGCGGCTGAAGCCGCTGTGGGCCTCGCTATTCTCGTTGTTTACTTCCGCAATCGCGGCAACATCGCGGTCGAAGATATCGACCTGATGAAGGGCTAGGGGCTAGTTGTGATTTATACAATCGTCTTTGCGCCGCTCATCGGTGCCATGATTGCAGGCCTGGCCGGAACGCGTTTCGGCGCGCAAATGCTGAATGCGACCCTCGCGAAGGTCGTGACGACAGGTCTGTTATTCCTGTCCGCCATTCTGTCTTGGATGGTTTTCATCAATATCGGGTTTGGCGACGGAGCGGATCAAACTTATGCGTTGTTCCGCTGGATGGATGTCGGCGATATGGATGCCAATTGGGCGTTGAAGGTCGACACATTGACGGCCGTCATGCTGGTCGTGGTGAACTCAGTCTCCGCGCTCGTGCATCTCTATAGCTGGGGTTATATGGAAGACGATCCGTATCAGCCGCGTTTCTTTGCTTATCTTTCGCTCTTCACCTTCGCCATGTTGATGTTGGTAACATCGGATAATTTCATCCAGCTATTCTTCGGCTGGGAAGGCGTAGGCCTCGCGAGTTATTTGCTTATCGGATATTACTACAAAAAACCGTCAGCCAATGCGGCTGCAATAAAAGCCTTTGTCACAAACCGCGTTGGTGATGTGGGCCTCGCGCTCGGAATTATGACAATTTTCCTGATGTTTGGATCGGTGAATTTCGACACAGTTTTCGCGGCGATTGAAAGCGGCGTAGACACGACACTACCGTTCCTCGGCCTGGAATTTAACGCGGTCGAATTAATTGCCTTCCTACTGTTTATCGGTGCGATGGGTAAATCTGCACAATTTGTTCTGCACGTCTGGCTACCTGACGCGATGGAAGGTCCGACCCCCGTGTCCGCGCTTATCCATGCGGCGACTATGGTGACGGCGGGCGTGTTCCTTGTTTGCCGTGCTTATCCGATATTTGAGCTCGCCCCGAACACATCCGGTTTCATCACGGCGGTCGGCGCGTTTACTGCCTTCTTCGCAGCGTCCGTGGCGCTCGTGCAAAATGACATCAAACGCGTCATCGCCTATTCAACCTGTTCCCAGCTCGGCTATATGTTCTTTGCGGCGGGTGTCGGGGCTTACAACGCGGCGATGTTCCATCTCTTCACCCATGCCTTTTTCAAAGCGCTGCTCTTCCTCTGCGCAGGGTCCGTCATTCACGCGCTCCATCATCAGCAGGACATGCGCAAAATGGGCGGACTGTGGAAGAAAACGCCTTGGACGTATGGCGCTATGATTGTCGGAACCTTGGCTATCACAGGCATCGGTATCCCGGGCAGCTATACGTGGGGCTTTGCAGGGTTCTTCTCTAAGGATGCGATAATCGAGGCGGCTTATGGCGCGCGCGCGGTTTCCAATGCCGCGATCTTTGCCTTTTGGATGGGTATTGTCGCGGCGCTCATGACAAGCTTCTATAGCTGGCGTCTCATCATTATGACCTTCCACGGCGAGCATCGCGGGAAGCAGAAATATTTCGACGAGGCACATGAGAGCCCTTGGAATATGCGCTTGCCGCTCGTGTTGCTTGCGATTGGCGCAATCTTCGCAGGTGTGGTCTTCCATAAATACTTCATGAAAGACTATGGCGAGTTTTGGCACGGTGCATTGCCGGGCGTTAACGGCGATGGTCATGCCGCGATTTCAAACACATTACTTGCCGCGGCAGAAGGCGGGCATTCCGACGTTTACGAGTCAAAAGGCTTCATAGACTGGCTGCTCTTCCGGCCTGTTCACGGTTATCCATTCTGGGTGTTGCTAATGCCGCTCCTTGCGTCCATCTCAGGCTTTATCATTGCGTGGTTCATGTATGTTCGCGGCAGCGTAACAGCCAAGATTGAGACGATTGAGGAAACCGGTGGAAGCCCGCTTTATAATTTCCTGCTCAACAAATGGTACATTGACGAGCTTTATGACGCGACAGTCGTTCGCGCGACGCGCAAACTTGGTGACTTGTTTTACAATATCGGCGACATCGGCATCATCGACAGGTTCGGCCCTAACGGCGTGGCCGGTTTTGCGACCGGCGCGGCCAAACGTGTCTCACGACTCCAGACCGGTTACTTATATCACTATGCCTTCGTTATGCTGCTCGGTGTTGCCGTGCTGATACTCGTCGCATTCCGCGGAATGGCGGGGTAAGGCCTTGAACTCCCATATGGAAATTACTTTGACGATGACGCATTTTCGTTCCGGGAAGAAAGCAAGCGCAAGGCGGTGGTCCCACCGTCGAGCATTGCTGACGCGCCCGGCGCGTAAAGGCGTCTCGCCGCTATGCGGTTTGCCTGAAATCGGTCAGGATCGTCGTTGCGACGTCTTACCTTGTGGACACAATCCTGCGACCTCGCGCCTAGCCCTGAACGATTTCAGACAAATCAAAGCGAATTCCATACGGGGGTTCAAGGCCTAACTATGTTAGAAGATCTCCCAATTCTGAGTTTCATTACCTTTATCCCGCTGGCCGGCGCGCTTTTACTGGCGCTCTTTGCGTGGCTTGGCAGGGCAGATGGGCGCGAGCAGTTAGAACGCAATGCACCGCGGGCTGCACTCGTGATTTCAATCGCTGTTCTAATTCTCGCCATCGTCATGACATTGGATTTCGACAGCTCCAAAGCCGGATTCCAATTTATGGAAGATATTGCCTGGCTTGGCGGAGGTATCGAATATCGCGTCGGCGTGGACGGTATTTCCGTTTTATTCGTGCTTCTAACGGCGTTCCTGACACCGTTCTGTATTCTCGCATCCATGACGTCGGTGAAGAAACGGATGCTGGAATATATGATCGCGTTCTTGGTGCTGGAAACCCTGATGATCGGGGTCTTCGTCTCACTTGATCTGATCTTATTCTATTTGTTCTTTGAAGCGGTGCTGATCCCGATGTTTATTATCATTGGTGTCTGGGGCGGGAAAAACCGGGTCTATGCATCCTATAAATTCTTCCTCTACACGCTCCTCGGATCAGTCTTGATGCTGGCCGCTATTCTTTGGATTTACTTCTATAGTGGAGAGCAGCTTGGAGACCCGACAACGGATATGCGGGTTCTTATTGAAGACCTGAAAATCCCGGGCGGTGTGCAGACATGGCTCTGGCTGGCCTTCTTCGCCAGCTTTGCAGTGAAGATGCCGATGTGGCCGGTTCACACATGGCTACCTGATGCTCACGTCGAAGCGCCAACGGCTGGCTCCGTTATTCTAGCGGGTATTTTGCTGAAACTCGGCGGTTACGGTTTCCTGAGGTTCTCTATTCCGCTTTTCCCGGAAGCCTCCCTCAATCTCGCGCCCATCATTTTCTGGATGTCGGTTATCGCGATTATCTACACCTCGCTCGTGGCCTATCGCCAGAAGGATATGAAGAAACTTATCGCCTATTCCTCCGTCGCGCATATGGGTTTTGTGACTATGGGTATTTTCACTTTCAACACTCAAGGTATTCAGGGCGGCATTTTCCAAATGCTCAGTCATGGTATTATCTCCGGCGCGCTCTTCTTCTGTGTCGGCGTGATTTACGACCGCATGCACACACGCGAGATTGCCTTTTACGGCGGCCTGGTCAGCAAGATGCCCGTTTATGCGGCGTTCTTCCTGCTGTTCACCATGGCTAATGTTGGCCTGCCGGGAACGTCCGGCTTTGTCGGAGAAATCCTCACGATGGTCGGGGCTTATCAGGTCAATCCTTGGATTGCTTTTGGCGCGGCTACAGGCATGATCCTCTCGGCAGTCTATGCACTTCATCTCTACCGCGAAGTGATCTTTGGCGAAGTCAGAAATGAAAAGCTGGAAGGCATTTTGGATGTCACCAAAACGGAAATCTTTATCCTCGGAACATTGGCGTTTTTCACAATTCTGCTGGGTGTTTATCCATCGCTCATTACGGATGTGACCTCGGCCTCGGTCGAAAAACTGATCGCGGACTTTAATACGGCTCAGATCGCAGCCCAAACTGCAGCAGGGAGCTTGAACTAATGTTCCAGACTGTCTCTACATTCCTGCCGGAACTTTTCCTGGCTGTTTCCGCGTCATTATTGCTCGGGTTTGGTCTGTCCAAAACCGACGACCGCTCTGTCATCGTTCGCTATATCTCTGTCGGTATCTTGGTTGTCTTTGGCCTAATGGGCTATGTGCTCGACCGTCCGGCCGGAACCTCTTTTTCGGGGCTGCTCTTTAATAATGATTTCAGTGATTTTCTAAAAGCCGTCATCGGGTTTTCCGCTGCGGCCGCTTTGCTTTTATCCAAGCATTATTTCCAATCGGAAAAACTGGACCGTTATGAGTTTTCCGTTCTGACACTTTACGCCGTGCTCGGCATGTCGATCATGGTCTCGGCGAATAACCTGCTGTCCATGTATATCGGTATCGAGATGCAATCCCTCGCGCTCTATATCATGGCCGCGTTTAACCGGGATAGCCTGCGCGCATCAGAAGCGGGCCTGAAATATTTCGTATTGGGCGCGCTGTCCTCGGGCTTATTGCTCTACGGCGCATCGCTTGTTTACGGCTTCACCGGCTCGCTGGACTTTGAAACAATCCGCGCGTCGATTGAAATTACGGGCACGACGACAGGCGTAATAGCGGGGATGGTTTTCTTGCTCTGTGGTCTGGCATTCAAAATTTCTGCTGCGCCGTTCCACATGTGGACGCCTGATGTTTATGAAGGCTCGCCGACACCTGTGACGGGCTTTTTCGCCGCGGCGCCAAAGCTGGCCGCGATGGCAGTTATTGCGCGTCTGCTGATCGTTCCATTCGGAGATATCGCCGGGCAATGGCAACAAGTCATTATCGTCATGGCGGTTTTGTCCATGGTGGTCGGCGCGCTGGGTGCGATTGTTCAGACCAATATCAAACGATTGATGGCCTATTCTTCCATCGCAAATATGGGCTACGCGCTTGTCCCTCTGGCGGCGGGCACAATTGCGGGCGTGCAGGGCATGCTGATCTTTATGGCGATTTACATCATCACGGTCATCGGTGTTTTTGCCACTATTCTTCAGATGCGCATTCGGAATGGCATGGTCGAGAAGATTACGGATTTGTCGGGTCTGTCAAAAACCAGCCCGGGCATGGCGATTTGCCTGACGATGTTCATGGTCTCATTGATTGGCATCCCGCCGTGGCTCGGCTTCTTTGGAAAGCTCTTCGCATTCCTTCCTGCCGTAGAATCCGGCCTGATATGGCTCGTCGTTGTCGCACTTCTCGCCTCGGTCATTAGCGCGTTCTATTATCTGAGAATTATCAAAACTATCTGGTTTGACGAACCGACTCGTGAGTTCATAAAAGCGCCGAGAACCACGCGAGGTATTGCTGTGATTGCTGTTCTTCTTGTGCTGCCAATCCTTATCCTGCCGGGCATTTCCGGAGCGGCGATTGGGCTGGCAGAAACGGCTGCACAAGCGCTGTTCGCTCAATAATTTGAAGTTCATTCAATATGACAGTCTCGGCAGCACAAATGCCGAGGCGGATAGATTATCGGAAGGCGGCGAGCCTGCGCCTTTCTGGGTCCGCGCAGATATACAGACTGAGGGCCGGGGCCGCCGGGGCCGCGATTGGGTTTCGCCCAAGGGCAATTTTTACGGCACCGCAGCCTATAATTTTGATGGTAGCCCGCAAGACGCTGCCAAACTCAGCTTCGTCGCAGCAATAGCCGTTGCCAAAGCGCTCTCTGCTTACACCCTGACGACGGCCCCAAATTTAAAATGGCCGAATGATGTTCTCTTGGGTGGCCGCAAGGTCGCGGGTCTCTTGCTGGAAGCCAAGCCGGGACGCGTGTTGATCGGCATCGGCGTGAATCTCGTCTCCCACCCGGATGGCGGAAATATTCCGGCGACGCATCTTTTGGAGCATATGGACCCGGAGGCTCTGAATTCGGACGAGCCGGAATTTACAGGTGCGGAGGGATTTCTCGCAATCCTAGCAAAGGTTTTTGATGAGGCCTTTCGCAAACATCTGGCTCACGGCTTTTCCGCGACCCGAGCGGATTGGACGCGGCTGGCCTCAGGCCTTCCCGGACCCGTAACCGTGCGTCTTCCAAAGGAGAGCTTCACAGGACAAGCGCAAGGCCTGCTTGAAAACGGGGCGTTGCGCGTGGCGTTAGACGATGGCACGATACGGGACGTCCATGCGGGCGATGTCTTTTTTGAAAGTTAAATCATGCTTCTGGCGATAGACAACGGCAATACTAATATCCTGTTCGCCGTCCATGATATGAAAAACGAATGGTTGTTCGAATGGCGCATTGCCACGGACGCCTCTCGCACTGCGGATGAATATGCTGTTTGGTTTCATCAACTCCTCGGCATGGTGAACCTCACGTTCAAAGACATTTCTGCCTGCGTCATATCTTCCGTTGTCCCGCAATCCATTTTCAACTTACGCAATCTTGCCCGCCGCCATCTGGACGTCGAGCCAATAATCATCGGCGAAGACGGGGTCGATATCGGCATTGGCGTGCGCGTGGATAATCCCGAGCAGGTCGGTGCAGACCGCCTCGTCACAACCCTCGGCGCTGTGCAGCGCTATGACGGCCCGCTGATTATTATCGACAGCGGAACGGCCACCACATTTGATATTGTCTCCGGCGACCGCCATTTCGAAGGCGGCATTATTGCGCCGGGCATAAATCTCTCCATGCGGGCGCTTCATGAAGCCGCAGCCCAACTGCCGCGTATCGAGATTAAGAAGCCGGACTCCGTTATTGGCAAAAATACCGTCTCCGCCATGCAATCGGGCGTGTTCTGGGGGTATATTGGCCTCATTGACGGCTTGGTGCGCCAGATCCAAAAGGAAGACAGCCGCGATTTTACCGTCATCGGCACGGGCGGGGTGGCGTCGCTTTTTGCGGGGTCGAGTGAGACAATACAGCACTATGACTCGCAACTGACGATAGATGGTCTATATGAGGTGTGGCGGTTGAACCGCTCTGCAGCTTAATTTGAGGCTGCTATCATCTGGATGCGATGCGAAACGGCCTCTCGCTCCACACAACAAAGTTAGATTATGACAAAACAAAAACGCGAAGACGAGCTCGTCTTCCTCCCCCTCGGCGGGTCCGGGGAAATCGGGATGAACCTGAATATGTTCGGGTTCGGACCTTCACATAACCGCAAATGGATTATCGTCGATATGGGCGTGACATTCGGGAATGCGGACACACCCGGCATCGACATCATCATGCCGGACATTGAATTCATCGAACAGAACCGCAGCGACATTCTGGGCATTGTTCTGACCCATGCTCACGAAGACCATATGGGCGCGCTGGCGCGTCTCTGGGACCGTATCCGCTGTCCCGTATGGGCGACGCCTTTCACCATGTATCTCGTGAAGGACCGTCTGGCGGAAGCCGGAATTCTGGACGATGTGCCGCTGAAACTGGTTCAGCTAGGCGGGAATATCGAAATCGGGCCTTTCGAAATCGACCTGATAACGTTGACCCATTCCATTCCCGAGCCCAATGCTTTGGCGATTAAAACCAAGTTGGGAACCATATTGCATACTGGCGATTGGAAAATCGACCCGGCTCCGCAGATCGGTGATCCTGTCGACGAAAAAGCCCTACGCCAACTCGGTAAAGACGGCGTGCTCGCCATGATTTGCGATTCGACCAATGTCTTCTCTCCGGGTGAAGCCGGATCAGAGGAAGGCGTCCGCACCGAGCTGACCAAACTGATTGCAGAATATGACGGACGCGGCGTGGCTGTGGCCAGTTTCGCGTCCAACGTTGCGCGTCTGGAATCCGTGATGATGGCGGCGCGCGAGAATAACCGCTCCGTCTGCCTGATGGGGCGCTCCATGAAACGCATGACGGCGGCAGCGAAATCTGTGGGTCTGTTGAAAGAAGCAGGCTCACTCCTGTCCGAAGATGAAGCGCAATCAATGTCATCGGCGCATGTGCTCTATCTTTGCACAGGCAGTCAGGGCGAACCCCGGGCGGCGCTCTCGCGCATTGCCCATGGCGAGCATCGCAGTGTGAAATTCACCAAAGGCGATGTGGTGATCTTTAGCTCCAAAATCATACCGGGCAATGAGAAGGGCATCTTCGCGCTTCAAAATGCCCTCGCCGATGACGGTGTCGAAATCGTCACAGAAAAGATGCGAGACATTCACGTCTCCGGCCACCCTTGCCGGGATGAGCTGGCGATGATGTATGATTGGGTCGAACCCGAGATTGCCATTCCTGTTCACGGCGAGCGGCGTCATTTGCTGGAACATGCTAAGCTCGCGAAAAAGCTGGGCGTCAAACGGGCTTATCCACCGCGCAATGGCGAGATGATTTTGCTCGCGCCGAAAGGGCCGCAAGTTATTGATATCGTCGCTTCAGGCCGCTTGCATCAGGACGGTAAAGATATTGTCTCGGCCTCCGATGAAGGTTTGCGCATCCGCCGGAAAATGGGCTTTGCGGGTCATGTCTCGGTCAGCCTTGTTGTGAACAGTAAAGGCAAGATCGTGTCCGGCCCGGAACCGCGCGCGAGCGGTATGCCGGAAGGCAAGAACGGCGAGCTTCTCGACGGATTACTGGATGAAGTCGCAGATGCCGCCGAAGACGCGTTTTACGCGCTTAGCTCCCGCGCAAAGCAGGATGAGGATGTAGTCGAAAACAAGGTCGCGGCAAAAGTCAAACGCGTCATTCGTGACCGCACAGGTAAGCGGACATTTGTGGAAGTCGTCGCGCATAAGGTGAAATAGAATGCCCAAAACGGAAAATATTGAATTCGAACTGGGAGCCATGAACCATGTTGGGGTCGCTGTGCCCGATATAACAGCGGCGATTGCATTTTACCGCGACGTGATGGGCGCGGAGGATATCACCGATCCCAAGGTGCTTGCGCCGCAAGGCGTGACCTATGCGTTCGTCAATCTCCCGACAGGGCAAGTGGAGCTTATTGAACCCTACGGCGAAACGTCTCCCATTCTGAAATTCTTGGAGCGCAATCCTAAAGGTGGCCAGCACCATATGTGTTTTGAAGTCGAGGATATTCATCTTGCGAAAGCCATCATGGAAAAACGCGGGATGCGCGTGCTCGGCGAGCCGCGCATTGGCGCACATGGGACAATGGTTGTCTTCCTCCATCCGGGCGACGCCGGGGGCGTTCTGATTGAACTGATGGAAACCCACAAAGAGCATTAGCGTGAACTTATTTTCTGCATTCGTTGTCTGGCTCATCATCTGGTGGCTCACTCTGTTTATTATCTTGCCGATTGGCATTCGCGGACAGGCCGAGGAGGGCGACATTGTCGAGGGGAGCGAACCCGGCGCGCCTCACAAACTCGACATCAAACGCAAGTTTATTCAGACGACGATTATCGGGTCAATTTTATGGGCTTTGGTCTGCGCTTTAATCCTGTCTGGCGTTATCAGTTGGGACGCATTGGGCAGCCTGTTCAAACGTTGAGTTTATGGTAAACGCGACGTTAAGATTTAGAAGGCATTGAAGTGCTTGTTGCTGAACAAGGGCTCGTTTATGCCCGCGGCTTAGACCTAAGATAAAAGAGACCGCTCCATGCGCCTGTCCCGCTATTTCCTGCCGCTCCTCAAGGAGACGCCGTCCGACGCCACGGTCGCCTCACATCGCTATATGCTGCGCGCGGGGATGATTAAACAGAACAGCGCGGGGATTTATACCTGGCTGCCACTGGGTCACAAAGTCCTCAAGAAAATTGAGCAAATTGTGCGTGAAGAGCAGAATAAAGCCGGCGCAATTGAAATGCTGATGCCGACGATCCAAAGCGCTGAGCTTTGGAAAGAAACAGGGCGCTTTGACGCCTATGGTCCTGAGATGCTCCGCATCACGGATCGGCATGACCGCGAGATGCTCTACGGCCCGACCAATGAAGATATGATCACGGATGTGTTCCGTTCTTTCGTAAGGTCATACAAAGACCTGCCGAAAATGCTCTATCACATTCAGTGGAAATTCCGCGATGAGCGCCGTCCGCGTTTCGGCGTTATGCGCGGGCGAGAGTTCCTCATGAAAGACACTTATAGCTTTGATCTGACCAAAGAAGATGCGGTCAAATCCTACAATAAAATGTTCGCCGCTTATCTGAATACGTTCGCGCGCCTCGGTATTAAAGCCGTGCCGATGAAAGCCGATACCGGACCGATTGGCGGTGACCTCTCACATGAGTTTGTTATTCTGGCTGAAAGCGGGGAAAGCGAAGTTTTCTGTCACCGTGATTTGGTTGAGATGGACCCGCCGGGTGACGTCGATTTTGAAGGCGATTTGAGCCATATTTTCAAGGAGCGCACCTCGCTCTATGCGGCGACGGAAGAAATGCACGACGCCGAAGAATTTGCAAAAATTCCGGAAGATAAACAGCTCTCCGCGCGCGGGATTGAGGTCGGCCATATCTTCTATTTTGGCGATAAATACTCCGCGCCGATGAAGGCGACTGTTATGGATTCCGACGGCAAGCCGCAAACGGCCATGATGGGCAGTTACGGCATTGGCGTCTCGCGTTTGGTCGGCGGCATTATCGAAGCCAGCCATGACGAGAATGGTATCATTTGGCCGAAGTCTGTCACGCCATTCGGGGCAGGGGTTATGAACCTGAAACCCGGCCATGACGAATCGGATGCTGTCTCGGAAGATATATATAATAAGCTCGTCGCAGCAGGTGTTGATCCGCTTCTGGATGATGAAAAAGGCTCCATTGGCGTGAAATTCTCCCGCATGGACCTGATCGGATTGCCGTTCCAAATCGCGGTTGGTCCGCGCGGGCTCAAAGACGGAAGCGTTGAAGTGAAAGACCGCGCCACCGGCGAGAAACAAAACATGACGCCGGATGAGGCAGTCGATCTCGTTATGAAAGCCTACGCTTAAATGACAAGCGCAGCAAAAAAAAGCGGGAAAAACTCCCCATTCGGAATGATTGAGCGCCGCATCGCCACGCGGTATTTGCGCGCGAAGAAAAGCCAAGGCGGCGTCGGGCTGATTGCGGCAATCTCTTTCATTTGCATCACACTCGCCATTGCCGCGATGATTATCATTATGTCGATTATGAACGGCTTTCGCGGCGAGGTCATCCGCCTGACAATCGGAAGCGAGGGGCATATCTATGCTGAGCTGGCCGACACAAATGTCTCTGCTTTGGAAATGAAGGAAATTGAAGACAGGTTGAAAGCGCTTCCTGGTGTGGAGCAGGCCTTTCAATATACTCAACATTTTACCGGAATTCAGGCCAATGGCGTTTTTGGCGGCGGACAGGTTATCGGTATCCGACCAGACGTTCTAAGAAACTACGATTTCATTGCTGAAAATGTCACCCAAGGTTCTCTGGCTGAGTTCGGTACAGGAGACGGTTCAAGACGACAAATCGCTATGGGGTCACGGTTGGCGGCCAGTTTGGGATTGAGCGTGGGAGACGCGGTTACGGTCTATTCTCCTCGGTCCCGAACAACGGTGACCGGACCTCAACCTATCAGAAAAAATTACACTATCGGAGCCATATTTTCCGTCGGTATAATTACGACAGATGGCTCTTATATTTTCATGGATATAGATCAAACAACTCTCTTGTTCGAAGGCGGGGAAATGACAGGGGATTTACAAGTTAGGCTCCAGTCTCCCGATGATGTCGACCAGTTAGAGGGCCCTGTCTATGAGGCGTTGCAAAGGCCTGGATTTCTCCTGACTTGGCGGGATAAAAATCAAGGCACAGCCACGGCGCTTCGAACGGAGCAAATTGCTATGCGTTTCATCTTTATGATTGTTGTGATAATTGCGGCTTTCCCAGTTTTGGCCTCCATGATTATGCTGGTAAAGAACAAGTCAAAAGATATCGCCATCCTGCGGACTATCGGGGTCACCCAAGGTGGTATCTTGCGGATATTCCTCATGTCCGGTGCAATGATTGGAGTATTAGGGACATTGGCCGGTCTGGTGATTGGGATATTGTTCTGCCTAAACATTGGCGCGATCCAAGCGTTGATTGAATGGATAACTCAAAAGCCGCTCTTCCCCGAAGATGTCTATCAGCTCGCCGGCGGTATTCCGGTCAAGATCGTTTGGGCGGAGGTCTTTGGCGTTGCGTTCTGGGGCTTCATGATTTCGGCGCTTGCGACTTTGGTTCCGGCGCTGTCGGCCTCGAAAATCGATCCCGTTGACGCGTTGAGGTATGAATAATGGCCCGTCCTGTTCTCTCCGTCCGTAATCTTCACCGCACCTATCCGTCGGGCG
>Ga0209185_1001105_pt1 | contig 24949 bp, 21 predicted proteins | sample SidtaG_2_FD_187425 | JGI IMG/M metagenome (GOLD analysis project Ga0209185, IMG submission 187425) | Marine algal microbial communities from Sidmouth, United Kingdom - Sidmouth_Asex2 metaG (SPAdes) (version 2) | ecosystem: Host-associated > Algae > Red algae > Unclassified | place: Sidmouth... | reverse complement strand
AACAGACCTTAATTCCAGATTTGGAAGAAAACCAAAAAGAGTATGATTCAAAATTAGATGCTCTTAATGATTTGAAAGAAGTGCGTGAAAACAATGCGCCTAGTATCTATGATGAAAAATTAATTGATTCATTAGGCTATTACGATCCAGATCTTCCAGAGCGTGAAAAGAAACGTATTGTAGATAGTATTTACAATGCAGGTAAAATTCAATATTCTGATAAAAAATATCAAAGCTTCAGACAAAAGAAAGTTGAAAAGAAGCAACCTGTAGAAATTGATTCATCCGAAATCAAAAGAGAACTAAAAATGCAATCCAAAGAATTGGGTCTTGAGCATCAACTATTTTTTGCTGCTGAACCGAAACCCAATGCTCTTTCAATTATCGGTAATACTGATGCAACAATTTATGTGGTTGTTGATGGCGACCAAATTGTAAAGGCTAATACTAGACTGAGAATGCGACTTACTGAAGCTGCAACAATAAATGGCAAACTAATGAAAAAGAACACGCCTGTTTTTGGCTTTATCAGTTTTCAACCTAATCGTGCATTAATTGCCATAGAAAACATTAAGCATCATCCAACAAAGCTTAAAGCTTTCGATTTACAGGATGGTAGTGAAGGCATTTATGTAGAAAACAACTTTAGAGCTGAAGCTACAAGTGAGGTTTTGGACGACGTAATAGGCGATATCAATATACCAACTGTTCCGCAAGTTGGTGGCATTACAAAAGTATTAAGACGTAGTAACCGAAACGTAAAGGTTACTGTACTGAACAATTATAAACTTATTTTAAAACCTAAATTATGAGACCGATACTATTTATATTATCCGTATTGTTTGCCACTTTAGTGGAAGCACAAACAACAGAAATCCTTGATACTATTTATGCAAACGACAGCAAAAATGTCGCACTCTTTTTTCCAGAGCCTATACGACAAGGCATTACTGGCTCAGAAAATTTTGTATTCACTTACAATCGTGAAAAAGAGCAATATTTCGGCTTACTGCAAGCCCAACCAGGAAAAGAAAGTAATCTGCTGGTAATCAATAGAAATGGCTCAATTTTTTCGTATATTGTAAGGTATAAAGCGCAGCTTTCAAAACTCAATTATTTTGTCCCATTATCTAACAGTATTGGGAATGAAAAGCCAAAATCGGCAGACTCTATTCAGACTGAAACTTCTGAAAAAAGTATTGATAATGATACGTATTATTATCAAAAATTCTGCTCTTATCTTCTTGATAGAAGACAATATCTTGGAAGACACACAAGACGAAATAATGGTGTTATAATGAGGCTTGAAAATATTGTTTTTGATAAAGAAGAGCTCTACTTCGTTATTCAAATTAGGAATAATTCTACTTTGGATTATGATTTGAATTTCTTGAACCTTTCTATCGAGACTCGACAAAAAGGAAAAAAGAAATCTTTACAACGTTTGTACGTAGAGCCTATTTTTAAACATCATCTGCCTTCGAAAATCGTGGTAAATGAAACGGTAAGACTTATATATGTTATGCCCAAATTTTCATTATCTAATGACAGAAGAGTAATTTTAGAATTAAACGAGAAAGATGGCGAACGAAATATAGAAATGAAAGTATCACATAAATATATCAATAACCCAAATTAATAATATTATGAAAACATTAATCACTTCCGTTCTCGCATTACTAATTTTCTCTTGTGCAGAAAAACAAAATTTGACTCATACCGAAACAGCTAAAATAGTTGTGGAAAGTTTCTATAAAAAGGACAATTCCACACTTAAAAAACACACCACTTCTGACGGCTATACTGGCTTAATTATGATTCAAGATATGATACCAGATGAAGATAAAGATACCAATGTAGAAATCTTGGACGAAGCATTAGAAGGCGATTTGGCTTGGGTTAAATACAATTCATCCTATGATAAAAGTCCTGGTGTTTTTAAACTGATTAAAGAGAACGGTCAATGGAAAGTAGCTAGCAAGAAGCCACGGGAACGCGGTCCATTTTAACATCTATAATGTACCTTCTAATTTAGTTCGAGTTGTTGTTATCCAATTCTTTATCTAAGTTACTTGTAAATAAGCCTTGAACAAGCTTACCATTTCTCAAATATTCAAAAAAATCATCATAATTCTCAGGGCTTAAAAAATGAAAATTATATCGTTGCTGGATTTTATTTTCTTCCAGTTGCTTATTTAGTTCCTGAAAATGAATAGTTGCCCATTTAAATTTTGCCTTATTTAAGTCTGAATAATCTTGGTCGTCTTTAATTTCGACAACAGTAATATATTCCATCTCCTTATCAGAGGTTTTAATAAAAAAGTCAGGATTAAATTTGCCTTGCTTTGTATGATTACCAGATTTACTTGATAGTGAATATTCAATTGTATAAAAACTTTGATTAGTAGATTTTAGCCAAGAATCTAATGCATTAGCATTTTCATTTTTAACTAGTTTTTCAGCAAATTTCCTTTCAGGTGTAGCGTTAAGAAAAGCTAAATCAACTGGCGTTTTAAAATCATAACTATTTGCCTGTTTTATGGCTGTTCGAGGTAATGACTCATCATCGATTACATCTTGTAAAAAGTTTAAAACATCCGTATCTTTAACTTCCTCATTATAGTTATTAGAATACATAACTGTAGAATTATGCCTTAAATTACCTACTGATAATGTTTCCTTTATTCTCTCTTTGGTTGAGATAACAAATGGCTTTTGAGCTATTCTAACTAACTCAAGTGATTTATTTTTTCGTCTTAGAAGCGTGTTAAATGAAGAAAAAATATTTCGTTTATTCTTTTCATTCAATTCATACCCTTCGAGACCAACCTTATCCATTGAACGCCTTATCAACTTTGTAATCTCTTCTTTGGGCGGAAGTTTGTTTTTTGTGTACTGACCTTCTTGTAAATTGAGTGTAACACCTTCCCATTCTCTCGTCTGAAACTCGTGATAGATTTTATCAACGATTTCCTTAATTGGTGTCATTCTGTTTTTAATCTTGTACTCTACACTCTTATAATCACTTGCAAGGTTGGTATATGTTGTTTCCTGACTTACTTGGTCTACTGAAGATTCTAAAGTTATAATGCCTTTATAATTAAACTCTTTCTCTTTACTATTATTTTCTACTGCTTTTTCAATTTTGTTGTAATCTATATTGTAGAGTTCAAAATGAAATTTACTTCTATCTCCATCAATTAAGTTAGAACTCTCCAATCGCATTTCTAACTCCAGTACTTCATCTACCAATCCTTTAATTTTTGAGCCCCAAGATGAATGATTAAATATTGTAACTTCTGCATTATTTATATATTCAGGCGGTACTCTTAGACCTCTACCCAAAACCTGAGAAATCAATAATTTTGAATTAAAAGCTCTCTCTTCCATAGGGACTATTTGGAATACATTCTTAACATCCCATCCCTCAGTAAGCATTGAAACTGATACAATCCATTCTACAGTAGAATCCTGCATATCAACTTCCTCCAAACGAATAACATTATGCTTATGTACCTTATCTGAAGTTACCGTCATAACCAGCTTATCCCGAACTTCTTGTTCTTCTAAACCTTCTTCCAGCATTAAAAACTCAACCAATCTCGTTTCGAGTCTTTTGGCATTTGTAATATTGTTTGTTACCAGAATTGTTAGAGGCTTTACATTTTTGTAAGTGACTTTATTGTTGCTATGGTTCTGATATATTTTCTGGAATCTTTGGTCTTCGTTTATACTATCATCCTCTGAAACATAATTAATCTTCTTAACAAATTTTTCATCAACAGCTTCTCGTAAAGAGTATCTGTAAATGACGTCATTGAAGTAATCATTTCCTATATATGCTGTACCTGTAAAACCAAGCATATATTTAAAATTATAACCATCGTCCAACAAAAACTTCTTCCATACTTTTAGCCCTTTTGCCTCTGTAGTATTACCAGAAATTTTATTATAAATGTGATGGGTTTCATCATTCAAAACTACCGTATCAAAACCCCTTTTGAAACCAAAACTATCTTCAATTGATGAACCTGTTCTTTCATAAACAGCGTGGACATTTTCAATACAAATTGCACCTTCATCTACAGTAACACTTCCATCAACTATACTCGGATTTCTAATTATTGCAGATGGTGGTATTGTTGCTTTTAGAATTGGGTCAGAAACCAAGGCTAAAAACTTTTTATGCAGTTCTTTTTCAATTGTCGTTGATGGGCACAAAACAAGTACTCTTTTGACCAAGCCTAAGCCTAATAAAATTTGTGCTATGCCGTACATCACATAACTTTTTCCAGTCCCTGTAGCAAGGTCTATTGTCGCAGATAGCTTTGAAGGTAATTGTAGCTTACGGTGGTAATCTGCAAGCTCAGGATATCTCTCCCGTAATTGAGGATTTTGATAATGATTTTTAGAAACCAAATCTTGAATATTAGTATACTCTTTGGATGCCAAGTAAATAACTGAGTTTTTTATGGCTTCCTTTTGATACTCCCTTGTTCCACAAAGTGCATCCAAAAACCTATCCCAATAAGGAAGTGATAGCTCGCTTTGGTTATAAAATTGATTTACTTTTAATATTAAATCTTTGGTATCGTATCGCTTTTTTTCTTGAATCATCCCTTCGTATTTTTATTTGTAAATACCTCACGGAATTCATTGCCATAAATATCGATATAAACCGCACTTACTTTAGAACCACAATCTTCTATAGAAACCTGAGCTTGATCATCTTCGTCCATAATATCTGCTGCAAAAAAAACATCTGACATTAAAAACTCATTGCCATTATAGTTTTTATCTACAATGACCATCGCCAAGGCTTCCAGACCAGGAATATCCTCTAAAGTGTCTTCGTCAGGGTAGTAGGCTTTGAAAGCCTCTATTGTAATTACACCATTATCAAACGAAGACTTAACTTCTGGTTGTCTAATAAAATGAAAACCAACTGCATTTTCAAGTGAATTGACATTGCTCGAACTTTTAGGTTGCCTGAACTTCTTGAATTTCTCCTTATGTAATTCTTGAATGATTTGATAAGGTACTTTTAGAAAATAGTAACGTACATTACCTATCTCATAATAATCATCAATGAACTGAACAGAATTTGCAGGTGCAATAATATAAATACGGTCGCCAATTTTTTTACCAATATTCTTGTGAAGAATTTCCAAATAATCTTCATCAACCGCTGCATCTTTATGCTCCCAATATTTCCAAATCAAAACGTCATATCCATCCTTACGTTCTCCTTGAAATTCAATACCAGCAATTTTTTTTGATTTAGGACTAACCTCAAAAAGATTTAATACAAAATCCTGATAATCCTTATGTTGAAGAGAAAATAATTTTTCAATGTCATAAAATCCCAAATTAATAGTATGAAATGCACGCGAATATGCATCGTAATCTTCATTCAAAAATTTTGAAGCCTGAATCGTAAGAATCCTTTTTTGAATTGTGTAATAAGAGTATTTACCTACATCACAAGTTATCCACTTTCTACCCATTTTCTCTGCCACCGCCGCAGTAGTTCCACTTCCTCCAAAAAAGTCAAGTATTAAATCATCTTCATCGGTTGATGATGCAATGATTCTCTCAATAAGTTTTTCTGGTTTTTGAGTTGGGTATCCCGTTCGCTCATTAGATTGACTATTAATTGGGTAAATATCAGTCCAAATGTCTGAAATAGGTGTTCCTTTTTTCTTTAAAAACCGTTTTACTCTTGGTTTACCTGACTTAGTAAATACAATTAAATTTTTTTCGAATCCTTCGTCAATTCTTTCTTGACTCCATATCCAATGTTTCCCCTTTGGTGGTACTAAAATTTCCCCATTAAAGTTCTTTGGTTCTCCAGCTCCCTTTTGTGTAAAATCAGCTAATTGATATCTTCTTCCTGAATCTTTATCGATATGTCTATAATGAGAAGATATTCTTTCTTCTTTTAATTCTCCAAATAATTTATTGAATTTAAAATTTTCTGTTTTATAATAAACAAAAATTGAGTCGTGAACATTGCCAAAACCTTTTGCCTGACCTTTCGAAGACCTAATTTTTTGCCAAATTATTTCGTTATTAAAACATCGCTCCCCAAAAACTTCATCTAAAACAACCTTAATATAATGACCTTTTTTCCAATCAAGGTGTACAAAAAGCAATCCGTCATTTGCTAAAATTTCTTTTGCTAAAAACAATCGTCTTCTTAAATATTCTACAAAATCGGAATCTTTTGTTTTATCTGTATAGGCCTTTTGACCTTCTGAACCTGTAAAATCTGATTCAGTAGCAAACGGTGGGTCTATATATATCAATTTGACCTTGCCTTTTACCTTATCCTTAATGAGTGTGTCTTCATTTTTGAAAATGGTTTTGAGAAATTGAAGGTTGTCGCCAAAGACAATCATATTTTTCCAACCGTCAGGATACGATTCACGGTCGCCATTGTACGTTCTTTCAATTTGTAAGGGTGCAGCAGTTACGCCATCTTCATCTGCGAGAATATCTTCTTTACGCATTTTACCAGCATAAACAAGTTCATATTCCTTTTGAGTAGTGGGAAACAGTTTATATTTGAAGTCGTCGGGCAATTGCTCGCCTTTTTGTAGTTTTTCTATTAAATAGTCTTTTTCTCTTTGGCTTAATTCTGTCATTTAGTGATAAAAATAAGTGCTAAAGATATTGTTATAATTTCACGTTGCAAAAAGATGATTGAGGATAATTGTAATAATGTTGCTGTGTCAATCAAAAGTTGTTTTACTTAAGCTCTTTCTATTTCGCTAAATTTATTTCCCAATAACCTCTAGTTCCACCAATACGCTCTAAATAACCTTTTTCTTTAAGATGATTAAGATGTTTTTGAATAGCAGATTCATTAATATGTAAAATTTCTGCAATACCAGAACGACTTATTCTATTATCAGATGCTATCATTTTAAGAATTTCTTTTTGTCTAAGAGTTAATTCTTCTACAGCATCTATTTTGTTATTTATTTCTTCATCTATTTGACCACCTATTTGACCACCTATTTGACCACCTTCTTGACCACCTTCTTCTTTATCTACTTTAGCATCAACTTCAGCAGTAGTTTCTTTAGTAACAAAAGTCATTCTTAGGAAATTTTCAGAAAAACTAAAACTCTCTTTACCATAATGATCTAAAATACGTGGAATACCAGAACCTAATTGTTCCACTAATTCCAAATCCTTAAAAATTCGCATGAGCTCTTTATTTCTCGGAACAGAAAACCCTTCAAAAAATTCTTGCTTGCTCAATCCTTCAGGCAAACCTCCAGCAGATGTAATCTCAATTCTATCTGCGAAAATTTCAAACTTGGGTGGTACTTCATTGGTATAATCATTATGTACAAAAGCATTGATGATAGCTTCACGAAGCGCAATAGGATTCCAAAGATGGTTTTGTTTTCGTTCTTTTGAAGTGATTTTTGTAGTTGTTCTGTTTTCTATAGCAATCTTGTCTATGACTTGTTTGGTTGCCTTAGCCAAACATTCGTTACCATATTCATTGCTTTCTATTAAATCTGTTCGGTTTGTTCCAGAATATTTTGCAACCTTAATGGATGTATTATTTTTGTCTGCCAATAAATAGGCTGCATAATTATATGCACCATCTTCAGTAAGCAGTTCTAAATTTTTAGCAAACGCATTCCCAAGTTTATAGCCAGATTCTTCATAATAAATTTTCAGTTGGCTAAACGTTAAGTCTTGGGTAGAAGCTTTTATTTTGCTTATGGAATTTCGAGTACGTTTAGAAAAAAGCGTATCAATCATTTTTTGAGGCATGGGTTCTGCAGCAGTTCCAATACGAATAAAGCAACCCTTTTCACTCATACCATATTTTCTTATATGATATGGTTTTTCTGGTCCACTAGCCACAATGATTTTTATAATATCCTTGCCCTCTCGTTCTTCACTAACAATATCAAATAATCCTAATGCCGATGGTTTAATATTGTTCTTCAACCGATCCTTTATCTTTAATTGGTCGCCATCAGAATCTGCCAAACCATAGGTTTTACCTATTTTATCTATACCTATATAAATAATTCCACCTTCACGATAGTTCAAAAAAGCAATGACTTCTTTTTCTAAATCTTCGGTAAGCTCTTGTTTATATTCTATACGATTAGTTTCGGTCATGAAAATTGAAATTGCTGATTTGTATAAGTCATAGTATAAATATACTCATATTAACTTTTGAAATAAAGCCTAGTTTTATAGCTGCGCTTCTAGTTCTTTAATGCTCTTTTTAAATACTTCAACATCTTTAAATATAGATTGCCCAATTTCCAAAGCTTTATTATAATATGGTAAAATGATTTTCGGAAAACTCTTCTTCTTATATGGGTTTTCCTCTGCGTCCATTTTTTCTTTGCGAGCATCTCCATATTTTAGCAACAGTTCTGTTATCCTTCTAATTTCTTGAGGTCTGTTTCGTTCTTTTATTTTATCAACAAGGTTAAAAAAATCCTTATCATTTTTAGTGATATCAACTTTACTCTCATAACGCTTAATTTGGTCGTCAATTTCAATATCTTCAATTCTGTCAAAATACATATTAATATTATGTCCAGCCCAAAACCCATACTGCTCATCATACCATATTCCCGAATCATGCCACTTGTTATAAAATTTAACAGCATTCTTAATTCTAAACCCTTTTAATCCCTCATCAGAGCCTAAAATTGTTACGTTGCTTGGATTCGGAAATTTTCCAACAACTATTCTATCCTGTTTATATGAGCCAAAAGATTCATCGTAAAGTGATTTGAAAGTTTCAAATACTTGGATGATGATTTCTAATTTCGGGTAGAAAAATTCTGTAAGACTAAATGACTTTCGTTGAACTCCACCTATTTCAATCGGTTCCGAATCATGCATAACATATTCATCTTCTTCAATTGAATATGCTGAATGAAAAAAGGTGTTTCTAATTTGTTTAAAATGATTCTTTTCATAAAAGTCAATTAGACCACTTTTACTAGTATCATCAAAAAGTTCCATTAAAAATTCTTGTTTTTCCCCAATACCCAACAAACGTTCATATTTTGGGGTTTTCCAAAACAGATAAGAAGACCCTTTATAGCCCAAAGTTATTCGGCACAGACTTCCTAGCATATTATAAAAATCATTATTCTCAAAAAATGTTGAGTAGATCATCAAACCCATTCTTGCCTTTTCCTTGCCTTCAAGCGAATTGTAAAGGCTTTGATAAAATGTAATGGCATCAAACCATTCTATTAGATTAGAGTTCAGGTTTTGAGAACTTATACCACGATAGTTGATCAACGTTAGGACAAAGTCAAATTCACTTTTATTTTGTGCTTCTTTGAACAATAATTTTAATTCTTCTATTGCTTTTTCCATTTATTACAACATATTAATATTTGACACTTCTCTTTTTCTTCACAAAACACCTATAGATTCATGGCTTAAAGATAATGATATTAATTTTTGAAAATAGACTTTACCTCTTCATAAACCCTATCAAAATTAGCTTGTAAGTCGGCTTCAGAATAGTCTTGTTGCTTCGTTGGTAATCGCTTTTCTATTTTAGGCAATTTAAATTGTACTTTCCTGTCCTTTCCATCTGCGAACGTAATAAACTCCCCTTCTTTTAGTCTAAAAAACACATCAGCTCTAATTTTAGCGACTTCACGTTCTCCTGTTGTAATTCGTGTATCAAAATTGAGGTTATGACCTCGATTGACGCTAGTGGTTTCTTTCTTTACGATTTCAAAAAAGCGTTCGTAATATTTCGCTGTGTCTGGATCGTTTACCTTTCCGAAGAATTGATAGGATAAATTACTTAAAATCGCTTTACTCGCTTTATCTCCATACATCATATCGTTTTGAATTTTGTCTTGCATGACATAAATCGTCGCAATATCATAACTACGCAATGTGGCTGGAATTCTATGCATATTCAACAATCTAATCGTTGGTGCTTCTTCCATCAACAAAAATGAAGCATTTGAATTTCTAACACTCATTTGCTTTGTAATGGTATGAATGATAGTTGCTATAATTGGCGAATAGGCTGTTTCATATTTAGGATTATTAACTACTGAAATCGCTAAAGGTTTCTCCTGGCTATTTATATCTAAAGGCACATCATCTGCGGACAAAGCCATAAAAATACGCTGTGTACTTATTTTTTTGAGCGCATTGGCCAAAGTGCTTTTTACACCAGCCGTTTGCCTGTCGGAATCCTTACCACTAATAAAAGCATCAGCCATCGCTCTCGATGTTGTATTCTTACTCAAAAATGCAATTAGACTTGAAGTATTGAGATATTGGTAAACAGCTATTAAGTGTGGTAATGTACAATATTGCGGATGTGAGGTTCTTAACTTCCAAATCAATCCACCAATTAAGCCTTCTGCTGCATCATTGAAAAATTTTGTTGTTCCTATACTTCCGGACTCTCTTTGTTCTAATAAGTTTTCTATAAGTACTCTTGCAACCTCATTTACGCTTTCTTCATTGGTCATATATCTTGGTGCAATTGGATTCACTCGATCATGAATATTATCGAATGAAATCACTTTGAAATCAATCTCGTTTTTTTCAAATAAGGGAAATGCCATTTCTGTGATTTCAAAATTCTTGTAATCGTGAATCACACCAGAAAATTTATGCTTGCTGAAATGCTGAAGAAAATTAAAAACGACGCTTTCGGTTTTTCCGCTTCCTGCAGAACCAATAATTGAAGCGCCTCGTTTGATGTTGTTTATTTTGAAATTTCCACGCTTTACTTTAAAATGAACTTGGTGTTTATCATTGGAATCCAAAATTTCATTTTCCTTGTGAAGAAATACATATAGAACTGTATTGATAAGTAAAAGCGGACAACCAATGTAAAGTAACTGTATGACCCATTGCATCAAATAAGCGCTTAACCTAAAAAGGAATCCTAAACAAATTATAGTCAAAATTAGATTTATAAAAAAAGCATATCGGGTCATTTTGAAAAGACTAGAGAACACCAAGCTCATTCCAAATAATAATCCAATTGTAAATGTAATTCCTTGTATTTCCATGTTATATACCTATTGAACCCGATTTAATTGCTACGTCCATACCACGTTTTAAATACCTTATTGTTTTAAGTGCCAACTGTACTTGATTTGTTGGAATGCTCGCAATGGGTACTCCAGATTTTGCAAGCATTTTAAAAGCAATCGCTTTTTCACTTGCTGGCAATCCCAATAATGTTGTGAAGTAAAGCTTAGGGTTTTTAATGAAATCTTTCTTCGATTTATAAGATTCTGCATAGTTTCGTTTGTAACCAAAAGTTTTATCAAACGTGCTTTCTGCTTTTGTAAAAAATGCATCTCTGTCGAATCCACGTTTTACTAATTTTCCATTCATCATAACTTCTGAAGCTTTGTATTTAGATCCTGGCGATAAACTCACAGAATTTGATGCGTCTTTTCGGCTTACGATAATATGAATATGACTTTGATTACCCGCTTTTTTCATCCCTTGAACAATCCGTTTTCCGTTTTGTTGATGTGGTGCCTCGGCTTCGAGTTTAATTATTTGAGATTTCATTTTTTTTATATTGCCTTCTAATTGACCTTGTTCAATTTTCCGAATGTCAGTTTTTAGCTGAAGTATTTTAGTGGCAAAAGGTTGGTTTTCTTTTACCTGTTTATCTGTGCCTTTAAATTTTCGTTGATGCTCAATTTTCGCATAATACTTTATGTCGTCAACGGTTATTGGCTTACCATTAATTTCTCGATTAAAGGACCTTGCATAATCGTTCATTATGGCTCTGGTATATTTCTTTAAATCTTCAGAATTATTCTGTAATTTTCTCAATTCATATTTACTAGGACTAACTGTAATTGAATAAAATTTAGGTTCTTTCTTTTTGAGTTTTGCAGTATTGCCATCGATTTCTTTTACCACTTCTTTGGCGTCAATTTCATCTCCATATTGATTGAAAAAATGTTCCACATCTTCTTGCTCCAAACCTTGATTTTCCTTCTCCAGATACTCAGCAAAATCCGCAGAACTTTGTGAATAATCTCCTCCTAATTTTTGAGCTGTGATTGTGATATACATAATATTATAATTGATTATTTGAATCATTTTTTTCTACAAATAGTACTTCCTTCTCTTTGATCTCTTTCTCTAAAATCAATTTTTCTTTCTTTGGTTCAAACTCCATAAATAAAGATTGCAACATTGCAGTTGTCGGTTTATCATGGTTCTTTTCAATGTCTTTTATAATGGCAATTACTGCTTCAGTACGTTTACGATTCTTTAATAGTTCAATTAAAAGACTTGGTTCTTTTTTATCAAATGGCGAGAACCCGTGCCATTCAAAAAAATCGACCATTGCATCCAAAGTTTCCGATTGTGGTTTAGCAAATTTTTTTGATAGTTTACGAAAACGCTTTACTACATGACGCTTTAAATTGATTGCTGAATAATCGTATTCATATTTGTCCTTAACTTTCATTTTTCAATAAACTTTTTCAATGTTTTCGGTGTTTTTCGCATGGTTTTCAATAAACTTTTTGGAACAGAGCCATTCAAATAAGTGTTCAAAAACCAAATAAACAACTGATATTCAATGAATTGAATATCAAATCAATATATATAACATCGCGCTAGCGTGTTACCCTCTTGCTATTCCTTTTCGTCCAGCTCGCTGGACAAAAAAAATACCATTTCATCCAAAAATGTAATGGCTTTTTAACGATTGCTAATTGTAATTCGATTTTTTAAGAGTGTTATTCTTGAAGTTTAAAAGTATCTTTAAGGAATGGCTCTTTTTGTTGCAGAATATAAAATAACATGACAAAAAAGACCTCTAAATAATTAGAGGTCCTGGGTTAATAATTCAATTATAAATCTTTTAAATGTTAAAAACATAACTGTAAGTGTATAAATTTTTAATCATTTCTTCGTCTATCAGGCTATCATAATCTGCGCCAGTTTCGTCAACATACTTTTTAATGGAATCTCCATAAAGATATGTAACGTGTTCTCTTGAAACTTGTAAAAGTTCCTCTTGCTTTTCCGAACTCAAATCTTGAAATTTAATATAAATCATATCTCAAAAATTTAATATTCACTTGGAAGCATCAGCGTATTATCTACAAAAAATAATCGCAATTCATCCAAAGGAAAATCGGTTACATTATATCGGTGCGTTTCAAAAATTTTATCATTTCCATCACTATAATTAATGATGGCTTCACATTGCTTTTCAAACTGTTCCTTTTCAGAAAGTCGTTTAAAATCGATGGTAATAAATTCACTTCTGTTCGATAAACTTTTTGCAATTACGGATGCATCTGTAATCAACCAAAAGCATTCCGCTTCGTTGGCTAAATATTTTAATCCATCTGTAAAACGAGTTCCAATTAATGGAATTTTAAAGAACATTTCTGTACCACAAAAATGTTGCAAATCGGCTTTTATTTTGTTAACTTTATCATTCATTGTAATTCTATTTAATAAGATTAATAATGAAAAAGAGAGCGCATCTTTCCACAGGAACGCTCTCTTTTAATTTTCAATTATTCCGTAGCGTTATCGCCTTTAATTCCTAAAAGAAGAATTTCATCTACGACCACTTCGGTAACGTATCTTTTTTCTCCCTCTTTAGTTTCATAAGAGCGTGAGGTTAATTTGCCTTCAAGTGCTACTTCTTTTCCTTTGCCAACATATTTCTCTACGATTTCGGCAATCTTTCCCCATGCTACAATATTGTGCCATTGGGTGTTTGTCACTTTTTCGCCTTTAGAATCCTTATAAGATTCATTTGTAGCGATTGAAAATTTCGCAACTTTCTTTCCACTTTCAAGGTTTGTGATTTCTGGCTCGTTTCCCACGTTGCCAATTAACTGTACTTTGTTTCTTAGAGTACTCATAATTAAAAAATTTAAAGATTAATATTGACCTATCTGAACCATTCAGAAAGGCTTTGTTATTGATTTACTTATTATATCCAGAGCGTTTTCCTTTTTTTGTTTTTTTAACTTTTGTTCCGCTTCCTTTTTATTGATTTTGTAAGATTTCATTAAGATTCATTTTAGATTTACTTCCCATAGAGCCGACGCTGTTACCTTCTTTTTGTTGCTTAGTGCTTTCGATATTCAGCTTTGTTTAGACATATAAAAAGTGCGAGGCACGAGCCTGATTATGCTGTCGTTCAAAGCTGAATGTTGTTATTTTGCTGTCAAAAAAAGGTATGACGGTGTTGGATTACGGAAGTGATTCTAAATTCTTTGTGAAATACAAAATCATAGGAAGTGGAACAAAATGCAAATACATTTTTACTTATTTGGCGGACTTGATTCGCGCTTTTTACTTGTAATGAAGTGTTCCTTTCCAGAGAATCGGAAAGGGTTAACGGAATGAAAAGTCAAAAGTGTGGATTATGTCCAAGACCTTTGTTAATGAAGCTCTTTTTCTGGAATGCAGTTTTTACGGAATGGAAGGAAATGTGTTGAATGGGATATAAAAATTGATTTCTACTGGTTATTTCAAACAGCTTGTTTGTATAATTAGTTGGATGGTTTAGCAAATCAAAAAACCGAATAAAAAATTTGCGAGGAATTTCGTAAGTAGGTTTGTACTAGCAATTAATTTTATACGACTTAGCTGCTCGTTTTATTACTTCCAATATTAGTCTATTCCAAGTCTTTTATGCATATCCTGCCATTCTTTACCAAATTCAATTTTTTCCATCGCAGCTTTTCGTTTTTCTTCTGGCAAACATTGTATACAAGTTGGATATTGAATGCCTTTATAATGTTTTTTACATTTGGGGCATAATTCCATTTTGTGTAAGTCAAAACTAGATGCACATTTTTTGCAAGCCGTTATTGTATCTTCAAAGGACAGATACTTAATGTTGTCGCTTAAATAAAGTAAAAAAGCCTTTTTTTCAATCGTTTCAGAATCTTTATTTTTTGCTAATTCTCTTTGCAACCAATACCGAATATTTGATAGGTTGTGTTTGTTTCTCCATTTATCTTTTGAAATAAAACACTTATCTCGAACTTCATATGCATCCTCATCCTGATAAAAAATAGAAATAAGTTCGATTTCCGACCTATAAATCGCTTCTTCAAATTCGTGCTTACAATCCGCACAACGATATTTTGGAATTTTCCTTACCCTTTCGCTGGGATTTTTACACATACAATTTGGGCACAAAGGAATTGGGACATATTCATATTTTTTTAGAATATGAGCAGTAAATTCAGATTTATCAATGTTTGGATTAGTGTCTATGTAATCCTTCGCATAAGTTCTTATTATTTCTCTTTTAAATTCTGAATATTTTTTTGGGTGGGAAAGATGCTGTATCGTTAATGTTTCTTTACTACTACATATTTCGCATTTTTCTTTAATGAATTTTGACCTTCTATCCTTCCAATCTTTTGTATGCCAAGACCGTTGTCCTTCTTTGAAGTCACTCCAACATTTTTCTTTTGCAAGTTCTAGCCCAATCTCGTTATTTGCGAGTTTGTCCCTTAATTCTATAAGTCCATGATATGTCAACATTTCGAACTGTTCTATGAATTATAAATATAATGTTATAACGTAAAAAAAGCAGAGATAAAATGACTTTTATTGAAAATGTTTATTATTAAAACAGCTTCTCTTGAATATCTAAAATACCATCCTCTTTTGAAACTTTATTCTTTTTCAAAATACCTTTTAGAGCTTTTCTTCGTTTATCATAAATCCATAGTCTCAGGTTTTTTAAGAGTCCTTTTTCATAATCAGACAGTTCTTTTGGTGCTATTTCAATCATAGCTTCTAATTGGTCTTTACTTTTGGTCTGCATTGCATATTGAAGTCCTAGCCATGTATAAATGTTTGCCCATTCTGTCTGCATGGGTGCTTCATAAGTTCTTGGCATCATATAGGCTAAAGTCTCTGTAAGTGATGCCATTTTATCTCCTGTCATTGAGCAAATGATTCGTGATAATTTGATTCTACCAAGTATATCTTTTGGTATAGTATCTTGCCATGCAGATTTAAAAACTATGATTGGACTTGCAAGACAATCCATAAAATCGAAAACGAAATCACTCTTATCCTTTTTAGTTGGTTTTACAACTTTATCTTTTGCTGATATCGGCTTACGTTCAAAACCGAAATCGAACTGAACTACTTTTAAATTTTCCATGATGTGAGATTTTAAATTAAACACTATCTAATAATACTTGATAATTTGAAGGATGCTTATCTCTGTAATACGCTAAATGACTTTCTCCACTATCTACATCGTACTTTTCACTACTTAATTGATAATGTTCTTCTGCTTCTTGTAATGTCATGTCGGGTTTTTCGGATACTTGTTTCATAATTCTAAGATTTTTTGATTAAACAATATTTGAGCAGTACCTAAACGGAAGCTAAAATCACAGCTCAAAAGGAAACGGAATAAATAAGCGTTGGATGATGGGTAGGCTTTATGCCGTAGTCTTTTGATGGGTGTATTTTACGAGTTTACCTTTGCGCTGATATTGATTGAATACTTTCTACTTACCCATTTTCATGAATACTATATAAAAAAAATAAGAGCCAGCACGAATGCTGACCCTTACTTCCAACAACAAAAGCTAATCGTTTAATTCCTGAATTTTCTTTTCAAGATTTCCTATTCGCTCTTTCAAACGTGTTTCACGCTTGTTTCTCTCTTCTACATATTCCTTTTCAATATTGGCAATTTTGGTTTTATAATACCCTTGCATCGCATTGTAGAATGAAATGTTTGTCAGGTTATTAACATGATTGCTTTCGCCAAAATGTACTTGCTTGGTAAGAATGTACCGAATCAACTTATAAAAGGTTTCCTTTTTGAAATTCTTTTTGAAATTCTCGACAGTTTCCACATCAGTCATCTTGGATGTGTTGCCTAATAATTTTGAAAAGTGTTTTTGTCGACCTACATAGTCCACATTATTTTCAAATAAGGTTAATGAGAAAGCCACCATCTCATCTACCGAAAGCGCTTTCTTCTTTTCAATATAATCGGTTTGACGAATCATCTGAACCATATCCTCAAACTGCTTGTTATGCTCAATGTGTCTTTTACGGATTTCCCTTTCGTTGATTTTCACGATTTGTTCTTCTGGTGTACAATCGGCCATTTTTCTATTGGCTATCGGCTCAGAATATGTAGAATTTTCCGTTTTTGAATCTTCTTTTATCTTCACAAAAATTACTTTATTTAGGTACGTTTTTGGATGAAACATAACACCATCTACAAATCCATTTTCCTTTGCGTAATTATATGTTTCCAACTCTTCCTTGTAATTCTCAATCGCTTCTTCTAGTTCAGTTTTTAGCTCCTCTTCAGAATAGTCGTAATGTTGGTATTCTGTCTTAATTGCTTCTATTGTAGGCTCAATTGGCTCTTCGATTATTTCAACATCATCCAGAAGGTAAACTTTCAATCCGTTTTGTTCCAATTGCGATATAATAAGCTGATTGTTGTCGTCATCAGCCCAATACTTGCGAATTTCAGGAATCAAAAGCACATTCTCTTTCTTCGATTTCTCAATCAAATTCAAAAACGACTTGCTTTTCTTCATTTCATAACAGGCTGATTTTGTACATACCATTTTGCCATCGCCAAACAAATTACCTTGATTTATTGCGTTGAACGGACATGTTGTACAGGCACCAACTTTGGTAATCAATTTTTCATCGATTACATCAAAAGGTGCTTTTTCCAAATCGTAGGTCTGGTTCTTAATCATCTGATTAATTTGATGTGTGTTAAAACTCTCTCCCATTGTTTCCAGCATCATTTGCTGTTCCTCTGGCTCGAAAAGCGCAACACCTACTCCTAATGAAATAGTCATTTCGCCATTACGAACAAATGTTTTAAAACCTTCAATTAGACCTGCTAATTTTAAACGTTGCCTTACAAAGTTTTCTGTTCTCCCCAACCGTTTTGAAATCTCCCTTGGCGAATATTTTTCGCTTAGGAATACTACCGCTTCAGCTTCTTCGGTAGGTTCAACATCTTGTCTTTGCAGATTTTCAATAATTTGAATTTCCAAAACATCATTATTATCATATTCCCTTACGATACTCGGAATTGTTTTCTTTTTCGCTAATTTGCTTGCACGATACCTACGCTCTCCCATTACGATGATGTAATCTTTTCCAGATTTTCGGACTGTAATTGGTTGTAGGACACCGTGTTCTTCGATGCTTTCAGATAGTTGCTTAAGTGCTTCCTCGTTAAAGGATTTTCTTGGTTGCATTGGGTCTGGGATAATCCTTCCAATACTTAGCTCTTGAACTTGAAGTCCAATGGCGCTTTGTGTCAATTTCTTTTTGACCTCATTTTTAACGGTGGTTTTTGCCTTTCCGTTTTTACTTGTAGTACTTGCTGTTGTTGTCATAATACTTAAATTTTAGATTAAACAATATTTTTGCAGAACCCAAACGGAAGACAAAATTTCTGCTCAAAAGGAAACGGAATAAATGAGTTGTTGGCGAAGCGTTGGCTTTATGCCGTAGTCTTTTGATGAGAATATTTTGCGAGTTTATCTTTGTACCAATATTGATATAGATATCTCTCCCTATTAAGCGGACGTTATTTCAAAGTTTTATATTGGGAATATAGCGTTCCTGCTCCCAAAGTTTTGGGATTAGGCAGGATTAAGCGAAGTGGAAATCTAAAACTTTGGAATTGTGTCCAAGATTTTTTTAATGAAGCTCTTTTCTTGAAATGTAGCTTTTGCGGAATGTAGAGGAATGTGCTGAGTGGTTTTTTAAAAAATGATTTAACTAAACTTTTAATTTATCATTTTTTGCGAAAATCTTTTGTTATTTTAAATCCAACACTAGCTTTGTGTCTTTCATTTCTTTTTTTCTCAATACTAGCTAGACTCACTTTGTCTACACCCAGCTCACTTAGTTTACCGCTAGCATATATTTCTTTAACAACATGCTCCTCAAGAGGGAAAATTATTTCTTTTTCGTTAATCAAATGATTGTCATTATTGACAAAGGGGATAAAAATTTGATATGAAATTATTCCATAAGAAAGTAATAATGTATAAGAAGGAAACTTGTCCATTTTCTTATTATTATTTTTCCTAAATAAAAATACCAAAGGTTCTGGAAACATTTTGGGATTACCACCGATTTTTCGAAATACGTTAAAAAAAGGATTGTTCTCATGTTGAGGCGAGTTTTTAGACATTAACCAATCAACTGTATTTTTATGTTGAAGAAATTCATCATCTGGCAACATACATAATGCTATTTTTACTAATGATTTATACACATCATGTGGTATGTAAGATGGCATTATTACGTCTATATTCATTCGTTCATTTTCTTCATCATAAACAAATGAATCTTCGTTTTCAGGGTCATGATTTTTTTGAATTATCGTTCCAAATTCTTTAGCTTGAAAATCACTTCCCTTAGTTTTAAATTTTGGGAACCCCTTTTTACCCTTTATAGTGGAAAGGGTATTAAATATTCCAGCGAAATTAAACAATGAATCTTCTAATTGACCGAAATACTGGTTACAACTATCACATTCAAAATAAGAAAAGTATTTCTTATTCCCCATGAACTCAGGCATAATATGAGCCTTCATTTTAAATGTAGTTTCTTTTGAATTTTTACCACAAAATCGACATTCTCTATTTTTCTTATTGCCTAGAAACATTTTAGTTTTAGGTATTAAAGCATATGAACCACCATAAACCTTAAAAAACAAACTATCTTTTCCAATACATGGAATCATTTTAACATTTATCATTTTATTTTAAGGGTTTTTCATCTTCCTTATTTAAATAAGGATGTTTAAGTCGTTCGTACATTAATTGCCTGAAAGGTAGAGTTTGTTCTGTTGGATAAGTGTTGAAATAATTATACATGGCAATAACCATGTGCTTCATAAAACGATTCCATTTTTTGATTGGAATAAAAAATATTCCATTTAAATTCTCAAACTTATAAATGATGCCTTGTAGTGATAAATTGTTATTCTTAAACTTATAGGCGTAATGAAAACTATTGTTTGATAAATCAGACTCTTCAATATATTTATAATTTTCTAAGATATTATCAAAGTCGAAGTCCTCTCTAAATTTCCAATATTTACCATTCTTTTTTTTCTGAATAAGCTTATCTTCAGCTTTATTAGAAGTCATAAAAGTATTTATAATTATTTTATTTTTCTTTAATTTACCAAGGTTGGTTTTTGACATGAATAAAAGATTAATAATACTTTGATTGTAAAATATATCAAAACGCTTTAAAAAAAGGAAAAAACGAAATGCAGAAATTGTAAAGATGTAGTTTCTTCTTTTTGCACCAAGTTCATTAATAGTATCATCAGTAAAATGAACATTGAATTGTCTTTTCTTATTATCAAAGCCAATTGATATATGTTCTCCCTCTTTTAAAGTAGGTGCATTGAAAATGAAACCTTTTTCATCAGTATAATTAAACCGTAGATATAATTTTCTTAATTCATCCATCATAATCTTGCTAACTATTCGCTTTCATCATCAAATAAAACACTTGCCTTTTCCAGTAAATCTTTTCCTGACCGCTTATAACCCAATTTTTCAATTTTATTATCTAAATAAAATGAAAACGGTAATAAAGAATTTTCAAGTAATTTATTTGCTTCCTCTTGACTTCTAGGTCTTGGTCTAGCATTCACAAGATTGAACCTTAAATAGTCTTTTTCATATTCAAGTAACGCGCTTTTCAAGTTTATTTTCCTTTTGATAAGAGCATCTTTATTGAACATTAGAGTTTCAACATCAATAATTACAAGACTATGTACTCTGGAAATATCCAATCCCATTACTTCTAATCTTGCCAACTCTTCAATAAACCAGGAATTAATTACATTATTTAATCCGGCAGCATTAAACATTCTGTAATGCAAAATTAATACTGGAAATATTTGAACTCTTGTCAGAGGAATATTTGCGTCGTAAACAGCTTCGCCATTCAATATTTTTCTTACTGTTTCTGCCAACTGTCTGACAGCTTTAGCACTTCCGTTTTCATTTTCGAAAAGCTTAATTTTTAATTCATTTTCTAAATCTCTGTAATCAAAGGATTGTTTACTTTCCTTGCTTATTAAAATATCCTTAGACTCGTAAACGTGAATATACTTGCCATTTCGCATATAGTAATCTGGTGCACCATCTATAATTCCATCTAGTTCTGAACCTGATTTTTGAATATATTTATTTCCGTAAATTTCTTTTAACAGCTTTGATAAAACATATTGCTCGCTAAATTCATATGTTTTAAGGTTGTAAAAACCAGCTACCTTATCTTTATTGGATAATTGATTATTAATAGTTTTCAATCTAAAAAACAGACCATTATAAATCATTTCAATAGTAAATAAAGGTGAAATAATTCTGTATTTATCTTCTTCGAATTTGTATAAAGGATTACTTCTTACTTTTAGAAAATCTAATTCAGTAATTGATTCATCAACATTAACTACATGCTTATCGATGAACGCCATACTTTCCTGTTCTTCGAGATGAATTTCGACATGAGATTCTTTATCCATCATTAAAACAGAATATGTTATTCCGATTAATCTCTTCAAATAATCTTTATAATTTACAACTCCATAATGAGCATAAAATGTATCAAGTAAGACTTGGCAATCTTCTCGTTGTGATAAAAATTCAAAATAAAATAAGGCTCTTTTAAATTGGCACTCGAATAGCTTTTCAACTCTAAAATTTATAATATCATTATTGTGAAAACTAATTTGCAGAAGTACCTGTGCTGCCGTTAGGGTTAAATTATTTTCCTCTCTTATTCGAGAGCTTATTAAGTCCCTCTCGGTAATTGTAATTTGATTTAATAGAACATAGGCTTTAAAAGTGTCTTGCTCAATTTCTTTATTTGATTTTGTCGTTTCTTGGCCATTAGGTATCGAATCAAAAATAAACTCAAAAAGTCTTAAACTAGAAACTGGATAAGGCACTTCATAAAAGTCTATAGGGTATTGGGCACTTTCAATATACAGTAAAATATTAGCATAAATGGTTTGAGCAAAGGTAGCGTTCTCAGAACTGAAATACATTTGTAAAAAATGAGTAATATTTGAATATCTCGATTTCTCTGTATTAAATCCTAAAAAGAAAGAACCCATTTTAAGCAGGTCTGCCTTATTTATTCCTGACAAGTATTCTTCTAATGTGCCTCTTTCTTCATTTGGGAAACAAGCTTCAAAATTAATTCCGAGTTTCAGCAATTTTTAATAGTTTTTTGTTTAATCCAACAAGTTAAAAAATATTATTACCCACTTAATTGGAAATCAAAACAAAATTCTATATCCACAGAATAATACTTCAAAATTTAACAAAAACTCAGATAAGCACAGAATAATTTCATTTGTTTTTTCACTCTAGCCATATTTTTATCTTCTCATAAACAAAATCTATTACCAACAGAATTACAATGATTATATAGGTTCTTATAAACTTCTATTTTTTAATTCAATTATTGAATTAGGAACTCCAACTCATATTCTGCAATCTAACCGCATTCAATATTGCTAACAATGCAACACCAACATCTGCAAATACTGCTTCCCACATTGTTGCTAAACCACCTGCGCCTAAAATTAGAACAATCACTTTAACACCGAATGCGAGTATGATATTTTGCCACACAATCTTTCGGGTTGAACGACTAATTTTAATGGCTTTTACCACCTTTGAAGGTTGGTCGGTTTGAATAATAACATCTGCTGTTTCAATAGCGACATCGCTTCCTAAACCACCCATTGCAATACCCACATCACTTGCTGCTAAAACTGGTGCATCATTAATACCATCGCCTATAAAAGCAATCTTATTTTTAGGGTCTTGTTTTAAAATTTCAACTTCATTTAATTTATCTTCTGGTAACAAACTGCCTTTAGCAATTTCTATATTTAATTCGGAAGCTACTTTTTGGGTAATGGAATCCTTATCTCCAGAAAGCATCATTATATTTTTGACACCTACTTTATGCAATGCTGTAATCGTTGCTTTTGCATCTTCTTTTAATTCATCTGCAATAACCACATAACCTGCAAATTTGTCATCAATAGCCACCAAAACAATCGATTCTACAATGGTTTCAGTTTCCTCTAAAACATTAATTTTATTCGCTGTCATTAGGGCTTTGTTACCAACTAGAACAGTCTTACCATTTACGATACCTTTTAAACCTTTTCCTGCTATTTCAGATACTTTGGAAGCCTCATAATCTGTACCTTCATCTTTATATTCTAAAATGGCTTTAGCGATTGGATGTGTAGACTGTTCTTCCATAGCTATAAGGTATTTCATAAACTCTTTTTCATCCCAATTTATGGCTTTAATCTCCTTGATTTTAAAGACACCTTTTGTTACCGTTCCTGTTTTATCCATTACCAACGTGTTAATTTTGGTCATTGCATCTAAAAACGAAGCTCCTTTGAACAAAATTCCATTTTTTGAAGCTGCTCCTAATCCGCCGAAGTAACCCAACGGAATGGATATTACCAAAGCACAAGGACAGGATATAACCAAAAATATTAAGGCACGATACAACCAATCTCTAAACACATAATCATCTACAAAAAAGTATGGTAAAAATGTAACAGCAATAGCCAAAAACACCACGATAGGTGTATAAACTCGTGCAAATTTTCTAATGAACAATTCGGTTTTAGATTTTCTCGCTGTGGCATTCTGTACCATATCGAGAATTCGAGCAATTGAACTATCCTTAAATTCTTTTGTGGTTTCAATTTCTATAACACCATCCATATTAATACTGCCTGCAAATACTTTTTCGCCTTTTGCAATCGTATCAGGTTTGCTTTCGCCAGTCAAAGCAGCTGTGTTAAACGAACCTTTTTCAGAAAGTAGAATACCATCCAAGGGAACTTTTTCTCCCACGCGTACTTGAACTTTTTCTCCAATTTCAACCATTTCTGGACTTACAGAAGTGTAATCATCATTGCGATAAACTAAAGCCTCATTTGGTCTTACGTCGAGCAATGCCTTAATGTTAGATTTTGCTCTGTTGACTGCTGCGTTTTGAAATAATTCGCCAACTGCATAAAACAACATTACTGCAACGCCTTCAGGATATTCGCCAATAATAAATGCACCAATTGTGGCTATCGCCATCAAGAAAAATTCTGTGAAAACGTCGCCTTTTTTGATACTTTCCCAGCCTTCTTTTACAACAGGGAATCCTACTGGTAAATATGCTATACCATACCATCCAATTCGTAACCAATCTTTAAAAAATGCAACATCAAAATAATCTAAAGCAATGCCAATAATTAGCATTGTAAAACTAATTATAGCAGGTATATACGCTTTAAAATTATTGGTTTGACCACTATGATCGTGACCATCATCGTGACTGTGTTCTTTTTCAGAATTTGGTTTGATGTCTTTTAAGTTAAGTTTCTTTTTTTTCATTAATTTAATACTTGAAATTTAAAATTGTTTATATCCACCTTCTCACTTTTTTTGCATACTCAAAATAGTCCTTTCCAAACTCTCTTTTCAAAAATTCTTCTTCTAACCTAATTTGTGTATTTATACTTATAGTTGATAATGATATTATCAATAGAGTGAAAGCATTTGGAATTACTATAAACAATCCAATATTAGCAATCATAATCCCAAGAAAAATTGGGTTTCTGGATATTGAAAATAATCCTTTAGTTACCAATTTTGTTTTGTTTTTTTCATCTATTCCAATTTTTTTCCAAAGTAATACAGACCTTAAAACAAAGACCAATAAAAAATATAATATGAGATAAGCAAATAATAACATAATTTCTAATTTTATGTAAAAATGCTATAATAACCAATGCAATGGAAGTGCATTTATTGTCCGCTACATTTATCGCAAATGCCTTTTACAACCAAGTTTACGT
>Ga0209185_1001101_pt1 | contig 25034 bp, 18 predicted proteins | sample SidtaG_2_FD_187425 | JGI IMG/M metagenome (GOLD analysis project Ga0209185, IMG submission 187425) | Marine algal microbial communities from Sidmouth, United Kingdom - Sidmouth_Asex2 metaG (SPAdes) (version 2) | ecosystem: Host-associated > Algae > Red algae > Unclassified | place: Sidmouth... | reverse complement strand
AATGCGCCGTAATTTTTTCTTCTAAAGAATTCAAAAAATCGTTGCATAGCCATAGCTACGGAACTATTTTTTGTGTTTTTTAGAAGGGAAAAGAACAAGCATAATGGGGCAAGTTATTTATTTTCTTTCACTTAGGAAGATTTAGTGAAACATATAAGAAAAAAAACAATTCAGACGGGTAGATTATTTTTTTCGTCTTCCCTTATGTTCAAATTGGCGACTAAAGTTGCCATTATATTTTCTGTTCCACAAGCTCAATCACCTCACGTTCAAGCGCATCTGCTTGTTTTACCATTACTTTTCCTCTCTCTATAACGTCTGCTACGAATGATTTGTTTTCCAAATCGCCAGTATTAATACGTACATTAAGGAATGCACCACGCACCGCAGCACGAGCGCAAAGCGCACCTACACCTGCATCTGTCACCGAATTTGGGTTGCCAACTTCCGCCATCGCTTTAATGATGCCGAAAGTATCGAGTGAAAGCTGCATTACCTTCAACGGCACTTCAATCGCATGTCGTGTAGCCGCTTGAATGGCGGCATCCCGTGCGGTCTTTTCTGCATTCGTACTCTTTGGCAAACGAAACGCTGTCATAATCGCATTAAAGGCATTCGTATCTTCATCGACCAATGCAAGTAGCTGGTCTTTAAGGTCTTGCCCCGTTTCTGCCCAATCCGAAAACTCCTTCCAACGTGCATCCCAACCGCGTTTGTGTGCCGAAAGATTGGCGACCATCGTAGCGAGTGAAATGCCTAATGCGCCCACATACGCCGCAATCGAACCACCGCCCGGCGCAGGACTTTCCGAAGCCGTTTCATCAGCAAAGGCGCGGAGGTTCATATTGAGTAGGGGAGTAGCGTTGAGGTCTTCCAAACGATACTCAATAATCTTTTGACGTGGATCAAAGGGAGTGAGTTCTTCCAAACCCAAACTTTTTATCGCAATTCGTATCAATTCGCTTTCCGCAACGCCCGTAGAACGTTCCTGTAAGGTCAAAAAATACCGCCCGGCGTCCAACATTACTTTAAGCGGAACCATACCGACTAACTCGCTGCCCGTCACGCGCATACCGCGCCGGGTGGCACTTTTTCGCGTCTCCTCGAAAGCGATGTGCATGGGCGTGATATTGATATTTGTCAAGTTCATAGAAATTTGTGCAACGCCGTATTCTTCTATAAACCAACCGATTCCCTTGACGGATTTACATGCGCCGGGTTCGCGTAGTGGGTCGCCATTTTCATCTTTGAGTACTTTTGCGTTGAGTTTTCCGCCTTCGCGTTTGAGGCGACCTTTTTCACGAATATCAAATGCCACAGAATTGGCGCGACGTACCGAAGTCGTATTCAAGTTAACATTATATGCAATTAAAAAATCGCGTGCGCCAATGACGGTTACGCCCGTTTGTGCGACACGCTCATTATACTCATTTTTTCCGAAATCTGGCTGCCACTCCGTCTGCCCCAATTTGGTGGGCAATGCCTCGTACTCGCCTGCGCGAATGGTCGCAAGGTTCTGACGTTCAGGGCGTGAGGCGGCAGATTCGTAGAGGTAAGTCGGGATTTCGAGTTCTTCACCAACCCGCTGCGCAAGTTTTTTTGCCCACTCTACGGTTTCTCTCATCGTGATATTTGCAATGGGAATGAGGGGGCAAACATCGGTCGCGCCTTGTCGTGGATGTTCGCCGGTTTGCTGGCGCATATCGATGAGTTCGCCTGCCATTTTGATGGCTTGAAAGGCGGCTTCAATGACGGCTTCGGGCGCACCTACGAAGGTCACGACGGTGCGATTGGTGGCTTTGCCCGGATCGACATCAAGCAATTGTACGCCTTCTATACTTTCTATTACACCTGTTATTTGTTTGATAATCTGCGGATTACGTCCGTCGCTGAAATTGGGAACACATTCTATTAGTTGCATACGATTAATAAGTGAATTTTGAATGAATGAATGAGTGAATCAAATAGTTTTTGTTCATTAATAGACTTTATTTAGGAATATTTTGTATGCATGGAACTTTTGTATTTTTTCGATGATCGAGCCTCATTTTGAGCTGCATACCCTACGGTACGGGGCGAAAAATAGGGGAAGAGTATCGGAAAAAGACAAAGTTAGCTGCATACAAAATTTTTCTAAATAAAGTCTAATGAAAGAAATTAAATAAGATGTCCCATAATGCGAAGTATTTTTTTTGTCTAAGGATTTTTTGAAAGCCGCACATAGCCTTAGCTACGCAAGGATTTCAAAGGATTCTTAGACGGAAAAAAGACGAGTATAATAGCACATGTTATTTAATTTTTTTCACTTAGAATGAATCATTTGGTTAAAAACCATTTAAGTAAAGAATAAATAAATGTACATTCTTCGCGTCGTTATTCTTTCTTTAGACGAACCAAATTTGACGCGAATATTCACTGTATTTAAGGAAAATTTGGTGAAGTATAAAGGAAAAAGAACAAGTCAAAGAATATACATTTATTTTGTTCCTAATACTAAGAAATAATTGTACAAAAGTAAATAAATCGACTGTGTGAATGTCTTTTTTTTCCTTATTTTTACAAAAGTATTCTATTACGCATACACGAATTTAAATAAACTTTACGATGAAAAAATACATAATATTAGCAGCAGGAATGTTATTTTTCTGTACCGGAATTTTTGCACAAACAGGAACGGCTTACGGCTTGAAAGGTGGCTTGACATTCAGCACACAAAAATGGAATGGTCAAGAACGTGAACTTTTATCGGCTTATCATGGAGCTTTGACTATGGAGACGCGAGACGAGGAAATGGGGATTTCGCTTTTTGGTGACTTGGGTTGGCATGTAAAAGGTAGCCGTATTGTTTTTCAGAGAAGTACATATTTAAATCCGGTTACCAATCAATTGGTAGAACTACCGCGCCGTAGTATTCGCCAACCTTTTAATAATATTTCGGTGGTAGTTGGCGCGAAAAAAATAGTACAATTCACCGATTTTATAAATTATTACTTCGGCTTGGGCGCACATGTGGATTATAATGTGAGCTATGATGTATTTTATGGCAATAGCGCATTTTTTGACCAATATGTCAACAAGTTGACCTATGGTGGCTCTGTAGTTGGTGGCTTTGAATACACGCTCGGAGATAGTGGAATAGGCTTTGTCGAAATCTCTTTTCATCCTGATGTTAGCAAACAAATTGATGTCCCTGGTGGCTTGACCTATATCAATCCGATTACGAATGAGCAAGGCACTTTGGGTAAACAAGAAGTGCGTAATACGATTGTGTTAGAAATCTCTATTGGATATAAATTTGTTCGATGGAATTAAGTACACTGTTTCACAAATTTATTTACTTTTTTGAGTATTTCTTTTAAAATGACTCTTCACCAAAAAATCCTTAAATACAGTGAGTATTCGCGTCATTTTTGATTCGATTCATTTCAAAATAAACGTCAAAAAATGTAAATAAATTTATAAAACAGTGTATTAAGGAACGACGCAAAAATAAATTCAGATTTTGACTTGTTCTTTTCTCCTTCTTCTTCGTTATGAAAATCCTTACGTAGCTTGGCTATGCGCGGTTTTCATGCCTCGAAAAAGAGACCATTTGACAATTCCACCCATAGATTTTTTGATGAGTGGCGGTTGGATTTGTGCCTGTAGGCATAAAATATGGAGAAAGTATATCCTTAGTGAAAGAAATTAAATAACATGTGCCATTATACTCGTCTTTTTTCCGTCTAAGAATCCTTTGAAATCCTTATCCCGAATCGGGGTTCGGGACAGGCTGTAGCTACGTAAGAAAGATTTAGTGAAACATATAAGAAAAAGAACAATTCAGACGGGTAGATTATTTTTTTCATCTTCCCTAACTCAAAGTAACAAACCCATCACTCCTGAAACTCATAAGCTCCCACATCTGGCATCGCATCGCGCATCACGCCATCCAAATCTATGGGTGCAGGCACCATCAGCATATTTGTACCGGCATTGACGGCAGGGTTGATGATAGTATCTAAACGATAATCAAATTCGGGTGAATCAAGGAAACCAAAATCAGTCGAACTTTCCACGAGAACAGGGTTGATAAAATTGGGTAAATCCGTATTTAATGTATCTTTTTTTATCAAACAATGATTGAAGGTGTAATTAAATGCAGTGGTGCCATCGCCTATGTCAAGTAGTAGAATTTCGTCTGGACGTGTGCCGTAAAAAATACAATTTTCAAAGGTTGCGTTAAGGTCATTTCTTGCATAAACAATGATGTCATCCGCTACGCCTACTTCAATAGCATTACTCATAGCTAGTACAGGGTCGGAATGGGAGAGATAACGATTATTAGTTTCATTGGCAAATGTACAATGTGTAAAGTGGTAATTTCCACCGTATGCTAATTGTAAATTATTAATACTAATATCAAAAGTCAGATTATTTGTCCCCTCAATATCAGCATGAATACCAGTTATCGCCGACGAAGAAGTTTCGTAAATCGTCGAATTATCAATCCTCAAATCAGCGGCTGAATCGACTCTTACACCTATCGTAGCATTGCGTATTTCGGCGTAGTTTATCGTATTGTTTCGACTACCTGCCGACAGCCAAATCGTTCCCCATTGCCCTGGCACATCCACAAATTCAGGTTCTATTCTATCCGTCAGAAACCGCACGGAATTACCCAATTCGCCACGTACATCTATGTTTGCGGTATTGGTGAAATACATCGTGCCATTGGGTAGCGTGAGGGGCGTGCCGTTGAGCGTATCGCGCGTCGTGCCGCCTTGAAAATGTACATCCACGCCCGGATTAATCACCAATTCACAGCCATCAATCAATAAAAAACCAAGTACCACATAAGGACGTACATCGTCCCAAGTCACCGTACCGCCGTCGCAAGCCAAGCCTGCCAATCGGTACGATTCGCCGACATATACGGCATCCTGCCCAAAGGATTCGAGCCAGAGATATTGCGTATTTCCATTGGTTTCAAATCGTATAGAATCCAGTACAATAAAAGGGTTTGCGCTATTCATTGGGTCTATTTCAACTTCCGTAAAAATGTATAGACTGTCATTTGGCGCGATTTCGACATCTTCTATATTCGACGTGGGCGTACCGTCCACATTCATCCGATAAAAAGAATTTTCATCTAAATGAATCTCGTCAATACGAATGGATTTATTGTGTCGATTAAATACCTTGATGGCGCGAGTAGCCGAACCACGAGCCGAAAAAACGGTATCAAAACGTAGCGTATCTACAGAAAATTCGAGCTTATCGCTCATATTTTCTGTAAAATTTTCTTTGCGGCAACCCGAAATAAGGAAAAAGAAAACAATTAGAGTAATAACAAAATACTGAAAATATCGCATGAATGGTGTTTTAAAATATTCGGGATTATTAACGTTTGATTAACGTTTAGAATTGCGTGGGAAACGATTAGTGAAAGAAATTTAATAACATGTGCCATTATACTCGTCTTTTTTCCGTCTAAGAATCCTTTGAAATCCTTATCCCGAATCGGGGTTCGGGACAGGCTGTAGCTAAGGCTATGTGTGGCTTTCAAAAAATCCTTAGACAAAAAAAATACTTCGCATTATGGGACATCTTATTTAATTTCTTTCATTTAATGTATAACGTACAATGATTAACGATTAATGTATAACATACAATATAGAATTTTTGCTTCGCAAAAATCTCATGTACTATACCTATTATTATACATTAATCATTATACATTAATCATTATTTCCTAAATGCCGTGTATTCCTTCTTAATGTGTTCTTGCAATTCGTTTACATCATCGAAGCGCGAAAAGAGGTCTTTTATTGCGTCTTTATTGGCACTGCTGGGCTTTACGAAATCGAGTACATCTTGCTCGGTTATCTCCTTGTCACTCAGGATGATAAGTCGCTCAATGACATTGCGAAGTTCGCGGATATTTCCTGTCCAATTAACATCTTGAAGGGCTTTGAGTGCCTTCGGCGTTATTTTCTTTGGAGACGTACCATATTCATTACAGATGGTTTCGATAAAATGTTCTGCCAGCAGGGGAATGTCGTTCAAACGCTCATTCAAAGGCGGTACTTCGATGATAATGACTGCCAAACGATGGTATAAGTCTTCGCGAAATTTCTTCTCGGCAATCTCGCGACGCAAGTCTTTATTCGTAGCTGCTACGACACGCACGTCAACTTTAATTTCCTTATCGCCACCTACGCGCGTGATTTTATTTTCCTGCAAAGCACGTAGCACTTTTGCTTGTGCAGAAAGGCTCATATCGCCGATTTCGTCCAAGAAAAGAGTACCGCCATTGGCTTGTTCAAATTTTCCAATACGTTGTTTGATAGCAGAAGTAAACGCGCCTTTTTCATGCCCAAATAGCTCACTTTCAATGAGTTCGGAAGGTATCGCGGCGCAATTGACTTCAATGATAGGCGCACTCGAACGGTTACTTTTGGCGTGCAACCAACGTGCGACCAATTCCTTTCCCGTACCATTCGGACCGGTAATCAAAACTCGTGCTTCGGAAGGTCCGACCTTTTCAATCGTATCTTTTATCTTCTGAATGCCCGTAGATTCGCCGACCATTTCCTGTGTTTTGGATTTGGCAACACGACGTTTCAAGACCTTTGTTTCGGTGATGAGGCTCGACTTGTCCATCGCATTTCGAATCGTAATCAAAAGGCGATTCAAATCCGGCGGCTTGGCAATATAGTCAAACGCACCTTTCTTGACGGCTTCTACTGCCGTTTCGATATTTCCATGCCCTGAAATCATGACCGTAGGCGTATCGGGGGCGAGTATCGCTACACGTTCCAATGCCTCTAAGCCGTCCATTTTCGGCATTTTGATGTCCATAATAATGACATCATAAGTATCTTTTTTGAGCTTGGCGAGGGCTTCCAAACCATCTCCAGCCTCATCGACTTTGTATTTTTCAAATTCGAGAATGTCCTTTAATGTACGGCGGATGCTCGCCTCGTCATCTACAATTAGTATTTTTGCCATGTTTGTTAGTGTTGTGGTGTTGGGGCGGCGGGGTGTTGTAGCTGTAAAGATACTGCAACACAAGCGCACTGTGCTATAAATATGCCAAGTTAAAAATCTGTTTTTTTAAGTGTCCCTTTAAATCTTAAAGTAACAGCAAATATATACAAAAAAATCCCTAATTTCGTGACTTAGTAAAGCTATTTAAGCATTCCAACATTTAGGGATGAAAAAACAATAAACACTACATCTTGACTTGTTCTTTTTCCTTTATACTTCACCAAATTTTTCTTAAATACAGTGAGTATTCGCGTCAAATTTGGTTCGTCTAAAGAAAAAATAACGACGCGAAGAATGTACATTTATTTAATTCCTGATACTAAGCATTGACACCGTGAGCAAAAGCAAAAAAAATATACAAGAAAAGCCATCAAAAACGGCAAAAAAGACCGATTTTCTACGCAATTCGAGTTTACATCTTATCATTATTGGGGTGTTGGCGGTGGTGTTGTATGCCAATACGCTTGGCTGCGATTACACCTGGGATGATGCCATTGTGATTACGAGTAATGACTTCACCAAATCGGCGGATTTTGGTTCTATTTTTACGAAAGATACCTTTCACGGTTTTTTCAAACAAAAGAAAAACCTCGTCGCGGGTGGGCGTTATCGCCCCTTGACTTTGGCGATGTTTGCGGTAGAATATCAAATTACTGACAAGCCTTTTCTCGGACATTTGATGAATATTTTTTGGTATGCCCTTACGGGAATTGTGCTGTATCTCGTCTTACTGAAATTGATGAATCCCGAACGGAGAAATGATTTAAAATTATGGTTTATTCCTTTGGTAGCCAGTCTTTTGTATGTAGCGCATCCGATTCATACGGAAGCCGTTTCCAATATAAAAGGACGCGACGAAATCATTACTTTACTTGGTGGATTGGCTGCTTTGTACTTTGCTTTGAGGGCTTATCACGAAGAGAACAATTTGTGGATGCTACTTTCCGGCGTGGTCTTCTTTTTAGGTTTATTGGCAAAAGAAAATGCGATAACTTTTCTCTTGGTCGTACCATTCGCATTTTATTTTTTTACGAAAGCAAATTTCACACAAATTACGAAATATACCTTGCCACTCGTGATAGCGGCAGGGGCGTTTTTAGCGATACGATTTAGTGTATTGGGCGTTGATTTTGGTGCGACCTCCAGCGACCTGATGAACAACCCATTTATGAAGGTCGAAAACGGGCTTTGGGTTGATTTCACCTTAGCCGAACGCTTAGCGACTATCATGTTTACACTTGGTAAATATATTCAATTGCTCATCGTGCCTTTCACGCTGACGCACGATTATTATCCACGTCAGATTGGAATTATGTCCTTTGGAGATTGGCGGGTGATTTTGTCTTTGCTCGCATATGTAGGCATGAGTGTGTACGCCCTCATTCGTCTCCCGAAGCGTGATATTGTAGCCTTCGGCATCGTATTTTTCCTGACTACTTTATCTATTGTTTCCAATGTCGTTTTTCCGATTGGAACAAATATGTCGGAGCGATTTATGTTTATGCCTTCGGTGGGATTTGCGATTGTTGCGGCGGCTTTATTGTGGCGATTGGCTCGTTTTTTACAGAAAAAAGAAATTACATCAATCGCTGATTTAAAAGGAGTTATGGCAATTATTAGTGTGGTTTTAATTTTATTTTCGGTGAAAACAGTACATCGAAATTTGGCTTGGAAAGATAATTTCACCTTATTTTCTACCGATGTTAAAACTTCAAATAATAGCGCGAAACTCCTCAATGCGATGGGCGGTGAATTGACGACACGTTCATTTTTGCCCGAAAATAAAAATAAAAAAGATGCTATGCTCGCGGAAGCGATTGGCTACTTGAAAAAAGCCGTTGAGATACATCCGACGTATGCCAATGCCTACCTTTTGCTCGGCAATGCACACAATTATTCGCGGCAATATGAACCTGCTATTCAGTACTATAAAAAATCGGAACAATACAAGCCGAATTATAAGGAAGCGATGCACAATACGGCGATTACTTACCGTGAAGCTGCGGTTTCTTTTTTGGAGGAAAAAAAGCAGACGGAGAAAATTCCGGGCTATTTGCAGCAAGCATTAAGTGGCTTTGAACGTACCCAAAAATTATATCCTGATTATCCGGGTTTGAATGAAAATATCGGTGTGGTGCATCGCACTTTGGGGCGGTATTATGGAGAGATTCGCAACAACCCAAATGAGGCGCTCGTCCACCTCAATCGCGCCTTAAAATACATACCAAAAGACCCCGAAACCCTTCGCCTGATGTCGCTCTGCTACGGCATTTCAAAGCAAACCGATAAGATGATAAGCACACTCGAACAACTCATTGAACAACAACCCAATAGGGGCATTTTATACCTTAATCTCAGCACTGCCTACGCCGAAAAAGGCGACCTACAAAAAGCCGAACAACTTCGCCAAAAAGCGTATCAATTGCAGCCGAACCTTCGGCAATGATGAAATAAATGTAAAATGTAAAAGTTGTAGGACGCGAGCGAATGCGAGATGTTTTCTACATTTCATTGACTTTCAATTAGTTAAAAATTTAGATTCTTTGATAATTTTTGCATTCCCTCCAATGGGCTTTAGCCCATTGCAATAAGTGACTGAACAACAATGGGTTAAAACCACATTGGAGGAGGGATGATTCTTTTTTGCAAAAATTGTCAAAGAACCTAAATACTTAAATAAATGTAAAATGTAAAATAATAAATGTAAAATGTAAAAGTTGTAGGACGCGAGCGAACGCGAGATGTTTTCTACATTTCATTGACTTTCAATTAGTTAAAAATTTAGATTCTTTGACAATTTTTGCATTCCCTCCAATGGGCTTTAGCCCATTGCAATAAGTGACTGAACAACAATGGGTTAAAATCACATTGAAGGAGGGATGAGTCTTTTTTGCAAAAATTGTCAAAAAACCTAAATACTTAAATAAATGTAAAATAATAAATGTAAAATGTAAAAGTTGTAGGACGCGAGCGAACGCGAGATGTTTTCTATATTTCATTGACTTTCAATTAGTTAAAAATTTAGATTCTTTGACAATTTTTACATTCCCTCCAATGGGCTTTAGCCCATTGCAATAAGTGACTGAACAACAATGGGTTAAAACCACATTGAAGGAGGGATGAGTCTTTTTTGCAAAAATTGTCAAAGAACCTAAATACTTAAATAAATGTAAAATAATAAATGTAAAATGTAAAAGTTGTAGGACGCGAGCGAACGCGAGATGTTTTCTACATTTTATTGACTTTCAATTAGTTAAAAATTTAAAAATTTCACTCGCGTACTATCGACACTTTTACACTTATTATTTTACATTTTACATTTTCAAGAAGCTCGCTTCATAAGTTCCTGCGTCACCTGCGGCGGCGTGGGTGCGTAATGCGAAAATTCCATGCTCGCGCTTGCTCTTCCGGCGGAAAATGTACGTAGATCATTGACGTAACCGAAAAGTTGGGCGAGGGGAGCTTCGGCGTTGATAGCCATGCCGTTGGCGCGGGTGTCTTGTCCTTTGGGGATGCCTCGTCTGCGGTTGAGGTCGCTCATGACATTGCCTGCGTAATCTTCAGGCGTCGTGATTTTGAGCTGCATTATTGGTTCGAGGAGAATGGGTTTGGCTTTGAGGGCAGCTTTGCGAAAACCCTTCCGCGCACAAACGCCATAAGAAGCATCGGCACTGTCTGGCACAGGCGTATTGCCTTCTATTAGTTTGATTTTCAGGCTCTCAAGTCGATAATTGGCGATGATGCCGTAGTCCATCATTTGTAAAAATGAGGCTTTTATTTCCGCTACAGAGGAGTCGGAAATAATATGTGTAGGGACTTCCACTTCAAATTGTAAGCGCGATTTTCCGCTTTTAAATCCGTCGGATTCCAAGAATTTCGCGTCCGCAGGACCGAGTTCAAACTCCAACTCTGCCGCCAAACCTGAGCCGCCTGGCAGCTTCACCAAAACCTCCCGATGCCGTATTGTTTCCGTCAAACGCTCCTTATAAGTCACCTGTGGTGCGCCCTGACTCACTTCAACTTTATAGTCTGTTTTTAATTTATTTAAAACAATTTCCAAGTGCAATTCGCCCATACCGCGAACGATGGTTTGTCCGGTTTCTTCATTCTCAAACACCTGAAAAGTCGGGTCTTCTTCCATGATAAAACTCAATGCTTCTTCCATATTTTCGAGGTCGCCTTGCGATTTGGCTTCGATGGCAACGCCGACCACCGGCTCAGGAAAAACAATGCTTTCCAAGATAATCGGATGTTCGAGGTCGGAGAGCGTATCGCCCGTATTGAGGTCGCGTGTGCCGACGATTGCCACGATGTCTCCGGCGGTGACTTCCTTGACGGGATTTTGCTTGTCGGCGTGCATCTGAAATAACTGCCCGACACGCTCGCGCTTGCCCGTGCGTGTGTTGAGTATGAGCGAATTTTCCGCTAATTTTCCTGAATAAACACGAATAAAAACGAGTTTACCATGTTTATTACGAACCACTTTGAAAGCTAGTGCTGCAAAGGGTTCTTCTTCGTTGGCAGGGCGTGTTTCTACTTTTTTTGTGTGGGGATGTATGCCGGAAATTGCCGCCACATCTTCGGGCGAAGGCAGGTAGCGACAGACCGCATCTAAGAGCAATTGAACCCCCTTATTTTTATACGCTGAACCGCAAAACATTGGGATAATTTTTAATGCCTGCGTAGCAGTAAGAATTGCTTTGTGTATATCATCTTCCGTAATCGAATCGGGATTTTCAAAATAGCGTTCCATCAATTCCTCGTCGAGTTCTGCGATGGATTCGAGGAGTTTTTCGCGGTACTCATCTGCTTCTTCTCGCACGGCTTCGGGGATGTCAATTTCTTCATAAGTCGCGCCATCTTCATCGTCCCAATTATAGCCTTTCATGCGTATCAAATCCACCACGCCTTCAAAGTCTTCTTCCTCACCAATCGGGATTTGCAAAGGAACAGGATTCGCGCCAAACTGCTCCTTTATCTGATTCACAACTTCCAGAAAATCAGCCCCTTGCCTGTCCATTTTATTTACAAAACCAATACGTGGTACAGCGTATCTATCTGCTTGTCGCCATACGGTTTCGGACTGTGGTTCTACGCCGCCTCGCGCACAAAACAGCGCAATCATCCCATCCAAAATACGCAAAGAACGCTCTACTTCGACCGTAAAATCAACATGCCCCGGCGTGTCAATGATGTTGAAAATATAGTTAGTATCATCGAGTTTCCATTCAGTGCGGGTCGCGGCGGCGGTGATGGTGATGCCACGCTCTTTTTCCTCCGTCAAATGGTCCATTGTAGCCGCGCCATCATGCACCTCGCCCATGCGATAAGTGCGCCCCGTGTAGTACAGAATGCGCTCCGTCGTGGTCGTTTTGCCAGCATCAATGTGGGCGGCAATGCCAATATTTCGGGTGTATTTTAAGTCGCTATTTTTCATAATCAATACATGAATGAGTGAATTTTGAATGAATGAATTTTTCGCTCATTCCCAATAGGTATCAGGAATTAAATAAATGTACATTCTTCGCGTTGTTATTTTTTCTTTAGACGAACCAAATTTGACGCGAATACTCACTGTATTTAAGGGAAATTTGGTGAAGTATAAAGGAAGAAGAACAAGTCGAGAATATACATTTATTTTGTTCCTGATATTAGTACACTGTTTCACAAATTTATTTACTTTTTTGAGTATTTCTTTTAGAGGGATGAAAAAACAATAAACACTACATCTTGACTTGTTCTTTTTCCTTTATACTTCACCAAATTCTTCTTAAATAACTCGTTATTCGCGTCAAATTTGGCTCGTGTAAAGAAAAAATAGCGGCGTGAAGATGTAACGTTTATTATCTTTTCATCCCAGAATGACTCTTCACCAAAAAATCCTTAAATACAGTGAGTATTTGCGTCATTTTTGATTCGATTCATTTCAAAATAAACGTCAAAAAATGTAAATAAATTTATAAAACAGTGTATTAGTAGGGTGAAATTTATTTTGGAGGAAAAGTAACACAGGCTACTAACCTGCATTTCGTTAGATTTTACATTAGAATTTACCGCAATAAATGCGGTGCAGACTGGAAGCCTGTGTTACTTCCCGACTATGAAGGTATATTTTTTTTATGAGAAATTTGAACGTAAGTGTAACCCTCCTGAATGTGTTTTGTATTTAGAGAAAAATAATTTAATAATTTTGGTTCTTTGACAAATCCCGTGATTGTTGGTTTTTCTGCCTCGCGATTGTTCGTCCCTTGCGTAAGGGATAGTAGGTGTTGTTTGAACGTAACGTAGCGATAGCGGAGTGGAGAGAGTGCCGGATAGCCCGACCCCCGACTGATAAGGAGGGGGATACGCCCAAATTTTCATTCACTTCACTGGATTTGTCAAAGAACCATAATTTTCTATCGTAACACAGACATTCCGGGTGCATATCAATCGACAATACTTTAGATTTTCCTATATGCGAGAATTTGAGATGCACCCGACATTCCTGTCTATGCTTCAAATAGCTACAGACAGGAATGTCTGTGTTACGTATCACACATTTATTATGGAAAAAACTATTGTTCTATTCATTGTTTTAATTTTCGCCTCAATATCGGTTTCTATCGTAGAAGCGCAGCCTAAGCGCAATTGTGTACTTGAAACACTCCGCTAATCTATATGGACTATTTGACTATTTCACTTCTAATTTCAAAAAAAAGATTCAAAGTCCTATATTTGCAGACTAATTTTAGGAATTGAGGAATTGGGTAATTAGAGAATTGGATAATCAGGATACGTTCTGCTCAATCATTAATTACCCAATTCACCAGTTACCCAATTCCCAAACCGGTGCTGTACATGAAAAAACTAAAACGCTTACTTATCGTTTTTTTCTTCCTTGCCTTTATTGTGCTGGTGGCTGTTTTGGTGTATAATGCCATCAAATTTAGCCCGAAACAAGCCCAAGTCAAACCTACAGCAGACCTTCCTATCAACGATAATATCACTTCTCGCTTAGCGCAAGCCATCCAAATACCGACGATTTCTTACGATACACACATTGATACGGCGGCATTTTTGGCGTTCAACAAATACCTTGATAGCCTATTTCCTGTCATCAATGCCCAACTTGATACACAGACCATCAACGACTTTAGCCGCATCTATAAATGGCAAGGCAAGAATACTATGCTCAAACCTGTGTTATTTATGGCGCATATCGACGTAGTGCCTGTCGAAGCAGATAGCCGCGAGGAGTGGACGACCGACCCGTTTAGCGGAAAAATCGTGGACGGACACCTCTATGGACGTGGCGCGATTGATGATAAACTTTCGCTCGTGGGCGCACTCGAAGCCATCGAAATGCTCATTGGCGAAGACTATCGCCCCAGTCGCACGGTCTATCTCGCTTTCGGGCATGATGAGGAAGTCGGCGGACAAAATGGCGCAGTAGCCATCGCCGAATATTTCGATAATCAGGGCATCTATTTTGAATATATACTCGACGAAGGTAGCCTTGTGACAGAGGGCAATCTGCCGGGACTTGACCATCCGCTTGGCTTGATTGGTATCGCAGAAAAAGGCTCGGTCACGCTCACACTCACAGCGCATACGGACGGCGGACACTCGTCCATGCCGCCCGCACAGACGGCTATCGGCGCATTGAGCAAAGCCATTGCGACGCTCGAAGCCAAACCCATGCCCGCGACTTTTGCCGGACCAACTCAATTGATGTTGGACTACGCAGGACCGGAAACCGATTTTTTGATGCGTATGGTCTTGGCGAATACGTGGTTGTTTGGTGGTATTTTGAAGAAAGAATTGTCGAAAAAACCAACGGGCAATGCCGTTATTCGCACGACGACAGCAGTGACGATGATAAGCGGCGGCGTGAAATCCAATGTGCTGCCCACACACGCAACGGCTAAAATTAATTTTCGCATTCACCCAAAAAATACCATCGAAAGTGTTGCGAAATATGTTAAAAACACAATAAATGACGATAGGATTACGATAGAAATTGACCTAATACGACAAAACCCGTCTAAAATTTCGGATCATAAAGCCTTTGGTTTTCAAGTAATTCAACGAACTTTGCAGGAAACCTTCAAAAATGTGGTCGTAGCACCCTCGCTCGTCGTGGCGGCTACGGATAGTCGGCACTTCGCAGACGTGGCAGATAATACGTATCGCTTTATGCCCGTACAACTCAATAATGAGGAACTCAAAGGTTTTCACGGCGTAAATGAACGTATTTCTATCGAAAACTATAAACAAGCAATTCGGTTTTATTATCGTTTAATTCGTAATAGTTGTCAGTAACGTAACACAGACATTCTTGACTGTCGAAGGGGAGTACAGACAGAAATGTCTGTGTTACGTCAACCCTCTTGGCAGCATTTTTGACTTATACCAAACGAAAAAGCGAAAATTGAATTTAGTGAAAGAAATTAAATAAAATGTAAAGAAAGTATAGCGTGGTATTTTTTTGTTTTACAAATGAATAAAAAAACAAAATTTTATACAAAGTAAAATTATGAACTACTCGCGTTCTACTGTATTTTTGCACATTATATTTATCAACTTATATTTCATAGATTATCCATTAATTTAAAAAAAAATTATTGAACATGAGAAACATATTTTTCATCATTGCACTGATTACGGTAGCTGCTTGTGGCGCACCGAAAGAAGTAGCTATCAAGACTCCTACAAAAAAAGCACCTACGAAAGCCGCCAAAGCAGGTTGTGCAACATTCGATAATACGCCTGATGCGAATGAAGCCATGAAAATTCACGTACTTGCGCATGATTACGTAAAAGCGCAAGACTACGAAAACGCTTTGCCACTTTGGGAGAAGTCGTACAAAATGGCACCCGCTGCCAACGGTCAGACGGCAGTGGTATACAAAGATGGCATCAAAATTTACACATCTTTGTACAATAGTGCAACTGACGCAGCGAAAAAAAAGATGTATAAAAATAAAGTCATCGAACTTTACGATGCTCGTGTCAACTGCTTCCCGGATGACGAAAATGAAGTATTATCACAAAAAATCCGTGATTTATACTATAATTTTAAAGATAAGTCAGATATTCTCACACTTGGTGAGCGAGCACTCGAAGTAGGTGGTATGGATGCGAGTTCTGCTATTTTCTATGCTTATGCTGATGTAGCTGCTACGGCTTTTATCGACAAAAAAATCACTAAAGACGAAGCACTTGATATTTACAATAAACTCAATATAGTCGCTGTACATAATATGAATGATGACGACGATCCGGAAAAAGCAGAAAGATACACAGAAGCATGGGGACATGCACGGGATCGTTATGAGCATATTGGTGCGCAGGTATTTGATTGTCAGCGTTATGTTGACAAGTATAAAGGTGATTTTGACGCCAATCCTACTAAGGAAACAGCGCGTGCTTTAGTGCCAAAATTGAGCGTAAAAGGTTGTGACGAATCCAATGCCTTCTTCGCGCAAGTATGGAAAACGGCTTATCCGCCAGTCGTTAGAACAGTGAAAAAACCTACGACTACAACCACTACAAATTCAGGTTCAAGTGTATCGGATATGTCATCAGCAGAAAAAGTAGCGTACTATGAAGGCAAACTCGATGACCCATCCATTAGCGATAGCAAGAAATTTGATTACGCGCTCTATGCTGCCAAAGTCGCATACAGCAAGCTCGGTCAGAAATCAAAAGGTCGCTCACTTGCTCGTCAGGCAGCTCAATTCAATCCTTCTTCGGGCGAGCCTTACCTTGTAATCGGTAAAATCTACGCGGGTAGTGGTAAAGATTGTAGCAATGGCGTAGGCACGGGTTTTGATGCTCAACAAGTGGTTTGGGTGGCTATCGATCAGTGGAAACGTGCTATCTCTACCGAGCCGGGTTCTGAAACTGCATCCGCAGCACAAAAACTCATCAGCCAGTACACTCAGTATATGCCTTCGCAAGAAGATGGTTTTATGAAAGGTTTGAAAGAGGGAGACTCCTTTACGGTAGGTTGTTGGATAAACGAATCTACAAAAGTACGTTTTTAAATAACGTAATCCAGACCTTCCTGTCTGGCGTAATATCACAAAGGCGATGGGTTTAAACCCACCGCCTTTGTAATATAATTTGCTTCGATACTTTTTGTGTCGGGGCTTTTTTTATGGGCGATTTGGCGTAGCCAAATTGAGTGGCATGAGCTTGATATACAGTTTAGGGAAGACGAAAAAATTAAGCTAATCAAGTATAAAATGCCTGTCCCTTTGAATTTGTCCTTAGATTTGCATAATTTTACAGATTCTACGCTGATTCACTATGAGTACTTGACCATAATTGGTTTTAATATAAAACGGTTTCATTTTTTGCTATTTTTTTACAAAAACCCTTACCTAACATAGGATACATTGGGTTTTTGTAAGAAAACTATCGAAAAACAACCACGCTAAATTATTAAATCTAAATTTGTCCAAGTACTTACAACTCTTTTCAAGTAAAACGCAATCCCTTTTATATGTACTTAATTAGGCTGAAACCCGACCTAATCAGGTATAAGTAAGTGGAAGTACAAGTTTAAGAGTAAGTTTAAGTTTAAATAAACAATTCACTTCAGTGAATTATACCAACTTAAAGTGTCGCTTAGTTACGTCCACCCATTTAGTAAGCATCAAATAATCGACATTTTTGAGCGTGTCTTTTTTCGTCATACTTCAACTATTTTTCGTCGTGTAGCTCGCTATACTTCTCAAAATGAACTTCGTCTGACAAAAAAATACTCAGCTCAAAAAGTAACGATTATTCAATGTCTACTACTTAAACACGGCTAATTTTGATTATAAGATTTATAAGGAGAAAGTATAATTATTATTTTTCAAGCGATAAAACATTTGTTAGGTCAATCACCTCCTTATTGGGGTATGTCCCCTCAAATTTGGGTTTGTATAAGTTGGCTTTTCTTCACAAATCTTATGCACACGGCGTCCGCATTACACAAAATAATGAACGCTTGGAGTACTTAGGCGACGCCATACTCGGCACTATCGTTGCGGAATATTTATTCAAAAAATATCCTACTCAGGACGAAGGATTTCTCACCAAAATGCGCTCTAAAATTGTCAAACGAAAATCGCTCAACGACATAGGCGACCAGATGGGACTTGATGTATTTTTGATACAAAACGGCGTCGATAATGTGAGCCATTCTATGCTCGGCAACGCACTCGAAGCACTAGTTGGGGCGGTTTATCTTGATGTGGGGTACAGACGTACCCGCCGATTTGTGATTTACAAAATACTACGCGGCTACCTCAATGTGCAAGAACTTGAAACCTACGACGATAATTATAAAAGTCAGCTACTCGAATGGTGTCAAAAATCAAATAGAGTGGTTTCGTATCGCGTTGATTCCAAATTTAAATTTGATAATCGCGACCGCTTCAAAGTCTCCGTTTTGATTGATGAAGAACAAAAAGCAACCGCCGAAGATTTTAGCAAAAAAAGCGCGGAACAACTCGCCTCTCAAAAGGCATTACGTATCATGGGTGTATTCGCAGAAGTCGCCAATCTTGAAAATTCATAGTAAATGAATAGGTGAGAAAATGAGTAAATATTTTACGTTCAAGTACTTAAATTTACTCATTACTTAATCTACTCGTTCAAGCATTTACTCATTTACTCATTTTATTTCCGTGAGCAAAAATAAACTATACAAATTCGGGCAACTCGCTGTCTTCCCCAATGTTTATCAAAACCATGATTCCGACCATGATTTTGTTACAGATTGTCATGGCGAAGCCGTAGATATAAAAGGAAAATGGGACAGCCACCACTTTAAAAACGGCAATCCGATTACCCTCGAACTCGCCTGCGGCGGCGGCGAATATACGCTCGGATTGGCACGGATGTATCCTGACCGAAATTTTATTGGTATTGACATCAAGGGTGCGCGCATCTGGAAAGGTGCACGAGTAGCCATAGCCGAATCGCTCGAAAATGCCGCTTTTTGTCGGATGCGCATCGACCATATTACTAAGTTTTTCGCGCCCGGTGAGGTTGCAGAAATTTGGATAACTTTCCCCGACCCTTTTCTCAAAAAAGCACGTAAACGACTGACTTCGCCCATGTTTTTGCCACGCTATCGCGAAATACTGCCCACTGGCGCGAAAATCAACTTAAAAACAGACGACCCAACGCTTTACGAGTATACGTTGGGAGTCATCGAAGCCGAGAAACTCATCCTCGAATACCAAAACGACGACATCTACGCAGGCGAACTCCCACGCCCAGAACTCGGCATCCAAACCTTCTACGAAGAGATGCACCTCGAAAATAAAAAGACGATAAAATACGTGCGCTTTCGCTTGGATTGAGGTTTTTGTAAATTCTCAATGAATGAGTGAATGAATTTTGAATGAATGAATCATTTTCCATTAAAACCGGCAAATATTATCTAAAAATCACAAGATTAAAATCTCTTAATTCATTCATTCATCCCAATAATTATCGGGACATTCATTGAGAATTTACATGTTTTTGATTGTGAAATTGCTTGATTGTTAGATTGTTTTTGGAATAGATGATATAATAAGTAAACATTTACTCATTTTATCATCTATTCATTTCTTAGCCTTCAATATTCACCTTCGCGGCTAATGTCATGGGAACTTTGACCAATTGATTGTCAATGGCAATTTCCATGAAATCTTCCGTTTTGCTCATCACTTTGAAAGATTCATCATGCCCAATGCCCAATTGCCAAAGGCGTGTGACGAGGTAGTTATTTAATTGATTTTCAGCAACTTCTCCTATTGTATTGAGGGCTAAACTACTCAATGATTTTTCGGGTTGATAATCGTTCTGTGGTATTGGTGCGCCGTGCGGGTCAAGCTTCGGATAGCTCAAATTGGCTTCGATTTCATCCATCAATTCATCGGTCAGTACGTGCTCAAATTTTTCTGCTTCATCGTGGATTTGTCCGGCATCCATGCTCATTTCCTGCACCAAATACGTCTCCCACAAACGATGTGCGCGAACCAATCGTGTGGCTTGTTTGATGCCTTCGGGCGTGATGGCAAGCGCATTTTTTCTGCGCGAAATCAAACCCTTCTGACGCAATAAATTGAGGTTATATTTGAGTGTATTCGTTGTGAAACCCAGCCTTTCCTGCAAATTAGGAAGAGAGAGCGAGCTGCGCTCATGCAGTTTTAAGGTTTGCTTCAGCGTATCTTCAAATTGTATGCGTTTTCGTGTTTTTCTTTTATATAAAAACTTAAATAATAGACCTTTTTGCGGCGCAAAAAATACCGCTAAGGCATAGAAAAAAGTAGCAGTTACTGCCATAGCCGGACCGGGTGTAGTGTTATAAAAGTCTGTAATAATCAAACCAATCACCGAGGCGGCAACACCTATTCCAGCCGAAATAAACAACATATATTTGAGTCGATTGGTCAGCAAAAGTGCCGTAGAAGCCGGCGTAATCAACATCGCTACCACCAAAATAACGCCCACCGCTTGCATCGAAGCCACCACTGCAAAGGACAATAATAACATCAAATAATAATGAACAGCTTGAACAGAAACCCCCATTGTTTCGGCTATAACAGGCTGAAAGGTAGTTGCAAATAAATAACGATAAAACAACACGACACTCAACAGTACGTACACAGTAATCCCCGCAGTGAGGTATAAATCCGAGTCAGAAAGCCCCAAAACATTACCGAACAGAAAATGGTCGAGGTCGAGGTGCGCCCCTTCGCGTGCGACTTTAGAAATCCACATTACGCCAATCGAAAACATCGCCGTAAAGACAATCCCAATCGCTGCGTCATTTTTGGTTTTGACATTATGTTGAATCCACGTAATCAGTGCCGCCGTAATCAACCCCGCGACCACTGCACCCGTAAAAATCGCCATTACACCTGCTCCTCCGACTACAAAACCAACAACGACGCCAGGCAACACCGCATGAGCGAGCGCGTCGCCCACGAGCGACATATTTCGCAAGACGATAAAGCAACCCAACACGCCGCACATCAAGCCAACGAGTATGGACGCGATGAGTGCGCGTATGCCTAAAGTGTAATTAAATAAATCGAATAATTCCATCTGACAGATAGTTTTATATTTTTTCTAATAACCAACTAAAACCGACGGAAATGTAGTTCATTCTTTCATTCACGCCCGTTCCAAATGAGAAATCAAATTGAAGATTATCATTAGCTAAATAGGTGATTCCAGCATCAAAATTTAATACAAACTCCTTAAAATCAACTACTTCACCATAGGGTTCAATATAAATACCGACCTTTTCATTGACGCTCGTACCCAGAGCCAGCGAATAGGTGAAGTCACCGCTATTTTCACCGAAATAATTATAACCTAAATTATATCCAAAAGCCAGGCTGTTGCCCAATTGGTGCGATATACTGAGTTTGTTGATTGTTCCGAATGTATCACCTGTCAATTCGAGGGTTCCTGTCGGCACTATTAAGTGAGACAGAAAGGCGATTTCGGTGTTTTTATTTTCATCTTGAAGAATCTGAATTTTTGTACCGATTTCCAGGTCACTGATGCCTTGTATAGATGTATCACCAATTTTATATGTTTCAAATTGGCTTAAAAGTCTAAGCTCTATTTCTTGCGTCAAGCCATATCTCAAGAGGTTTGTGGGTAGTAAAATTTGCCGAACTGAAGTAATTTCATTGCCGGTATATCCCACCAAAATTCCACTTTCAATTTGCAGGTTTCCTATTCCAACGGTCGAAGAACTTTCTGTTTGGTCGGGGCGGTCGGTTACTATTTGAGCGTTGATTTGCTCAAATATCATAATCATCAATATGAGGACTAACGTTTCTTTTATCGTTTCTATTTTTTTCGTATTCCCTAAGTGAAAGAAAATAAATAACTTGTCCCATTATACTTGTTCTTTTTCCCTCTAAAAAACACAAAAAATAGTTCCGTAGCGATGCTATGCAACGATTTTTTGAATTCTTTAGAAGAAAAAATTACGGCGCATTATGGAACAATTTATTTAATTTCTTTCACTAACGTTTAGGTTGTAAATTAGTGTAGGGTTGTTTTATGCAGAATATTCAACTGCCCTCGATATGCTCGATTGATATTTTCCTCCGTAAAAACTGTTTCCGTATCGCCATAAGCAACGACCCACTGATTCAATAAAATCACTTTATCAAAATAATCTTTCACTTTTGAGAGGTCGTGATGAATCACCAAAATGGTCTTACCTTCACTGCGAAGCCGCTTGAGGATTTCGACAATTTTTTGCTCCGTTTTGATGTCCACGCCGACAAATGGTTCGTCCATCAAAAAAATATCTGCTTGTTGGCATAAGGCGCGAGCGATAAAAACACGCTGCTGCTGACCGCCCGAAAGTTCACCAATTTGTCTATCCCGAAGCTCGGTTATTCCCATATCTTTCAGGGCTTGCATGGCGATTCTTTTGTCCTCTCCATTGAGGCGTTGAAGGATGCGCTTAAAGGGGTAACGCCCCATCATCACCACATCCATCACCGTAGCCGGAAACTGCCAGTCTATCTCTCCTTTTTGTGGAATATAAACCATCTTTTTACGCTGATTATCAATGGATTCGCTATTAATCAACACTTGCCCCGTGTTGACAGGTATCAAGCCCAAAATCGCCTTAAACAAGGTCGATTTCCCTGCGCCATTTGGTCCGAGTACACCGTACAACTCGCCCGGAGCGACATCCATATAGATGTTCGTCAACACCGTTTTGCGGTCATACGAAACGGATAATCCTTTTATTGATATTGCACTCATTTTTAATGATTAATGGGGTTTTTCGCGTAGCGAAAAAACACTAGCTATTATGTTATCGTTAGAAATTAATCAATCGTTGGAAATTAATCGTTAAAAACCTATCGGTTCATTTTTTTAAACATAAATACCATTGCGCCTATTAGCATTAAGCCAATTAAGACGCCTGCCCAATTGAAGCCGCCGGGGGATTCTACCGCTATTTCATCACCTGATTTTTGGGTCAATCCTGCGACGATTTTATCTGTATTTGCTTTTAGCATATCAATGTACGAATCGCCGTCCGAACCTTTTTTGCCGATAGAATCGGCGTATAAAGAACCGCCCACAACTACGCCATTATCCTTTGCGATTTGCTCCATTTGCTTAGGATTTATCGTAGTTTCTGTGAATATAGCAGGGACTTTCGATTTCCGAATAACCTCAATGAGGTGTAGTACATCTTGTGTTTGAATATCTGCGTCAGTGGATGTTCCCAAGACTGATTCGAGCTGAATACCGTAGCGTTTGCCGTAATATTGAAAGGCATCGTGGGAGGTGATGAGGATGCGTTGTGCAAGTGGTATTTTCGCAATTTCTGTTTCGATGTACTCGTCCAACTCTTCAACTTCGATACGGTAGGCATTATAATTTTTTTCGTAAAAATCCTTGTTGGCAGGGTCGAGGGCAAGGATGCCATTTTTGATGTTTTCGGCGTATTTTAAGCCATTGCGTGCGTCCATCCAGGCGTGTGGGTCGGGCGCATTATAAGTAAGACTTTTAATGGGTTCGATGCCTTCGGTGACGAGTACAACGGGGGCTTTTGTGCCTGAGTTGTCAATCAATTCGCCGAGCCAACCCTCGAAAGTCAAACCGTTTTTGAGTATCAAATCTGCATTGACGACCATTTTGGCATCTTTTGGCGTAGGCTTGTATATGTGTGGGTCGCCGCCGATAGGTACGATGACTTTGACGTTCATTTTATCGCCTACGATGTTTTTTGCCATGTCGGAAAACATAGAGGCAGTCGCTACTATGGTTGGTTTTTGGGCTTGTATTTGAAATGTTGTTAGCAGCAAAATTAATATCGTATATATGGTGTATTTTTTCATTTTAAAATTTTTTTTATAGCAACACAGGCTTCTAGTCTGCATGTATGGGTGGTGCAGGCTGGAAGCCTGTGCTACGGTTTACATTGTTTTTAACAATAGGTTCTTAGATACCTTTTCACTCAATTCCATTTCTTTCTCATTATCTATTTTTATGGAAATAGATTCATCGAAATCATGCAATTCAATGACTTGTATTTTCGTACCAATACCGATATTATTTTTTTTGAGATAACGCATCAGCGAATCCGGTCCTTCTTGTAAACCCATTAGTACGCCATGTTGCCCTACTTTGAGGGTGGAAAGTGGGGTGAGTTGGCGAGTGGGAATCGTACCATCAGCACGCGGAATGGGGTCGCCATGTGGGTCGAAGCGAGGTTGACCAAGATAGTCGTCTAAGCGGTTGACGAGTTCTTCGGAGCGGACGTGTTCGAGTTCTTCGGCGATTTCGTGGACTTCGTCCCATTCAAATTTAAGTTTTTCGACCAAAAAATATTCCCACAAACGGTGTTTGCGTACCAACAAAGTCGCTGTCTTTCGTCCAGTGTCTTTGAGGTGCGCACCTTTGTATTTTTCGTGGTGTATCAAATCTTTTTCGGACAAACGACGTAGCATATCCGTCACGGAAGCCGCAGCAATACTCATTTCTGTTGCGATGGCATTGGTCGTGGCAGAGGCTTCGTCAGCTTCTTCAGTGAGCTTGAAAATAGCTTTTAAATAGTTTTCTTCTGTGGCTGTCAATAGCATTGAGTGATTTTTGATTGAATGATTTTTGATTGAATATAAAAGCAAAATTATCATTTTTAGGTTAATCTAAAAATATTTTTAGGTTAATTTTATTTTTTTTAATTATTTTGTTGAAATGAAGAACGTGAATTGTATAGATATGTTTTATAATGTACCTTTATTTTCGTTTAAATGAGACTAATTCTAACAAACGAAGTCTTAATGATGAAGGGAGGTGGCGATATTTGCCATTTTCCTTCCGATATTTTTAGTTCTTTTACAAATCTCGTGATTGTTCGTTTTTCTGCCTCGCGATTGTTCGTCCCTTGCGTAAGGGATAGTAGGTGTTGTTTGAACGTAACGTAGCGATAGCGGAGTGGAGAGAGTGCCGGATAGCCCGACCCCCGACTGATA
>Ga0209185_1001100_pt1 | contig 25045 bp, 20 predicted proteins | sample SidtaG_2_FD_187425 | JGI IMG/M metagenome (GOLD analysis project Ga0209185, IMG submission 187425) | Marine algal microbial communities from Sidmouth, United Kingdom - Sidmouth_Asex2 metaG (SPAdes) (version 2) | ecosystem: Host-associated > Algae > Red algae > Unclassified | place: Sidmouth... | reverse complement strand
GTACGCTAGAGTCATTCGCGGCTGGCATTCGATTGCTATGAGTTGTGTGTAGGAACTCAAAGCGTAGTAGTCGAGCCAGCTTTTTCACTTTTATATCAAGCGCTTGATGTTTAAGTTAGTGCCATTCCTGTTTGTTGTATTTCTAATACTGGCAGCTGTCTCATTCTTTAGAGGACGGTCCTCGAAGATGTGATCGGTTTGAAAGCAACAATGGTTGTGCGGGAGGCTTATCCATTAGTCTCCTGCACGTTGTTACATGAGCTAAGTAAACCAAAGAGTTGCATAAAATTTCGAGTCCAGAAGCTTATAGAACTGTATCTAAGTACCGAATGCGGCCCCCATTGCGCGGAGTATTTACTGGATTGAGTTGAGCCGCGCAGGCCTAGTCACTCTAGGCCTGGGCGGCCCCGAGAGATTCAGCAAAAATGAGTACAGCGGGAGCCGCCTCCGGTACTTGGATGCTGCAATAGAAGCAGCTGAGCGGTTCTGGATGGGGTCGCCCAGGCCGAAATTGTGAGTAACACTGGGGTAAATGCACACTGGCCTAACGCTGCAAGCATCGCGCTAGCAACCGCTGCAGCTCTGCAACTTCTACAGGTTTCAACAGCCTGTGGTCAAAGCCCTTGGACACAAAATCATCATCCGTGCCATCAGCACCCGAGAAAGCAATGAGGGTAGGTCGTGACTCGGCCCACTCCTTGTGTATTCTTTGAGCAACTTCAAATCCATCGATATCCGGTAAACCTACATCTAGCAACATTAAATCCGGCAGATCATCTGCCAGCATCTGCAAGGCAGCAACACCCTTGTGTGCCACGCTAACTCGGTAACCTGCCTTGTCAAGCACCTTGGCCAGCATCCGGGTTATAGTTGTATTGTCGTCCACCACCATGACATGCGAGTCTGGCACAGTACGCGTGGTTGAATCACCACGGATCAGATTTTGAACTTTCTGCACCACCTCTCGTCCTTCTACCGGCTTGCTCAGATAATCCGTACAACCAACCTCCACACACCGTTCACGTTCGCCCTTCATCGCATTGGCTGTCAATGCCAGTATAGGCACCGCAATGCCCTCGGCGCGCAGACAACTTGTTGCTTCATAGCCATCCATGACAGGCATCTGCATATCCATGACAACCGCATCCGGTAGTTCGTTATGCTCTCTTGCCAAGCGCAGCTGTTCCAGTGCCTGTTTTCCGTTCTCTGCCAGATCCACAACCGCGCCTGCTTTACTCAGAAAACTCTTGATCATCAAACGGATATCAGCGAGATCATCGACCACCAGTACCCGCCCATGGACAATCGTTGTGGTAGACGGGAGTTCTCGAACCACCTTCTGCTCGTAAACGATATCGACAAATTTGACGTCAGGCGCATTTTGAAACGGCAGTCGCAAACTGAAGGTGCTACCCCTATCGGTTTCACTCTCGACTTTGATCGAGCCCTTCATCAAGCCAGCCAGTCGCCTACTGATGGTCAGTCCCAGCCCTGTGCCGCCGAAACGTCGGGCGTGTGATCCGTCCGCCTGATTAAATGGCATGAACAAATCGCTCTGCTGCTCGCTACTCATGCCAATACCGGTGTCAATGACATCAAAGCGCAGTTCAGTTTCAGGGAACTGCTGCACGCTGACCCTCAATGTGACCGAACCCTCTTCGGTAAACTTAATCGCGTTATTGATGAGGTTGTAGAGAATCTGTCTCAGTCTGAGAATGTCGCAATTAATGGTTTCCGGCACCTTACCCTCCACCTTGAGTCCCAGCTGAAGTGTTTTATCTTCCAAGGGCTGGCTCATGAACAGACGCAACTCACCAAGAAGATCCTGCATACGCACCGTGTCAGCCTCAACGGTCAGTTTGTTGGCTTCAATCTTGGCAAGGTCCAGAATGTCATTGAGAATGGTCAACAGGTGTTTACCGTTGCTCCTGATTGTCTGCACACTGTGCAAGTCCTCCTCATCAGGCAATCGTGATTCCAGAATGTCGGCATAACCTAAAATGGCCGTCAAGGGAGATCGTAGTTCGTGACTGACGTTGGCCAGAAATTCGCTCTTGGTCTGGTTAGCGCGTTCAGCCTCTGCCCGGGCTGCCTCAAGTTCACTGGCGTCTCGGTGTCGGCGATGCGCATAGCCAATATCCCGACCAATACTCTCAAGCGTCGTCAGGTACGCTTCGCCAACATTGATTTCTGATCGTGAGTACAGCGCAATCACGCAGATAACGTGCTCATCTACCACCGGCAGCGCCAACGCCGTTTGTAAATTGGCGCCTGTTTCACGGTGTAGCACGCCGAGATCGTTTCTGACGTTGCCCGCCATCAAACTGGCAGACTTACCCGTATGAAAGACCCTCCCTACCAGTCCTTTACCAACAGGAAATAGAGTCTGATCAAGGTAGGTTTGCAATAGCGGTACCGCACCCAGTTCGTTGTAGTCAGCTGACAGCTGATAAGCATTGCAGCTAAGCGTTGGCTCATCGTCCTCTGTCAATACCCAAAGGGTGGCAGCATCAACGCTCAAATGACTGACCAGCAGCTGCAGGACATTGTTCAGCGTTGCGTCACCGTAATCTGCATGAGTCAGCACAGTGGATATGGCGGCTCGTGCCGCCAGACGCTGTGTGGTGAGTTTGCTGTTCGTGATATCACGCATTGCACAGCTGACATTTTGTACAGTGCCCTGCGCATCCTTCAACGGCAATAGGCTAACCGACCAGGCACGCTGACGACTTCCAGATACTAGCTGATCATGCATCTCGCAATCGATTACCGGCTCTCCCGAGTCGAATAGCCGGTCTATACACTGGGAGAGCTGCTCGGCAATGTCGGGAAACACCTCCGCCAGTGGTGCTTTCATCGCGCTGCCACTATTGACGCCTGCCATCTTCAGCATGAATGCATTGATACGCGTTATGCGTTGCTTGACGTCCAGCACGCAAAGCCCCAGTGGGAGATTCTTGTACAGCGTATCTACTTCATCGAGCGTGTGTTGTAGCGTTCGTTCACGCTCGGCCAACGCGGATTCAACCCGTTTTCTGTCCGTAACATCCACGGTTACCGACAGAAAACTGACAAGCTCATCTTCTGCATCAAACTCCGGAACATGGGTGGCCTGATAATAGCGTCGCCCGTCCGGCGTGTCGTAACTGAAATTCAGAGTATTGGGCTCGCTGCTCACCCTCACATCATCCAGACTATCCACGATCATCATCCGTAGCTCAGACGAAAAGCCCAGAGCAGTAATCGATTTTCCAATAAGATCCTCTGGTTTCGACCCTATCATCGCGGTGACAGCAGGATTAACGAAGCTCACTGTTCCATCCGCTGCATAACGGGTAACGATGACGGGTAAATGGCTAGTCAGTGCCCGAAGCTCGCGTTCCTGCATCCGAAGGGCTTGTTCCACCTGCATGCGTTGCACAAACTGTGACAGATCGCGCGCCATACGCTCCAGCATGGCATCACTGACGCTGTGTGCCCCGAGATTATTTTGAAGAAAAACCAGTAATACCGCACGTGGTCTGTCTGCAAAGCCGCTGTCGAACGGGATCGCAAACGCCGTACCCGATGGCACTTGATCCATCATGGATTGATACCCGGGCCAGTCAGAAGGTGCGCTTATCCAGCGCGGCTTTACATCGCTTGCTACTTCTCTGACCATCCCGCCAGCGCCCACATGCCGCGTGGAGAGTAGCATGTCGTGACAGACATCAACGTGGTCGCGCGCGTGCCAATGAGCCAGCTGCATTTCTCCGGTTTCATCCGGATACCAGATTCCCGCACATGTCGCGTCAAAATCCGTATCAAACGCTGGAAGCACATTAATCAGACCGTCCACCAGGTCGCGCGCATGATTTAACGAAGAAGTCAGCGTGCGCGATACATTCTGGCACCGTACCGCGAGCTGTTCGGCTGTCACCTCACGAACCAGTACACTGACACCAGTCACCATGCGTTTGCCATTAGCGTGCTCGCTGTCGCCCTGCTCGTGAGTCGGAAAGTAACTGGCCTGCCAGTCTTTGATGATACCTGGCTCTGCTGAGGTTGCCGCCCGCAGCGCCAAGTCAACAATGGGTTTACCGGTATCTACGACTTGCTGCAACAGGGAATTCACGTGCGAGCCAATCGGTTCTGGCAGGACATCCGAGGCGCGCTTACCAACGTGCGCCTCAACCGGCACCCCATTGATCGTCGACATCAGATTGTTCAGCGAACGAAAACGGCCCCGACTGTCATGGTAAGCAATACCGATATCGGCATATTGGTACAAGGCATCAAGCTGCGAGAGCCGCTCATAAGCTAGCTGTTGGCTCTGACGAAGATGTGTGATATCGCTGTAGGTGACCACCACACCGTTGATGCGATGGTCCTGAGTTCTGTATGGCAAGGTGCGTCGCACATACCAGTTGCCATCACGGGACGGCACTTCCGTCTTTGCCGGAACAAGACTCTTCGCCACATTTTGTGCGTCGCTAAGCAGCTGCGGGTCCTCCAGCTGACCGTCTAGATAGGCTAATGGTCTGCCAAGGTCAGAATCGATAAGCTTGAACAGACTGGTGGCCGCCGGTGTGAAGCGCTTTATACGCAGCTTGCTATCCAAAAACAGCACCGCCAGATCAGCGCTGTTGAGAAGGTTGGTAATATCGTTGTTGGCTTCTTCGTATTCTTCCAACTTCTCCTGCAATTGGGAATTCAGCGTTGTCAGCTCTTCGTTCAGCGACTGCAGTTCCTCCTTTGAGGTCTCTAGCTCCTCATTGGTAGACTGCAGCTCCTCATTGACCGACAACACCTCCTCGTTGGACGCCTTGAGCTCCTGATTGGCACTCTCCATCTCTTCGGTGATGGACTGCAGGTTCTCCCGGGTGTAGCGCAACTCACTTTCCAGAAGGTTGACCAGTGAATCACCGTCATCCACAACCTGCGCGCTTTTCACAACGGAGTTGGACGTATTTGTAGCCTCGTGTTCTGAGGTATCAGCTAATGAGATATCCTGACTATCAAGCTTTGGTTCTGAAGCGGTGTCAATCGCGATGTCAGGCGCCTTGTCCGAAGGCTGAAAGCTGACCATGACCATTGATCTGCGTTTTTGCTTAAATTGTGCGTTCACCGGTCTGACGGAAATAGTGACCCCTTCGTATCGACCACTGATGCACATGCGTGCTTTGGCTATGGTTGAGCGTCGCTGGGTCATGCGCACGCTGTGAACGGTTTCTCTTAGACGCCCCACCAGCCCCTCACGCAATCTGTCGAAGAGGTTCCTTGTGGGCTCGCCATAGCTCATGGCCAGATAATGCTCTACCGGCCCCACCTGAAACACTACCTGATCCTCGCCATCGAGCACCACTGTGGCTGGGGCAAATTCCTCCAGTAACCAGCGACTGGCGAGCTCCGCAATACGTGGCTCGTGGATGCCAGCACTGGCTCTTGCGCTGGCCTCCTTTACTCCGGTTCTGCTGCCAATGTCCAGACTGGGTGGCAATTCCGAGACAAGACGCTTGTCACATCGGCGCTGATACAGGTGAGCAGACTTGTCGGCCACGCGCGAGAACAACTCGGTATGGCGACCCACTGATTCGGCTGTGCCTAGAAAAAGATGTGCATCCTTTTTCAAAGAGAAATGGAAAAGAGACATCAGCTTGTCTTGCACCGGCTGTTGCAGATAGATCATCACGTTTCGACAGGACACCAGGTCCAGACGCGAAAACGGCGGATCAGCTGTCAGGTTCTGACGAGCAAACACCACCATCTGCCGGATGGGTCTTATGACACGTACACAATCGTTATCGATCCTTTCAAAATGCTTGTCCAGTCGTGCCTGACTGACGTTAGACACATTGGCCAGAGGGTAGATGCCGGTACGGGCAACACGCAGTGCGGATTCGTCGATGTCCGAGGCGAAGATCTGAATCTCTGGTCGTCTATCCACGCTCACCATGGCTTCATGCAGCAGCATGGCAAGGGTGTAGGCTTCCTCACCGCTGGTGCACCCAGGCACCCAGATTCTGATTGGCTCTTTGGTACTGTGCTCTATCAGAGGTTCAAGTACGTGGGTTTCCAGTGTACTAAACGCCTCCTTGTCTCTGAAAAAATCGGTGACGCCAATCAGGAAGTCATCGTGCAGCAGTTTCGCCTCTTCAATCGAATTACGCAGCAATTCAAGGTAGTCTGCCATGCCGCGCAGATGCAACAGTCCCATGCGACGGCTTATACGCCTCTCCAGGGTGCCGGTCTTGTAGTGTCGAAAATCAACATCGAGCCTGTTATGCAGTACGGACAGTATACTGTTGAACTCATTTTCTTCTTCTACTACCGGCACAGGCTCGACGCTATGCTCGCCACTTCTGGACGGCTTGAGGTAGGGATGTGTCACAAAGCGCTGAAGACTGGCAGGCATATCCGCGATGTTTTGCACGATATCCGCAACGCCTGCATCTTTCGCCGCTTGAGGCATACCCGAATAGGCAGCATCATCAGCGGATTGCGCAATAGTCAGACCACCGGCCGCCTTGATCGCCTTTAGCCCGGCGCTGCCGTCCGAACCTGTTCCGCTGAGCACGATGCCGATGGCACGCTGACCCTGATCCTCTGCCAGGGAGCGAAAAAAATTGTCAATGGACATGCGTCTGCCGCGTTCATGGATCGGTTTATCCAAATGTAACTGTCCGCGGCTAATGCGTAGCGACTGATTAGGCGCAATCATGTAGACATGGTCGGCCTCTACTGTCTGCTCATCCTGAGTGGCCACCACCGTCATGCGGGTGCTGTTGCTGAGCAAGTCAACCATCATACTCTCATGATCCGGGTCCAGATGCTGCACCAGCACAAACGCCATACCAGTGTCATCGGGCAGGGCCTTCAAGAGTAGTTTGAAGGCCTCCAGACCACCAGCAGACGCTCCAACACCGACGATCGCCAGTGCATTGTCAGCTGATGCAAGCGACTCGTCCTCCCGATTCTCTTCCGGCGTTGATCTGTTCATGGCGTTATCAGCTCGAAAGATCCGAAGCGGTAGGCATTTGCATGATCACCACGCTACACCCAATGAGATTGTCGGTATCGTCCCTGACCGGATAATAGTTGGCGATATAATCTCGTGCCTCGTCGGGATGCACTCGGGTAACTGATCTGATTTTCAGATTCAGCACAGGTTTGCCCGTGTCAAACGTACTTTTAATGATCTCCTTGACACGCACTGAAATGTCCTCCGGCACAACGTCCCACACATAATTGCCGGGGTAGTCTTTAACATTCAAGCCATCAATATCTGCCATGCGCTCGTTGGCCCGCACGTAGCGATACTTTGTGTCTATAAAGCATAAACCCGCTGGCGCTGATTGATACATGCCTTGCAATTCGGCCAAGCGGTGTTTCAGCGTGTCTTCACTGTCCGCCAATGCGGTGCGGGCATCATCCAGTAGGCTGATGTCTGTGAGTGTTAATACAATTCCTGACATCTGGCCACTGATCTGATAGGGCAAAATGCGCAGCAACAACGCATGCTCACGGCTGTCTCGCACCTCCCGTTCGAACGTGTGGCCCGAGAGCAGCACATCACGGAACCGCTCATTCATGTCAGGCATATCTAACCGATGCGAAAAATCTTCGATGGAGCGACCCACATCTGAGGCAGTGAGCTTGTACGCTTTGTCTATGCCTGGTGTAAACCGACGTATGTTCAGCTCCCTGTCGAGAAAAACGGTGCCGATATCTGTGCTGGCCAGCAGGTGATTCATGTCTTCGTTCAATTCATGCAGTTCTCGAATCTTGCTCTGGTATTCGGTGTTAACCGTGTGCAGCTCCTCGTTCACAGAATTGAGTTCTTCATTGCTGGATTGCAGCTCTTCGTTGGAGGCTACCAGTTCTTCATTGGTGGCCTGCAATTCTTCGTTACTGGTTTCCACCTGCTCTACCGATGCCTGCAGGCTTTCACGTGTTGCCCGCAAATCACGTTCGATGGCTGCGTAGTCGCCTTTGGTCAACTCACCACCTCTTAGTGTGACCATTGTCGGTTTGATGTCTGTGCGCTGCGCAGGTACCAAAGCCTCTGCCGCCTGGTGTTCTCCCGCTTCAGGCTCAGTCTTAAAACTCAGCAGCAAGTAACACCCCTGCCGTGCACCTCTGGTGACAGATTCAATCGTCAGGTCGTACTCAAGCTCTGCTCCAGAGATTTCCTTGAGCACGAACTGCTTGAGAGTCAGTGGTGCAAAGTCTGTAAGTACTCGCCGTATGGAGGCGACAAGATGTGTGAGCATAGGTGAGTCCAGAGCCTGGGTAAGCTCATCACTGGGCCGACCCGAACGCCGATGCAAAAAACGCGTTGCACCGCCATAGCTGTCGACAATCTCGCTAGCCTCGTTGATAAGCACGCTGGTTGGCATGAACTTGGACAGCAGATTATCGTAGGTACTTAGCAACGCTGGATCGATGCGTTCGCGCATCGCGCCCACATTGGCCCGCCGGCTGAGCTGGCTGCCGCCTGAGGTAAGCGTTGGCAACTCCACATTCAGGTTGATCGGCAAGCGTGCCTGACGAATCTTTTGATAGATGCGCGATGATTCATCAATGGCAGAGAATTCATCAGCCAGATCGCCCAGAGTTTCGCTAGGTCCGAGCATCATTACGCCTTGCGTGTTCAGTGCGAAATGAAACAGCGTCAATACCTTGCGCTGCGCTACCGGCTCAAAATAAATCAACAAATTGCGACAGGTGATCAGGCTGAGATTGGTAAATGGCGCGTCCTTGAGAATATTGTGAGGGGCGAACACCACACATTCGCGCAACCGTTCAATGACGCGGTAGTCATCGCCGTCTCGCTCAAAATAGCGGGCTAGCCGCTCTTCGGATACACCCGCCAGACGCTCGCGGCTGTACACGCCACGGCTGGCGATTGTCAACGAGCCGCGATGCAGATCGGTGGCAAATATCTTAATGTCTATATGCCGGCTAAGTAATTTTCTCTGTTCATCCAGCAGCATTGCCAGCGTGTACACTTCCTCACCCGTTGCACAAGCCGCTACCCAGGCACGAAACGGCTCACCGGGTTTCAGCCGCCTGATCAGTCGCGGCAAGGCCTCCATCTCCAATCGCTCGAAACAGACCTCATCACGAAAGAACCGGGTAACGCCGATAAGCAGATCGTGATAAAGCGTATCCAGCTCATCACTGTTCTGTCGCAAGACATCGGTATAGGAAGCCAGGCTGTCTTCGTTACTGAGCTCGACCCTGCGCTCTATTCGTCTGCCTACCGTGCCAGGCTTGTAATGATGAAAATCAATGCCATATGCATCCTTGAGCAGCGCCACCACCCCTGCTACATCATTGCGCACGTCTCCCAGCTGCCGATCAGCACCCATCAACACATCCTGTTCGTGAGAGAGCAATAGGTCGGGCATTTCCTCCGGTGCTACAGAGTAATCAACCGTGCCGGTGGCGGTTGCGCTATCCGGCATGCCGGTGAACTTGGCTGTCAGTTCACTTTCACTGATGACCAGGCCACCGGCATCCTTGACATTCTGAACGCCGCGCGATCCGTCTGAGCCCGTGCCTGACAAGACAATGGCGACAGCACGAGGGCCCGCTTGTTGAGCCACAGAGGCAAAGATGCGATCGATGGGCAAATTCAGCTCATCCATAATCTGTTCACTGAGCACAAGCTTTAAGCCATCCACCGTCATGGAGGTGCGCGGCGGCATGAGAAAAATGGTATCCGGCTTGAGTACCATGCCGTCCTCTGCCACGACCACCTGCACGGACGTTCTGCGCGATAGTAGCTCGTGCATCAGTGATTTGTGCTTGGGCGACAGATGCTGGACCACCAGAAACACCAGAGCAGACTGAGCGGGCATCTGCCCGAACAGGCGCTCCAGCGACTCAAGCCCGCCTGCCGATGCCCCCACAGCCACCACAAGTGAGTATTCGGATGTATCACCGCTTTGCCCGATAGCCGACTGTTCAGAATTGTTAGCTTCAGTACCCATCAGTAGATCCGTTTCGGTTTCCGGCGGCACTTCGGCTGGCATGTATCAAACCTGTGAACTACGACGAATTTTTGAACGGAGGGTAACTAACCTATCAACGCGCTGTCAACGCTTTTTGACAGAGTGTCAGCCATACCAATACTTGATAGTGCCACTGAGGGTGTGCGGTACCGACACGGCACTCGGCAAGCACACAAGGATCGGGCAGCACAGAACGCCTTTGTTAATATGACGTAATGAGAAGCGCTAGACAGTGTTGTTCGCAGGTATTCGCCTTTCCACTTATTCAGTAAGCTGCCTTTCTGTCGTCTTAATCATGTTTGCACCACTCCTCACACGGCCGAACAAACAGGCATCTCTATACCAAAGCATCAACGGCTGGGAAAAATATCCCAACTAACCTGACGACACTGCAGTATCCGCATTTTAGAAAACTATTTCAACCGACTGACACTTTATCGATGTTCCTATATCAGGCGCTCAATGCAGACCGGTCTTGCCAGAATGCAGTGGATGACTAATGAATGAGTCGACAGGGCTTTGGATTGCGTCAGGTCAGTACCAACGCCAGCGCGTTTTGTTGTGCCGCCAGCGATTACCCATTGAGTTGGCTGGTTGGTCATCGTGCTGGTTATCAGCGGCGAGCTAAATGCTGAGATGGGACACCAGACTGCGCGTGATACGACCAGCGGACCTGACACGAGCCGATGGGTTAGCGCGGCGCCACTGTGGCAAATGAATTGGGCGATACACAGGCTTGAGTATCAGCACTGGTTACCGGGCGCAAAAAGGGCCAGCTTCACATCGCCGGCCCTTGTTGATCACTAGGGAACTACCCGATCTTCCACCACACAACTAGACCATTTCCTCATGCAGGGCTGACCCGATCTTCAGCGTCCTTACTCTTCGCGTCTACCTCACCTAGCTTCTCTTCACCCCTCTCTCGAAGCTCTTTTGCTTTATCAGAGACAACCGATGCCGCCTCCGAACTCGCTTGGGCTGCCTTATCTGTCATGGTGGATTTGACGTCATCGGCACGCTCACCGATTAACTTGTCCTCCACCGACGTCGAGGGTAGTAATGCGCCAATCAACGCGCCAGCTGCAATCCCCAGCGCTCCTGCAACCAACGGTTGTTCTTCCATGAAATTCTTCGCCGACTGCGCATGCTCTCGAGCTTTGAAACTGGACTGACGTTGCGCCTGACGCATACTTTGGTCCATACGCTGCGAGTGTTCAACCGACGCGCTGACAATACGTGACTGCCAGTCCTCTGCGGACTCCCCTGCCTCCTGTTTCATTGATTTCAACTGAGAGCTCAAATCCTCTTTCCATTGCCCGGCAGTGTTGGTCCACTCATTCATTCGCTCACCGAATTTATCCATCATGGAGTCATCATCGTCCGAATCGACAGATCCGCTGGAATACGATGATGAATCGGCCTGATAAGAGCGGTGGGCTGCGGGGGCATTGACACGCGCATACGGGTACGTATCACCTGTGTCGTAGCTCGTTCGACCCCTGCTATCACCGTCTCTCAACACCTGATCGCGGTAGTACGTCTCGTGGTAGTTACGTCCGCCGCTGCGCGACTGGCTTGTGATGAGCCAAGCCAATCCAACACCTGTCAGAATTAAAGGCAAGGGATTGTCTTTGAACGATCGACCAACCGATTGGGCAATGTCACTACCATTGTCACCAAAATATTCCATGGCCTGATCCATCAGGTGATTGGGTGAAAGCTTCCGCTCTACCGCGTTCAAAGTACTGTTCAGATCGGCGCGACGAGCATCCACCTCGTGCTCCAGCGAATCAGGGTCCTGATTTTTGTTCGTCGTACTCATGATAATGTCCTCTCTACAAGATTTGCATCTTTTTCAAGTGCTGATTGGGTGCGCGATGGCACGATGTTATCTACTGACAGTTTCGAATTCGCTGACGTTAGCAGTAACGCACCTATGATGGTTACGATGGCACCAACCAGTAGGGTGGACGACCACATGGCCAAGCCTGTAAATGCCTCTACCATCATCACAATCGACGCGATAAGCAGAGTCACGCCTGGAACCAAAATCGCCGTCCCCACAGTAAGACTAACAGCGCCTGCTTTAACGTCACTGACCGACTCTTTCATTTCAGACTTCGCCAGCTTGAGTTCCGAGCGAATCAGTCCACCAACATCATCCGAAAGCGTAGATAGCAATCCGGTAGTGCTCTTGTCAGCGTCCGTAGAAGCCATTTGACGCTCCTTCATCACGGTATCTAAAGTATCCATTACTGATAACCTCCAGCTGGTCGGTGGACCTGAGTTGAAGCGCTATCGAACCCAAATGAGGAAGAGCCTGCAGCCGTTGTAGCGGCTGTGCCGTAATGCTTTGACGAGGCAGATGAGCTGGGCGGTGCTGACGCTTGAAAAAAGCGTGCTGCTATAGCGCCAATAGTGATCGCCCCGAGCATAAACATCGCCGGATTATCTCTAGCCAATGTTTCCGCGTCCGAGGCAAGCTCATCAAGTGAACGATTCTTTAATTTGTCATTAAAGCTGGACAAGCTATCCGAGAATTCACTCGCATACTGGCCCAGCGTATCGCTGTGCTCACCAAGTGTCGACGCGATGTCATCGACAGCATGCTCGACGCTGTTCGTGCGTGCTGTTATCTCGCCTCGAGCCTCTTCAGCTTTATCACGCTCAAAGGTTGCTGTCGCACTCTGCACATTGCCTACCAACTTGTCAGCTTCGCTTTTCAACGTTTGCGCAGCCTCTGCCGAATTGTGTTTAATGGACTCGGTGGAAGATGAATTGATACTCATATGACTATACTCCAGGTTACAACGAAACTATAGGATATAGCGTAAAATACACCACGGTTTCATCTTGTAATACTGACAACACACCTGCACCTAACGCTGGGAAAAAATGAGGGCGCTTGAAAAAAAATCTAAAACTACTGCGCATTGACAGTGAAATTTCATTGAAGCTTTTTAATACAGTCAGAGAAATTAGTTGAACAGATGAGGTATCACCGTATTCAGTAACCGGATCGATAGCAGCGTGATGACAAACGATCAACTCGGCTCGAACCTGCCAACAATAACTGGGCCTTTATTCAAGTAACTATCGTCACCGCTACCCGACCTATAGCTGCGGCGGTACCGCTCAGCAATGTACCCCAGGTCCAGTCTACGAAACTCATCAGGGTCGGCCAGCCTTTGATAGTCGACAGATTCGTCATGTCATACGTGCCGTAAGACAAGAATCCGATCAGTGCGCCCAAGGCTGCACTGCTCTCCCATGAAATATCCGGTACAAGCGGTTGCACTGCAATAATGCTTAGTCCGATCGCATAGAAGAAATAGAATACCCCGGCAGGTGCCTTTAATGGCTTGTCGCGTAGTAGATCACCTAGCTGTTTTACATAAAATGAGCGCGCTATCAGACCAAGCCAGACAGCATCGACTATGAGAAAAACGACAAACACTACGATGATACTGATCAGGTATTCCATTGGACAGTCTAGGTATAGGATGATGTAGAGAGTATGCAGATTGAAGCTAGTTATCTTGGGTCAATGTAAGAATGCCTGTGACTGAGCCTCACTCGATCGATCAACGGCTGCCCTGTGTTCCCCCAGCACGACTCTGCGTGTCATTTGGCACGACTGAATAGATAATCGCTACAGTACAATGTAGTCGGTAAGACCAACAAAGCTCCTAATCCAGCCTCTAACTCACCAAGGGTAAACGTCGCCATGAATCGCAATCAGTTCGAGCAGTATTACCAGAACGTAGGTGTTGTCATGTCGGTTCGGTTGGCGATGCTGCCTTGGTGGTGGATTAGTGATCCGGTACGCGCTGAGAAAGAGACACGAAAGATGTTCTCCGAAAAAGAGGCGGCATTCTCTGAGGTGCAGAGCCGGATGGCACTGGCGCCGACTCAGTTCTGGTATGAGATTTGGTACGGATTTGTCCGCGGAGATGCGGATGGGGGAGTTGGCCGAGCCACTCGCTCAGCAGAGCTTAAGTTAACAAGCCCCTACACCTCTCGTGTCAGCGCCAACCGCAAGCGACTGTCGAAGGGTTAGCTGGTTGCAGGGAGTTGATCCAAATTGACGCAAGGATACTCAGCGTCGTCTGAGCCCTACCGCCCCGGTGATCGGATAGCTTAAACGCTCACCTTTTTGCGTCACGTGTAACCATCCTCGGCGCTCCAAAGCCCATGCGTGCTCGACATTGGCTGGTAGCAAATCCCTCCATTGATCACTACCCACAATTTGCGCCGCCTCGGAGGTTCGAGTAGTTCTTCCATGCTCGCGACTGCGCAGTAGACACCGAATAATGGCCTCGAGCCGGATTGCTAGTGACTGCTCAGTTGGAGGCTCCCGCCACGGATCTCCGCGCTCACCCAAAGTGATTTTTGCATCATCACCCGCTGGCGCGCTTGAACCACTGCCACATTTTTGTTTGCTGACTTGGCCGATTTTCCCGCCCTTGAGCCTCCAGCGCCGTGAACGCGTTACTGATAGACACATTGGTCAGGCCTAGCATATCCCCTAAGGCGGACTGATTGAGTGACAGACAAAGATATCACTCATTTGACGGTTGGTGATCCGCAACCAGTGCAGGATATAGAGCACTAGGTAGAGCAGCCGGTCCTGCGCTTTCATTCTAGACATACCCTAGTGAGGCATCACTAGGGTATAGCTTGCACCAGATCCCATAAACAACCTGTTCACGCGTTGCAATCGAACAAATAAGTAAAGCGATAGCTGGCACCTCGCTTGCCAAAGTACTTATTGCAGTCTTTGGCACTAGGCACACCGTGACATCCTCTATCCCCACACAATACACGCTGCGACGTGAAAAAAGCAACTCGTGCATACCCAGCGTATCGCCTGGAAAATGGGGCTGTACGATCTGACGCGCACCTTTCCCGGAGACTCAGTAATTGTACATCCAGCCTGACTCGATGCCGAACCCCTTGTCAAACAGTGCGTCGGTAGCATTCAAGGTCTCCTGAGACTGCAGCTGGTGCGAATTCTACTCAAGACGAGCTATCGACTTCTGCTCAGGATCAGAAAGCGTGGCTTACTGATACAACTTTGCGACGAACGAACTCTCGGCATTCTGTTCGCTCATAATGTCCAGGCTATAAGTAGTCGTGCGGGAACAGTGTCATGGCACACAAGATATATCTGACCAGATCACCGATCAGCATGTGACTCTACACCATCATCTCTCGCCATCTTGCATCCGCAACTGCGGCATACGTTCTTAATAAGGCAGATGACCATAATACTGTTGGATAGTCCGGATGATCTCGTCAACGCTTTTAGAATGCTTAAAATCTATATGTTTCGAGTTAATCAATCCTGGAGAATGAACCGTTGTGAGTAGAGACCGAATGCCTAACCGATATTAGCGGCACTGTGAGCGCTGACTACAATTATTGTAAATAATGCTAAGCGCAAAGCTGCATTCGCTACCTGATTACGATCTCGGGCTTTACCCCTCTTATGATCCTCAATCCTTTCATACATTGATGCTCCCTGTGCGCCGAGCGCCTATATACTGGTAAAAATTAGCAAAGGCGTCCTGCTGCGAGGTGTCCGATGTAGCTGGCGGACATATGCAGTAACAGTGTTTGTTGAGGGTTTATCTACCCGATGGGTGAATAGAGGACAGATGATCATGGATTCTAGTACGCCCGAGGCCAGTGCTATACGTTCGAGATTCACAGAGTCGACCTCGCGTGACAGTGCTGATACACAGAGTACGGTAAAGGCTATCTATCGTGTGTTGGTGGCTATCAGCCTGATGCTCGGCGCGAATCTAGTCTATTTTGGACGAGACCTTGTCATGCCGCTCATTCTTGGGTTGTTACTAGCCCTGACCTTGAGCCCTGTTGTACGCCTGCTTGCACGGTTTCGTATCCCCTCACCCATCGCTGCCTCTATGATTGTCGTCAGTGCAGGAGCTGTAATTCTGCTGGGGACTTACAGCCTAAGCGGATCGCTTAGTGAAATGATGGACTCGGCACCCGAAATACGGGACCGGATCGAGCTACGACTTCAGGATCTGCAGAAACCGATCGAGTCGGTTGAGCAAGCATCAGACGAGCTAGGATCTCTAGTCGAATCAATGAATAACGAGGAGGATTCCACGGTCGTGGTCGAACAGCCCAGTATTATCACCTCAGCGGCCTCCACGCTGGCGACCAGTGCCACCACGTTTGCGATTGCGCTTTTCATGGCGCTCTTCGTTTTGTCAACCGGCACGCTGTTTCACGAAAAGCTTATTGCTCTTATGCCAGTGCTGAGCGAGAAGAAGAAAGCTCTGCGCATCGTGTATGACGTGGAGAGCCAGGTGTCTCGATACCTACTGACCATCACAGTCATCAACGCATGTTTGGGTCTTGTCGTTGGGCTACTTATGTATGCGCTCAATATGTCGAACCCGGTGATGTGGGGTGTTGTCGCCATGTGCCTAAACTTTCTGCCGTTCATCGGTGCCATCATTGGCGCGGTAACAGTGGGACTCGTGGCTATGACCTCTATGGATAGTATTGGCGCGGCTTTATTAATACCTGCGGCTTATTACGGTAGCTCGGTGATTGAAGGCAGTTTGATCACACCGTATATAATCGGTCATCGGCTATCGCTCAATATTGTCGCTGTCTTTCTTAGTGTCACTATTTGGAGCTGGCTATGGGGAATGCCTGGCGCACTGATGGCCGTCCCTATTCTAATTGTTGTCAAGGTGATCTGTGATCACGTGCAGGGATGGGCAGCATTTGGACATTTTCTTGAGGGTCGCTCCACATGGGAATCCGAGCACGTGGACCTGACGACGTCGAAATAACGGTAGTGTGAAACCGCGTACTATCTGTACCGTTTATCTCGAGCGCATCGGCCCTACTCGTTGCAATGCGTCAGCACCACCTTCGACGCCTTGCAGCAGCAATGGGTTCACCCGTTTAGCACTTGTGTCATGGAGCACTGAGATGTTACCTGTGGTCTCTACGACCACCGCATAGACCTCACTCAATTCGATCACATTAGCCTCTCGCAGTTTGACGTAAACATTCCTCGGGTGTGAACCGAATTCGTTTTTGAAAATGAGTCAGCAGGGTGCCTCTTATTATCAGCACCACAGGCTCGTTATCCACTAGCGACGATGCACCGCCCGTCACCTTTGCTATAGGTGCAGTCAGGTGTCGTGGGTATCCAACACGCTTCGCGTCTATAGTCCCGCGAAACAAATGGCTAATCATGATCCCGATGCTCGCTTCATCATTCGCTGAATACCTGAGCTTGCTGTTGTGTTGGTCAAGACTCTGCTATCTCATCAAGCAAATCCCACGAGCGCGCATATACAACCGTTAGTTAATTGGAGCGAGGCGACAGCCGCTTTAATGGCTGACTACTACGCTATTCGGCGGTCAGCTGAGACAAAAGAGTTAGCCGAGGGCGTGCTGGACAAACATGGTTCGCGCGAACCTGCATCGGCCCGGAAACGCACGTCTGGGCGCCGTTCAAATAAAACGTCTGCTAATACAGCATGATAGTCCGAATAGAGAAAATTTTACATTGGCTCGCGCCCGACGCCATCGCGGTTTAGCTTCGGTATCAACCCTCAACAAAAAGTGTCGCGTTGAGCGGATATTCCTTACATTTATCGGAGATAATCATGGGTGAAGTTAACTTTGTTATGGTTCTTGCGTTGGTGACATTCGGTTTGGTCGCGCTGTGGATGTGGCGTAGTAAGAAGAAAGCTGAAAAAGGGCTTCCGAAGGACAAGCGACACTAATTGCCTGACACTGGCGTTCACGACAACACACGCTGTGGAGCACGCGCTATGGTTGTGCCTTCTGACTTGCATCATCGAGTGTCGTAAGCAGTGATAACCGGAGTTGATCGTTTGAAAGGCAGCAGTGATGTGACGTTGGCTATCGAGCCTAGAGAAACTGAATGCTACAAGGAGCTGCAAGCACAACTTCGCCCATTACTGCCTTTGTCAGCCACTGATCCTATTACCGTACATCAGTGCATGCTCATCTTAAGCCATGCTCATTGGCTTGACGGCAGTGAGTTATCAGACGCTGGCGTTCTGAACCCCGTTGTCTGGTCTGACAGGTTAATGTGGTTATCGGAGTTGGATCTGTCATTGGCTCGCCTAGTCGAAGGACATCTGAACGCACTACAGCTCTGTCTTCGACTCGGTTCTCCCTCGTTGAGAGAGTTCATCAGGGAGTCCCTTGCGTACGGGCAAATGATTCTGGGTGTCTGGGGTGTCGACTCAACTGATCCGGTCAGCTTGTGCTCAACTGGTCTCTCCGGGGTCAAGAACTACACGTCGGGCCTGGGTGTGGTTACACACGCGTTGGTAACAGCGGACATCGCTGGTCGGACACAGTTGTGCCTGGTTGATGCTAGAGATTCCAACAGACACGACTTAAGCTCATGGAACATGCGAGGCATGCGTGCTACCCGCTCGGGATCGTTTAATACCACAGGGTTAGAAGCTACTGAATTTAAGCATGTCGGAGATGCAGATGACTTTGGTCAAGAGCCGGGGCTGGTGACCGGTGTGTGGCGCATAGCAGCGTTACAGTTGGGTGCTAGCTTTGGATTGCTTGATGCTACTCGCCAGCAACTACAGCGTGCTGGACGAGCGGACGCATCATCACAAATTGAGCGGATGCTACCGCCTATGTATCAGGCGTTGGCAGCAAGATCGCTCGTTGAACACGCGGCTATTGTCGCTGAGAGAGCTACCGGAGATCACGACGTTGAGGCGATGGTCGCATTGTCATTATGTGCTCGTTTACTGACCGAGGACTTGGGTCAACTTGTCATTGCCTCAGTTGAGCGTTCAATGGGTCTAAGTTTTTTTTCTAACGATTCCCGCCCTGGACATCAGGCGGCAGACCTGGCGACTTACATGAGGCAGGTAGCGCGAGACGCTTTCGCTCAAAGAGCGGGCACGGTATTAATGCACTACCCACATCGCTTGGCCCGTTTCATCGATGGCTAATATACGTCAGACAGTAGATGCTAGTGGTCTGACTGCAAGTTCCCTGCAGACGCTAAACCACGCAGCACCCATTGCTGTCATTGCGCCGCATCCTGATGACGAGAGCTTGGGCTGCGGCGCGTTATTAGCTGCCTGCTTCGCCACCACCGGAGCAACAGTTATCTGTATGACGGACGGGCGTCGATCACACCCTCAGTCGAGGCTCTGGCCCGGACATCGGCTCGCGCATCTGCGACAACTTGAACTGGTTGATGCCATAAACACGCTGGGTGGGAACGAATCGGACATACGTCACCTGGGATGTGAGGACTGGGCGACCCCCACCTGTGGCGATGACTTTGAGCAAGCGATTGAAAAAATCTCCCAGTGGTGTGTACAGAGCAGCGTTGAGTGCGTCTACACCACGTGTTCTCTGGATGAGCATGCAGATCATAAAGCCAGTGCAGCGATTGCACAGGAAGTTGCTGTTCGCAGCGGCCTTCGGTTGTTTCAATATCCTGTATGGTCTCGATGGCTGTGTGCTATCAATCAATACCCCTCCGAGCACGCTGACACGCTACCGGGTGTACTGCATCGTTTTGCTCTGGAACCTTGGTCTGAAGTCAAGCTGGCGGCAGTACGAGCGCACCGCTCTCAGCTGGGAGAAGTTGTTCGCGACGACAGTTCCGGTTTCATCCTGCCAGACGCTATGGTGCGACTCTTCACCACAGAGGACGAGTATTACATCGAGAGCCCACTAAGATGAGTGTTAAGCCAAATACGCTTGATCAACTGTACGCCGCCAGTGACGATCCCTGGCATTTTAGAACGAGCCAGTATGAGCTAGAAAAATTCAAACATACCTTGGCTGCAATGCCAGATACCTTTTACCGCTGCATACTGGAGATTGGCTGCGGTAATGGCGAACTAGCACGCCATCTCGCCACTCGCTGCCAATTTTATATGGGTATAGAGGCGGTCAACAAAGCGATTCGGGCTGCACGGGTAGCGGTGCCAAGTGGGATGTTTTACGAATGCTACCTACCCGGGAATCTACCGCATATCGACCCCGAGCTTATCGTGCTCTCCGAAGTGCTGTATTTCTTCGATGCTGCCGGTATTTCCTGGCTTGCTGAGCAGTGTATAAACCAGTGGAGCCATGCGAGTGTACTGTGTGTGAACTTTCAAGGTGACACCGCCCATGAGTTATCCGGCATTACCGCCCAAAAGCTATTCACCGAAGCTCTACTGAGAGCTGGCTATCGCGCCAGGGAAGTTAAACAGACAAATTCAGCGTTCTGTATTTGTGTGTTAACGCCACCTGTCGAAGATTAATGAACGACTTGGATAACAGTGTCAAACGAGAGACGGCTACCGACACTGTCCGTATACCGCACTATAGCGATGTTGCGATCATCATTCCAGCTCGTGATGAAGCAGGGCGTATACACCGTGCGTTAAACTCAATTGCCTCCCTGGCCTGCCCCATCTCGTGCCGTGTGCACACTGTGATCGTGGCGAACAATTGTCAGGATCAAACAGTGGAACGTGCGCGCAACGCGATGAGTGATAACCATTTATCCGGCAAGGTGATCAGTGTTGATCTACCCGATAATCGGGGGGTAGGAGCGGCGCGACAGATAGGTGCCGACTACGCCCTCCACCACTTGGGCGCCATCAGCGCATTTTTATTCACGGATGCCGATAGCTATGTGGATTCCCAATGGCTAGCACGAACACTTATGCACTTAGAACTGGTGGATGTAGTTTGTGGGCAGATCATGATTGATTCCCAAGAGGCTAAGCAACTGCCTTGGGTGAAAACAGAGTGGCTTGAATGGGAGGCGCTGTATCTGGATTTATCACTGCAGCTCAAGACGTTGATGAATCCTGATGGCGTCAATCGGTGGCCCCATCATGGTCGAGTGGGCGGAGCCAGTCTAGCGATCAGACGCAGCAGTTTTTACCGGATTGGCGGGTTTTCCAATCTTTTGTGTGGAGAGGATCGAGATCTGGTTTCGCGTTCTCTGCAGCACGGTATGCTAATTAAATACGCAGACGATGTCTGTGTGACAACGTCTGGAAGGTTGCAGGGCCGAGCTCCTGGTGGGATGGCAGACACACTCAGAGAACGTTCGTTGCAGGCAGAATATGTTGTGGACGAGATGCTGGAACCTGCGTCAACACTGCTGCTGAGATTGCATGCTCAGCGGGAGTGTCGACGACGTTGGATCCAGCAGCAAAGTTTGGCACCTCTGTATCGCCTTCTATGCATCGATCCGCCAGTGACTACGCATCGCTCTATACCCACTTGCTGGCAAGCAGTGTGGGCGTCGATCGAAAGCGTCAGCCCCCTACTGACTGCACACCGTTTGTACGCACATGAATTACCCAAACATATACAGTCTCTAGAACATGCTTTACGCAACGTGAGCGGCTCGAATAGCCCGCCGGAACGAAATTTTCAGAGACTTCGTAGCGTACTCAACAGTTACAGCGCTCATTAACGCGCGAGGAATGGTTAATTGCTTGCTTCAATGGATTTTAATGACTTCAAACGTAGCTGGCTAAGTAATGGCCGATATAATCGACAATCGGATTGTCGTCTTCTTTCTTAGACTTATCATTGATACGATATGCATTGGTCCTCAACGTCGTCCGGTATAGCCCTTATCAGCCGTATCGTCTCTGCGGTCTGACCGGTAAACATCAAATTTCTCAGTCGATGTTGTCTCGTGACTAGACTATTTCCCTTTATCTACCCTATCCAGTGCTGCACTCAACTAGCCCGGATAATCGTCGCCGAACTCCGGTCGACGGCGCCCCGTCTACGTGCCGAAGGGGTCTTCTTATGGCGTTTGACGGCGGCTTCGAAGTTATCTTCTTGTTCATAGGTTTAGGTTCTGGGGTTGTTTGTCAGGAACTTTGTTGAAGCTACCGGCCAAGCACTTGCCTGTGCTCCGCGCTGATCGATAAAGGACTTCCATTGATCGGCAATATGGTTGGAATCAGACGATGGCATCTCAATTTCTGCGTATCAGCGCGTCCGCCAAATACAAAGAAGGCCATCGCTACACAATCATACCAACGATCTAATGCAGTTGAGGCATCAGTAGACTGTTTGCAAGTACCTGTGGCCGGAATTTTAGCCAAGCGGTTCAGCTAGTGAGACTCAACCTTAGGTAGCACCTGTTCTACGCGTCCGCCTCTTACGTTCTTAAGACCTGATAACGCCTCTGAATGTTGTTTTGGTTAAGGTACAGCCATTCTGCGGCTTGTCCTTTGTTGTCTTTGGTGAGCTACACTACGCTGAGGCTGCAGTCCATAAAGGCAATGAGATCTCTTGCCTCGGCCTCGCTTTCACGCAGAATGTGTAGCGCGCGTACACGATCACAGCCACCCGGCTCCTGAAAAAATCGACAGTTTTTCGGGCGATATAATCGGCCGCGCACCCCGTCATTCGCTCCAATGTAGCAATGACTTAACTCACCGGATAATCAGTTTGACGAGCGTCGGCAATTAGCACACCGTCCCAGATAGCATTAGTGGTGAAGTCATCTTTACTGGACCATGAAATTTGGTCGGATATCTGGTGTAAAGAATTGTCTGTCATCACAGAGATGATTGATCACGCGTCGACCTTAGAAGAAGCAGGAGAGACTTTATCTCTAGAGGCTTCACAAGATGGTGTTCAAACCCCGCATCGGTACTCTGCTGACGATCGCTAGGTTGGCTATGCCCCGACATCGCATACAGATGAGTTCGGGCATCAGGGTAACGCTGCCTAAAGGTTCGGGCGAACTCATGTCCAGACATGCCCGGCATACTTATATCAACCAATACGACATCGGGTATAGTTTCAGCGCAAGCCTCCAAAGCCTGTTCACCTGAAACACTTAGCTGACACTTATAACCACGTCGTTCCAGCAGTTTTCCCAGCGGTTTTATACTGTCATAGTTGTCATCTACGAGGAGAATATTTAGCATGGGAGATGGCGTGGGTTCCGCTTCAGCGGCAATTGGCGCGGAATTCCCAATACTGGGTGTCGCTGCCATGGGTAATTTTACGGTAAATTTACTGCCCATGCCCACGCCTTTGCTGTCCAGCTCAATCTCTCCGTGATGCAAACGCACCAGCTCTGCGACGAGTGATAAGCCTAAACCTAACCCGTCGCTATGCGAATCACCCATATTATTGCCCTGTGAGAACTCGGAGAAAATACTTAACTGGTCGGCTGGATCTATGCCTATTCCATTATCCTGAACATGAATGTGCACCGATTGATCGCTTACATCTACGCTCAGTGCGATCTCTCCCTGTGCCGGGGTGTAGCGAATTGCATTCGTCAGTAAGTTAACAAGGATCTGCAATAATCGCGTCTTGTCGGCCAGAACAAATATATGATGCTCTGAATGTTCGATCTTAAGGTGCTGGCCCTTCTCCCGAGCCTCGTTTTGCACTGAGCTAGCCGCCAACTGGATCACCTCAGCTAGATTAATCGGTGCGCGCCTCAATACAATCAATCCTCGGTCAACTCGAGAGATGTCAAGCAAATCGTCCAATAGTCGAGTGAGCTGAAAGCACTGCGCCGAAATCATCTGAAGTGTCTGCTCCGACGTCTCGACCTGTTGACCTGCTTGTAGTGTCGCGACACCGTAGCTCACGGCGCTAAGTGGATTACGAAGCTCGTGTGAGAGCGCAGCTAAAAACCGGTCTTTCTTTTCGTTAGCCTCTTGCAGTCGGTGATTTGCCTGCAAAAGCTCCTCGCTCTGATCAGCATACATAGCATGCTGTCTCTGTATTGCCTCGCGTGTTCGATATGCGCCGATGTGCGCCATGACCTGCCCGCTGAGCAAGTTTAGCGAAATGATCTGGTCATCACTAAGAGCTCGTGGTGTCGAATCGATCACGCATAACATGCCGATTGGCAGATTAGCGTCAGACTGCAGTGGCACTGAGCCGAAAAAGCGCATGCCACAATGTTCGGGATCGCTGAGTGCACTGTCGCGTGTTCTTTCATCGAGCATAGTATCGGGAACAATGAGCGGTTCATCCTGAAGCGAGCTGAGGATGCATATCGGATCTGTTAGAGGTAACTCAGTGATATCGATACCCTTGCTAGCTATAAGCACCAAGCGTTCAGAATCGACAAGGCATATGATCGCGATGGGCGTTTGGCAGATGATTGCGGCCAAGTCAACCACTTGATACAAGTTTGCCTCAGCGTCCGGATCCACTCTATTCAATGCATTCATTCGCCGGTACTAGGTTGTTCATCATCGTGACAATTGGCAAGCATGGTATGTATTTAGGAGATTGTGGATAGAGGCGATACCTGCTTAAAAAAATAGGTTAAATTCAGCCTTACGTAATAGTGCGATTGCGTCAGCCTACTCCTATGACCATGCTACTCATCTGGCACGCAACTACCCAGCGTAAGTAAATTTTACTAATGACAGATCTACAACCCACATTCTACAACCCACATTCAAAGAGTGTTGGGATAAGCTGTTCATAACGATACCGCGAGCACGATACCGCGAGCCTTTCTGGCTATAGCAGGATGGTCGATCACGATAGTGCTAAGCGGAGTAGTCAGACGTTTAACGAATAAGGAAAAAATGGCTCCGTCCGACGTGAATTACTCGCCGACCGATATTCCGCAGGTTTACGCATTTGATATAAACAGGCCGTCGACCGAAGTATCTGTAGAGAGTTTAGCAGCGGCCCTGAATCAAGCGTTCAACGATAACGAAAATTTGATACTGATTTTTTCAAGCCAGATTGAAACTAGGTGGATGCAGCATTCGTACTAAGTGTAGAGGTCATTAAGGCTATAACACCATACCCGCTTCAAGGCATCTACGCAGTGCAAAAGACGATGCCTGCTTTCTGAGGCTGGATGAATTAGTGCCCATCCACAAACCCCTAACTGATTGAGTTGGCAAGAAATATTCGGCGGCGGATGTAAAAAATCCTCTTGGTTTTGGTATGTTTAAGTTGCGAAGCCAAAACACACACCAAGAGGATTCCCGCATGCGAGAGACCCGCGATGC
>Ga0209185_1001099_pt1 | contig 25073 bp, 18 predicted proteins | sample SidtaG_2_FD_187425 | JGI IMG/M metagenome (GOLD analysis project Ga0209185, IMG submission 187425) | Marine algal microbial communities from Sidmouth, United Kingdom - Sidmouth_Asex2 metaG (SPAdes) (version 2) | ecosystem: Host-associated > Algae > Red algae > Unclassified | place: Sidmouth... | reverse complement strand
AAAGTTTAAAAATCAAGCGCAAGCTAAAATAGAAGTTTTTGAATTTATTGAAGTAGGGTACAACAGACAAAGAATACACGCTAGTTTAGAGTACAAAACACCTATACAAATGGAAAATGAATTTTACGAAAACCAAAATATGGCTGCTTAAATTTATGAGTCTTTAAAAAATTGTCCGAAAAAGGGTAGGAATACCAGAAATATTATAATTGAAGAGGTTGGCATGAAAATTCAGGTTAATATATCTATTAATCAGTTGACTAAACTCTAATATATGGGTTAAATTCTAAAAAAAAGCCAAAATTCGATTTCTCTAATTCTGGCTTTTTTAATTATATTTCTTTTTCTATAAATGAATCACCTCATCGTAGGCATCTGCCACTGCTTCCATAACAGCCTCACTCATTGTTGGGTGTGGATGGATTGTTTTCAAAATTTCATGCCCCGTAGTTTCTAACTTACGTGCTACTACAGCCTCAGCTACCATATCTGTAACTCCTGCTCCAATCATGTGGCAACCTAACCATTCGCCATACTTGGCATCAAAAATTACTTTCACAAAACCTTCTGGAGTTCCTCCTGCTTGTGCTTTTCCTGAAGCGGTAAAAGGAAATTTACCTACCTTTATATCATAACCTTGTTCTTTCGCTTTGGCTTCGGTTAAACCAACACTCGCTATTTCTGGTGTAGCATACGTACAACCTGGAATGTTTCCATAATCTACAGCTTCAGTATGTGCCCCTGCAATTTTTTCTACACAAGTAATTCCTTCGGCAGATGCTACGTGTGCTAATGCTGGTCCAGGCACAACATCTCCAATAGCATAAACTCCTGGAATGTTTGTTTGGTACCATTCGTTTACTAAAATCTTATCTCTGTCTGTTGCAATTCCTAGATCTTCTAAACCAATATTTTCAATATTTGTTTTTATACCAACAGCAGAAAGGACAATATCCGCCTCTAAAGTTTCGATTCCTTTAGCTGTTTTTACTGTTGCAACAACTCCTTTACCAGAAGTATCAACACTTTCAACTGCTGAGTTGGTCATTACTTTAATCCCTGATTTTTTGAAGCTTTTTTCCATTTGCTTAGAAATATCAATATCTTCTACAGGCACTATATTTGGTAAAAATTCTACAATAGTTACCTCTGTTCCCATTGAGTTATAAAAATGAGCAAACTCTACTCCAATTGCTCCAGATCCTACAACAATTAATTTTTTAGGTTGTTTTTTTAATGTCATTGCTTGACGGTAACCAATTACCTTTTCCCCATCTTGTGGTAAATTAGGTAACTCACGAGAGCGTGCTCCTGTAGCAATAATAATATTTTTTGCTGAATAGTCTGTAGCTTTTCCATCTTCGGCAGTTACGGTTAAAGTTCCCGCTGCTTTCAGTTTTCCAAATCCTTTGATTACATCAATTTTATTTTTCTTTAATAAGAACTGAACCCCTTTACTCATAGTCCCAGCTACATTACGACTACGCTTAACAACTGCTGTAAAATCTTTATCAAATTCAGATACTGTTAAACCGTAATCACTAGCGTGTTTTAAATAATCAAATACTTGTGCACTTTTTAATAATGCTTTAGTTGGGATACATCCCCAGTTTAAACACACACCTCCTAAGCTTTCTTTTTCTACAACAGCTGTTTTTAAACCTAATTGAGAAGCTCTAATAGCAGTTACATAACCACCTGGACCACTTCCTAAAACGATAACATCATATGCACTCATATCTGAATATTTAATTTTGTTCTTTCGACGAAAATACGACTTAATACTTGATTTTAAAAGCTTCCTAAAATGTCCAAAACTCTTATTAAATCAATGTTTTATCAATTACAAAACCAAAAACAAAGCTACTTATTCAATAAACAAGAAACTTTGTTGTTTTTTTGATATGATTTTATATTTTTTTTAAAGGAAATAGTAATTTCAGATTTTACAAAAATGCCATACCTACTTTCCCGAAAATAAGTTTGGCTTTAAAAACAACACTACTAATTTACTTTGAGCTGTATTACGTTAGAAAATTGTAATTCTTGGTCTAACAGGAATTTTAACAATCAAATTACTCTAATATATTTTATTTTTATTTAACTCTTGTCAAACTGAATATTATACCAGTCAATTTTTCTAGTAAAATACATGGTTAATCCTAAAATCATGATTAAGCCTATACTTCCTATTAACAAGGAATAATCAGTTAATTGTAAAATCACAAATACAAAAGCGTATAGAGCTGATAGCACAGAAAAAATAAGAACGGTCATTTTTTGCTGTTTGATAATACTTGAAACGTACATTGTTATTATGGAAATTACCGACACACTTCCTATTAAATAAGCCATATTAAAATTTAGGTGTTCTGATATTGAAACCAGTAAAACATAAAACACACACAGGGCCAACCCAACGAGAATATATTGCAATGGATGTATTTTTTTATTATTTAATACTTCTACTAAAAAGAATATCAAAAATGTTAAACCTAAAACCGATAAGGCATATTTGGCAAAACGAGTTGCTTTTTGGTAATCGTCCATAGGTAACTTTAGGTCTACTCCGAAAGTAGATTGATTTAAAAGTTTAGCGTTGCTATTACCAAACCATGTTTGAGAAAAATTGCGATTCAACTGCAATACTTTCCATTTAGATGTAAAACCATTGTCTGAAACCTTCCTAGAATCGGGAAGAAAATTTCCAAAAAAACTTGGAGAACTCCATGGAGAATTGATTTCTACATTTGTAGTTTTTCCTACAGGGATAAAAGACATATCCTGACTACCTTGCAAATCCATCTCAAAGTTGAATGGAATTATTTTTCCAGAAGCGCCTTTTAATTTCTTTAATGGAATGGTAACTCCTGAGTCAACAATTTGAGAGATTTTAGATCCTGGCGAAACTTCTAACTCCTCATTGTCCCAACCTAACTTTAGCTGATTTTTAATCCCTTTTAGATTACTGATACCTATAGTAATAAAAGCCTGATCCCAAAATATTTTTTTAATCTCTGTAAATTCCTTAGAATCTGGAATCTTAAAACTCCCTTTTGTTTTGATTAGGGATTCGTAAACAACAACTTCATAAATACCTCGTCTTAATTTTTTAGGGTTAATTACTCCGCTAACATTATAAACCTCTGGAAGAATATGAAAGTATTTAGTGTAAGTTTTAATCACCTTCCGTACTATATTGACCTTATCTACTTCTTCTACCTCAACTTCATACGTCATGGGAATGGTTAATATTGGTCCTTTAATCCTTTGTTTTCCTGCCCATTTGTTACTTACTTCTGATATTGCTGTTTCTCGTTGGTGCTCTCTTTCTGATATAATCGCCTTTATCATTCCCTTTGGAATTAATAATAGTAAAATTAGAACTGCAATAGTTCCTACTTTTAATGTTACTGAGTTTTTAAGTCTTTGACCTAATGGTGCTATTGAATTTTGTGGTTTCATTTACTTAAATATAAAGTACTTTGAATTACAAAGTAATGGGTTAAAAAAAATTATTTTAATAATTGCTCTATTGCTTCAATATGAAGTTTAAATGCTTTTTTTCCTTCTTCGGTTACGTAATAAGTAGTTTTCGGTTTTCTTCCTTCAAATGTTTTTATAAAAGTAATGTAGGTGCTTTTTTCTAAGGATTTTAAATGACTAGCTAAATTCCCGTCAGTTACTCCTAATAGTTCCTTAAAGGTATTAAAATCCACACTTTCATTCACCATAAGCACAGACATTACGCCTAACCTTACTTTATTTTCAAAAGCTTTATTAATATTTGCTATTATCGACTTCAAATTACTTGTTCTTTTTCATCATTAAAATTCCATATATAATATGGAATACTCCAAAACCTAAAGCCCATAATAATAAACCATACCCCATAAAATAAGCGCCAATTAATCCAAGAATACAATTAATAATTCCTAAACTTCTAATTTCGGATAAAGTGTACTTACTGGCATTTATCAATGCTAAACCATAAAATATTAATGTATAGGATGATACTGATCCATAGCGGCTTTGCTGTAATAATATCAAACAGAGTACACCGCCGACTGCCAAAGGGATAAATAAATTCCATAATAAAGTCTTAGTTTGCTCTGTCCATATTTTTTGTCCCAAACGTTTCGATTTATTATAAGTAAAAATAAAGCCTAATATTAAACTAATTACAAGAGTTCCAATCCCTAAGTAAACTAGCTTTTCTACAAAATGATGATTTATTAATGGACATGTATGAAATGTGCTTTTTTGAATCGCAAAGGCAATATAGGAAGCTATCAAAGCCAACACTCCAATACTAATTCCTGACCAACCACTCAAAGAAATAAACTTAGAGGACTTATTCATTAAGTCCTTAATTTCTTTTAAATCTTAAATATACTTTTCCTTTTCCATAAAGTACTTTGAGTTACAAAGCAAATATACATTTTGTTTTGAATTCTCAATTTTGTAAACCATAAAAAACTCAAAATTTCTATTTTGTTTAACATTAATCATTTATTACATAAACAAAATAAAACTATTTTTGAATTATGAAAACCTACAAACTTACAGGCGAAATTGAACTTCCTATTCCTATTGAAGAAGCTTGGGATTTTTTTTCAAACCCAAATAATCTAGGAAAAATAATGCCAACCAACATGGCTTTTAAAGTAGTTGAAGGAGCTACATTGCCTTTGTATGAGGGGCAAATTATTCAATATACAGTAACTCCATTACCGTTTTTTAAAACTACTTGGATTTCAGAAATTAATCATATTAATAAACCTCACTTTTTTGTAGATACACAATTAGAAGGCCCTTACAAGTTATGGCATCACAAGCATTTTTTGGAAGCTACTGCTACGGGAACTAAAATTACAGATGTAGTACATTACCAAGTTCCATTAGGAATTTTAGGTCGTTTATTACACCCTATTATTATTAAACCTAAGCTTAATAAGATTTTTGAACATCGAACAAAACAGATCAAAGCTTTATTTTAAAAAAAATTATGAAAAACATACTACTTATTGGTGGCTCCTATGGTATTGGATCGGCCATAGCGCAACAATTATCACAAGATACTAATGTAATTATAGCCTCTAGAAGTAATGAATCTATTCCAACAGGAGCAACTTATTTAGAGTACGATGCAACTACTGATAGTATTACCGATTTAGATTTACCCGAAGTTATTGATGGTTTGGTATACTGTCCAGGAAGCATCAATTTGAAACCTTTTAGCATGCTAAAATCTGAGGCTTTTGAAAAAGATTTACAAATAAATTTTTTATCATTAGTTCAAATCTTAAAAGACTTACATCCAAAATTAAAAGCTTCGGAGCAAGCAAGTGTGGTTGTTTTTAGCACCGTTGCCGTTAAAGTAGGTATGCCGTTTCATACGAGTGTTGCTGCTGCTAAAGGAGCTTTAGAAGGTTTTTCGAAATCATTAGCTGCTGAATGGGCACCAACTATTAGAGTAAATGTAATAGCACCGTCTTTGACCGATACACCATTAGCCAAACGCTTATTGGGTAACGAAACTAAAAAAGAGAAAATGAACGAACGCCACCCACTAAAAAGAGTTGGTGAAGTTGAAGATATTGCAAATATGGCTACTTTTTTACTTTCCGAAAAATCTTCTTGGATGACAGGTCAAATCTTAGGAGTTGATGGTGGAATGAGTACTTTAAATTTGAATTAATAAGTGTAAATTACAGATAGATTTCGTGTCCCTGTGCTTTTTTCAGAGTCTCATAAATTAAGTAACTAATATGATACTGAAACGAGTTCAGTATAACTACTATTTAAAAACGTTTGTAAAATAATGCAACAAGAAATAACTATTTTTTGGTTCCGTAGGGATTTACGCTTGGAAGACAATATAGGTTTGTTTTCAGCTTTAAGCGAGAATAAAAATGTACTTCCTATTTTTATTTTTGATATTGAAATTTTAGAACACCTTCCTAAAAATGATGCGCGAGTTACTTTTATTTATGAAAGCTTAGATGGAATTAAAAGTAAACTTCAGAAAAAAGGAAAAAATATTTCCATTTATAACGGAAAACCTATTGATATACTTAAGGATCTCATTAAAAAATACTCCATTATTAAAGTGTACACAAATCACGATTATGAGCCGTATGCACAAGAACGTGATCAAGAAATCAAACAACTTTTACAGGAGTATAAAATAGAATTTAAAACCTACAAAGATCAAGTATTTTTTGAAACTAACGAGATTGTAAAAGCAGATGGTAAACCTTATTTAGTTTATACGCCTTATAAAAATAAATGGAAAGAAACTTTTAGAGCTAGAAAACTAGAGCAATTTCCTAGTGAAAAATTACTAGAAAATTGTATTGCCGATTTTGATTTTCAAGCATTAAATTTAAAAGATCTTGGTTTTGAAACATCAAATATAAAAGTGCTTCCATACAAAGCCACTCCTGGACTAATAGAAGACTATGAAAATACTCGAAACTTTCCTGCATTAAAAAATGGAACTTCAAAAACAGCTCCTCATCTGCGTTTTGGAACCGTAAGCATACGCAAATTACTTAGGCGCGCTATTGCTCAAAAAAATGAAATCTTTTGGTCCGAATTGATTTGGCGCGAATTTTTTATGCAAATCTTATGGCATTTTCCACACACACAACATAAAGCATTTAAACCAAAATACGACCGTATCGAATGGCGAAATAATGAGTCGGAATTTGAACGCTGGAAAACAGGTACCACAGGTTACCCTCTTGTAGATGCTGGCATGCGTGAATTGAATGAAACAGGCTATATGCACAATCGCGTACGTATGCTTGTTAGTAGTTTTTTATGCAAACATTTATTAATTGATTGGCGTTGGGGTGAAGCCTATTTTGCTGAAAAATTATTAGACTACGAAATGTCTTCAAATATTGGAAATTGGCAATGGGTAGCGGGTACTGGTGTTGATGCAGCTCCTTATTTTAGAATTTTTAATCCTACTACTCAAATCGAAAAATTTGACAAAAAGCATATTTATATTCGAAAATGGGTAACCGATATTGATGAACTTACTTACCCACAACCTATGGTGGATCATAAAATGGCTAGGGAACGTTGTTTAACTACTTATAAAAAGGCTGTAAGTTAATTTATTAAATAGCGCTAACTTCTCTTGTCGTTTAAAATTATAGATCTTATTTTGTGTGAAAATTCAAAATATGACTACAGATATTTCGTCCAAACTCAAATCCTATGGCGAATTGGCAATGGACAATATTATTCATTTTGCCCCAAAAGTACTTTTAGCCGCTATAATTTTATGGATTGGTTTTAAATTAATCAATAGAGTAGGAAAACTAGTTTCTAACACTTTAGAAAAGGTTCAAGTTTCAGAAACCCTACGTCCCTTTATATCATCTTTAGTCGAAACTGTTTTAAAAATTTCTTTATTACTCATTGGTGTTTCTATTCTTGGAGCAAAACTCTCAGGTTTAATAACCTTAGTTGCAGCTATGGGGTTTGCTGTAGGAATCGCATTACAAGGAAGTCTGGGTAATTTTGCCTCTGGTATTCTTATCTTATTTTTAAAACCCTACGAAGTTGGCGATTGGATTCAAATTGACGATAAATTTGGAAGCGTCGAAGAGATTGGTATTTTTAGCACCTCATTAATCACCCCTGGTAGTAAAACATTGATTGTACCTAATGCTAAAATCACAGACGATGTAGTGACTAATTATTCAAAGAAAGGAATTGTTCGTTTAGAATTGAATATACATATACCCTATTCCGAAGATTTTCCTAACGTGAAACAAATTATTGAAAAAGAACTGACAAAATTACCAAATATTCTGAATGAACCTATACCTGAAATAGGAATTGAGAATTTTGACTCCCATAATATTCTTTTAGCCGTTCGCCCTTTTGTATTGCCTGATGAATATTGGAAAGCTACATTTGAAACCAACGAAGCTATAAAGCGTGCTTTTAGCGAAAATGGAATAAAAGTAGCTTATTCCGAAGGTGTAGAATTGGGTAGTATTGGAAAATAATTATGAGGTGCCTCTACCCCATACTAAGCTTATTTCTTTTTTACTTAACAATTACAAATGCTCAAAGATCAAGTATTGATTCACTCAAATTTATTGGAGAATACATACTAGATAATAAAACCTATTTGGAAGGTAACCAAGTTGGAGGATTATCCGGAATAGATTACAAGAATAAGAAATGGATTGCTATTTGTGACGACTCGGATTCCCCTAGATACTTCGATTTGAATATTGAATACACTGATACTACTTTTCTTAAAGTTAATTTCTTAAAACAACACATTCTGAGAAGCACCAAAGGAGGAAAGTTACCTAAAGAGTATATAGATCCTGAAAGTATTCGTTTTGCTGGGGATGATTACCATATTATTTCTTCCGAAGGAAATATTAATAATAAAGTAGATTCAGAAATTTTTCTGGTCGGAACTGGTGCATCAAATATTATAGGACTCTATAGCTTTAATACTTTTAAATCACAGAAAAAAATTCACCTTAGGCACAACGGTGCTATTGAAGCTTTGAGTATTTTAAATAACAAATTATGGTTTACTACGGAACTTCCGTTTGTAAACGATGGAAAAGCAGCTACTTTTAAAAAAAATGGAGCTCCCGTTAGGATTACTTATTTTGATATTAAAACCAAACAATTAAAGCAGTATGCTTACCTTTTAGAAAAAGTTGTACTTGCTCCAAAAAACAAGAAAGATATTGCCATAAATGGTGTAGTTGAAATCTTAAACATTAACAAAACAAGCCTTTTAGTTTTAGAACGTTCTTATACTTTTGGGTATAAAGAAGGAGGAACTCACATAAAACTATTTAAAGTTACTATTAATAATGCTACAGAAGTTTCAAAATTTAAATCCTTAAAAAATAAAAAAATCACTCTTCTTAAAAAGAAACTTATATTAAATTTTAATACTGTGAAAAACCAATTCCCTAGTAGACAAGTAGATAATATTGAAGGTATGTGCTGGGGACCAAAACTAAAAAACGGCAACAAAACATTAGTATTTGTTGCCGATAATAATTTTAACCTATACGGAAAGCAATTAAATCAATTTCTTGCTTTTGAAGTGATTTCTAATACGCCTTAGCAAAAAGCACACGCTTATTTGAAGGTGCTCCTGTAAACACACATTTCCCTTCCTCCTCTGGAAATTCAAAAGGGATACAGCGTATAGTTGCTTTGGTTAAGTCTTTAATTTTATCCTCAGTCTCCATCGTTCCATCCCAATGCGCTGAAATAAAGCCTCCTTTTTCTTCCAATACTTTTTTGAATTCTTCAAAATCGTTTACTTCTGTAATATGAGTGTCTCGGTAACCCAGAGCTTTCGAGTATAAACTGTCTTGAATTTCTTTCAATAAATTATCAATGTACTCCCCAAGGTTTTCATTGGGTACCGCTTCTTTTGTCAATGTATCACGACGTGCCAATTCTACTTGATCTTTTTCTAAATCTTTTGGCCCAATGGCAATACGTAATGGTACCCCTTGTAATTCGTATTGTGCAAATTTAGCACCCGGGCGGTGTGTATCTCGATTATCAAATTTTACCGTAATTCCTTTAGATCTAAGGTCTGTAACAATTTCATTTGCTTTTACTGAAATCTCTGCTAATTGCTCTTCCCCCTTGTAAATAGGTACAATTACTACTTGGATTGGTGCTAAATTTGGTGGCAATACCAAACCTTGATCGTCACTATGTGTCATGATCAACGCCCCCATTAATCGCGTAGAAACACCCCAAGAGGTTGCCCAAACATACTCTTGCTTACCTTCCTTAGTCGCATATTTTACATCAAAAGCTTTGGCAAAGTTTTGACCTAAAAAGTGTGATGTCCCTGCTTGTAGAGCCTTTCCATCTTGCATCAATGCCTCAATACAATACGTATCATCAGCACCTGCAAAGCGTTCACTCTCTGTTTTACGCCCTTGTATTACAGGAATTGCCATAAAATCTTGCACAAAATTCGCATAAATTTCATTCATTTGAGCCGTTTCTGCAATTGCTTCTATTTTTGTGGCGTGTGCTGTATGTCCTTCTTGCCATAAAAACTCCGCAGTACGTAAAAACAAACGGGTACGCATTTCCCAACGCACCACATTTGCCCACTGGTTAATTAATAAAGGTAAATCTCTATAGGACTGGATCCATCCTTTGTAGGTACTCCATATTATAGCCTCAGAAGTTGGACGAACAATAAGTTCTTCTTCCAACTTTGCATCTGGATCTGCTATCAGTTTAGTAGAATCATTGGGGTCTGTTTTTAAACGATAATGTGTAACTACAGCACATTCTTTTGCAAACCCTTCTGCATTTTTTTCTTCCGCTTCAAATAAGCTTTTGGGTACAAAAAGAGGGAAATAAGCATTTTGATGTCCAGTTTCTTTGAACTTTTTATCTAATTCTGCTTGCATCTTTTCCCAAATCGCATAACCATAAGGTTTTATCACCATGCATCCTCTTACCGCAGAATTCTCAGCTAAATCAGCTTTGACAACCAATTCATTATACCATTTCGAATAATCTTCGCTACGTTTTGTTAAACCTTTGCCCATTGTAAATATTTTGGCACAACTATTGTGCTTTTGTTAATATATTTGAAGTTAGCGCAAAACTAACTAAATTTAGGAAGTTCAACAATTAAAAAATAGGGTTATGATGCATCTAAAAACCATTAAAAATAAAATAATGAAAGGATTATCATTATTATTACTTCCTGCTTTGTTAATATCTTGTGGAACATACCAACCTGTGAGTTATGATGATGATGATGATGGTATTTATAGTAATGGCATACAACAAGCACCTAGAGTAGTAGTTGCCCAGCAACAAGTACCTACTAATAAAACCCAACGTGTGGAACCAGGTACTTTCACAAATCAGTTAAACGATTATTCGTTTTCAGATAACGGAAATGGTGAAGTATTTACTGATGTTGAAGGATATTCAAGCCAAAACTACGATTCCAATCAACAAAATCAAGTATATGGTAGTCGACCAAATTGGAACGATAGTTATACCGATCCCCAAACAAATATTAATATAAACACTGGCTGGGGATTCAATAATTTTAATCCATTTTGGAATAGAGGTTTTAGAAATAACTTTGGTTACTATGGGTTTAATGGTTTTGTTGATCCATTTTATTGTGGTCCTTTTTTCGGAAATAATTTTTATGGAGGATTTAATAATGGCTTTCACGATGGTGGTTATTATGGCAACTTTTTTATTAACAGATCTTTTAACAACAATTTCGGAAACAGGTATTACGCTTCACGCAATTATAGTTCGAGTTATTCTACAAGAGCTAATACTCGATATTCAAATAATAATAGAAATTACACCAGACGTTACTCTACATCAAGTAGAAACAATAGAAGTTACACCCCAAGAAACTCTTCTTCCACAAATAGAAGTGCTAGAGTAAATAACAATTCTCGCACTACTAACAACAGAAGCTATACGCCTAGAAGTAGTTCATCAACAACAAATAATAGAAGTAGTAATTCATCAAATAACAGCAGTTACACACCACGTACTAGCTCTTCAACTAATAGAAGCTACACGCCACGATCTAACTCCCCTTCTTCTAGCAGAAACTCTGGGGTAAGAAGTTCTAGTAGCGGAGGATCAAGAACGTATAGAAGACGTTAATTTCAATACAATTTACAGAAATTATGAAAAAGATAATTATAACCCTGCTTAGTGCTTTTGCATTAGGAGGATCGAGTCACGCTCAAAGTATATCTGAAATCTTACAAATTTCCCAGAATCAGAATTTAGGAACAGCACGTTTTAATGGATTGAGTGGTGCTTTTGGAGCCTTAGGCGGTGATTTAACCGCTATATCCCAAAACCCAGCAGGATCTGCTGTATTTTTAAACTCCTATGGCTCATTAACTTTGGCTCGTGGAGGTGGAATTTCTAGGAGTAGTTATTTGGGAACGGTAACTGAAAAAGATGATGCTACGTTTGATTTTAATCAAGTTGGTGGTGTTTTGATTCTAAAAAACACTAGTGGTTCTGGACCTTCAAAAATTGCTCTTGGATTGACTTATGATAAAACCAATGATTTTAGAGATGAATTTCAGATTTCCGGAGACGCTACTAATAGTATAGCCGATTATTTTGTTGGCCAGGCTAATGGTATTGATGTAGATAATTTTAATTTACGAAATAACGAAACATTAAGACAAGCTTACCAAAGTATTGGTAATGATCCCAATTTAGGATTTAGTGGTCAACAAGGCTTTTTAGGGTTTCAAGGATTCTTGATTTCTGACTCCAGTGCCACAACCTATACTTCAGAAATAATTGGCAATACTACCAAACAAGTTATTGATATAGAAACTGGCGGATCAAAAGGTAAAGTCACTTTTAATGTAGCTGCGGAATTCGAAAAAAATATTTACCTCGGAGCGAACTTTAATATTCATAATTTAAACTACGATAAAACAGTAGTTTTTGATGAATTTAATAAGAATAGTTCTAGAAATATTGATAGTGCTACTTTTATTAATCAAATAGAAACCAATGGTAGTGGTATATCGTTTGATTTTGGTGCAATTACCAAACTATCTGACGAAGTAAGGGTTGGGTTAAGTTATCAAACTCCTGTTTATTACGAATTAGAAGACAGCTATTCTCAACAGTTATCTACTTTTTTTAGTGATGGAGAAACTCAATTTGTGGATCCAAATACTGTAATTGTATTGCCTATTTATGAATTTCGTACTCCTGGTACAATTTCTGGAAGTATTGCATATATTATTGGCAAAAAAGGCCTTCTTAGTGCTCAATATTCTCGTAAAGATTATTCAAACATAAAATATACCTCAGAGGGTAATGCTTTTGACGAATTAAATTCAATTATTAAAAACACTTTTCAAGCTATAAACACCTTTCGTATTGGTGGAGAATACCGCTATGAAAATTGGCGCTTTCGTGGTGGGCTGAGTAAAATCACTTCTCCATATAAGAATGATCGTATTATTGGAGATACCAATGGGTTTTCTTTAGGAACTGGATACAATTTGGGTAAATGGAAATTAGATATTGCTTATAATCATGTAGAAAGTGATCGTGTAGAGACTTTATTTGAAAATGCCAGCTTTAATAATAGTGCTACTGTTAACAAAAAAGATGATGCTGTTAGCATGACATTAGGTGTTAATTTTTAGGGTTTTAATATCCGATCAAAGTATAAAACCATGATTTCAAATTTTTTCTATATTGAATCAACTAAAAACTCCAGTTTAGAGTTACTAAAAAACTAGATTATAAATAAGCTATTAGTTTCTAAATTTAGAATATCTTTTTATTTATAATCACTAATAAAAAAAATAACAAATAGAGCTAGGTAACTATTTATAAAAATATTTTACCATTTTTTTACAAAAGCGTACTTTTGTAGGCTAAAAATTTGCCTACTCGAAGAAGGCTATAGATTTGAGCATAATGAAAGAGAATCAAGCATCTGAAACTACTGATTTTATTGGAGACAACCACGTTAGCACTAGCGCACAAACTCCATTACGCACTGATGCTTTTGAGATGACTGATGACGAAAAGATTTCAGCCATTAAAGAAGATGTTGCAAAAATTATGCGAACTTTAGGTTTAGACCTAACAGACGATAGTCTTAAAGGAACTCCAAATCGAGTAGCTAAAATGTTTGTTAAGGAAATTTTTGGAGGTTTGCACCCAGAGCGTAAACCTAAAGCTTCCACTTTTGACAATAATTATAAGTACGGAGAAATGTTAGTTGAAAAAAACATTACTCTATACTCCACCTGTGAGCATCACTTACTTCCTATTGTTGGTCGTGCGCATGTGGCTTATATTTCAAATGGAACCGTTGTTGGTCTTTCCAAAATGAATCGTATTGTAGATTATTATTCCAAGCGCCCCCAAGTACAAGAGCGTTTAACAATGCAGATTGTGCAAGAACTTCAAAATGCTTTAGGCACTGATGATGTAGCCTGTGTGATTGATGCAAAACACCTGTGTGTAAATTCTAGAGGAATTCGTGATATTGAAAGCAGTACAGTAACTAGTGAATTTGGTGGGCAATTCAAAAATTCAACTACAAAACGAGAATTTCTAGATTATATAAAATTAGAAACTAAGTTTTAGTTAATTGTAAGATTATTTTCCCTATCAGTAACCCCTTCAATAGTTTTAGTATATGCACCTATTTATGACTATGTACTATAATATATATATTTTCTATACCCTAGATTATTCATCTTATATTATTCAGTATTCGCTTTAAAAGTTAGTATTTTTGGGTAAATTTTTTGATAAAACATTATGGCATCAGCACCCTTGTATAAAGAGCAATCCATTTCTATTTACAATTCATTATCTGGAAACAAAGAAGTATTTACCCCTATTGTTGAAGGCTACATTGGCATGTATGTATGTGGTCCTACGGTTTATAGTAATGTCCATTTAGGAAATTGTCGTACGTTTATTTCATTCGATTTGATTTTTAGATATTTAAAGCATTTGGGGTTTAAAATCCGATACGTGCGTAATATTACGGATGCAGGACATTTAGAAAACGATGCTGATGAAGGCGAAGATAAAATCACTAAAAAAGCACGCTTAGAAAAAATCGAACCAATGGAAGTGGTGCAACGCTACACCGTTGACTTTCATAATATATTAAAGCAATTTAACAATCTCCCCCCTAGCATCGAACCTACAGCTACAGGCCATATTGTTGAGCAAATTGAAATTATTAAAACAATTATTGATAATGGTTTTGCTTACGAAGTTAATGGATCTGTATATTTTGATGTAGTTAAATTTAACGAGAGGCACGATTACGGAAAATTAAGTGGTCGTAACTTGGAGGATATGATTAACAATTCGCGTAAGTTGGCAGGACAAAGTGAAAAACGCAATCCTCAGGATTTTGCTCTTTGGAAAAAAGCAGAAGCCGTACATATTATGCGCTGGCCTAGTCCATGGAGTGATGGTTTTCCTGGATGGCACTTAGAGTGTACTGTAATGAGTTCAAAATATTTAGGGGAAGAATTTGACATTCATGGAGGAGGCATGGATTTAAAGTTTCCACATCACGAATGTGAAATTGCTCAAGGCGAAGCCGCTTGTGGTAAAACACCTGTGCGTTATTGGATGCATGCTAATATGCTGACCTTAAATGGAAAAAAAATGTCTAAAAGTACAGGCAATACAATTCTTCCTAATGAAATTTTTTCTGGTGAAAATAATATTTTAAAAAAACCTTTTAAACCTACTGTAATCCGCTTTTTTATGCTTCAGGCCAATTACCGGAGTATTATGGATTTTTCTAATGATGCTTTAGAAGCTTCCGAAAAAGGGTTTATTAAGCTAATGGAAGCTATTAAAAGTTTAGATAATTTACCAATAGCAAAAACAAGTGAAAATTTTGACGTTTCTGCTTGGAAACAACGCTGCTATGATGCGATGAATGACGACTTTAATAGTCCTATTTTAATTTCTCATTTATTTGATGCTACTAAGTTTATTAATCAAATAAAAAAAGGAAGTGCAAGTATTACTACTAAAGATTTAAAAGTATTTAGTACCACTATTAAAGCTTTTACTTTTGATGTTCTTGGGCTTGAGGAAACCACCTCTGGAGGCAATGATGAACTTACAAATAAATTAGATGGTGTTGTTGACTTACTAATTAAATTACGAAAAGAAGCACGTGCCAACAAGGATTTCGCTTTAAGTGATAAAATCCGTGACGAACTAGCTGAAAAAGGAATCTTTTTAAAGGATGGAAAAGATGGCACTGAGTTTAGTTACTAATTATTACTTTTAGAATGCCTAATAGTAATAATATTCTTTTTGTTTTTAATCAATAAACTCAAAGTAGTTGTATACCCCCTATTTCACCCATCCCCTTAATACACAAACCTAAAAAATTACATTTATGTAGTGTAATTTTAATTATAACAACAAAAAACTCCCAAGCTAATGCTTGGGAGTTTTTTGTTGTAAAATAAATTTTATTATTTACCGTCATCCACTATACGTATTTCAGCATAATCAACAAAAATTTTACTGTTACTTGTAGTACTATTTGTAGGATTAAGCACTCTTATAAGAGAACGCAAATCTCCATCAGGAGCAATATTTCTAACTATTGAAACTTTTTTCCATTTCCCCAAAGTAATATCACTAGCTACAACACCTGCATTGGGACCGAAATCTAATAAGAAAAAATTAACACTAGTATCTGGCTCTGTAGTTTCGACATATACCCACATTGAAACAACATAATTAGCACCACTGGTGACTGGCAGTACAAATGGACCATTTTCAACAACACTTGCTCCAATTCCAAAATTATTAGCTATTGAGGAAAGAGGTGTTCCTGTAGTTTCAAATAGTAAACTCGAACTTCCGACTAAACTCCTCTCGGTACTAAAAGACATTTCTGGTGTATCTGCTGGATTTGGAAAAAAGAACCCTCCATCAGTCCAAACTGTTGAACTTTCAAAGCTTGATGCATTTATATTCTCTAATAAATTTTTTCCAGTTGGAAAAACTTTATTATTTAAATCACCCAAAATCGCACCTTCTTTAGTTGTAATTTTGTTGATTTTGCTTTCATTATCAAAAGTCAAAAGAATATCATCCATTAAATAACCAGGTATATCGCTTGATAAAGATAATACGATATTACTTTCATCTCCAACTTCTAATGCTACAGAAGCTATATCAATACTTGGAGCAACAATACCTACTGGAGCATTTATTGTTAAACCAAAATCTCCAGGTTTAGCCAAAGAAATATCCGCTATCTCTTGAGCAAATCTTATTGTTATTTTTGAACCATCAGCAGATAATTTTATTGGATCTTTTAAACCGCCATTTGGAGTTAAAAATTCAATTACATTTATCTTGACTTCAATTGTATTTGTAGATTTCACTGGCCAATTTCTTTGAACAGTTAATGTAATATCTTGCTCGCCAAGCTCATTAAAAACTACACCAAATTCAGCATCTACAATATTAGTTTCAACACTATTTACAATACTTCCATCCTCAGTGACAAGTACACCTTTTCCAAAATTCCAAATAAGAGTTGTTTGACCTACTGCCGCAACATCATTCACTTCAAGACCAAGGTCTTCTATTGAACCTGCTGAAATTTTTGTAGGAATTCCAATGGTAGCAGTTCCACTTGCCTGAATAGCTGCCTTTACTTTGCTTCTAACTAAAACACTTGTTGCGTATCTATTCGTTTCTCCGTTATTTAGAGTTTCAAACAAAACAATTGTAAACCCTGATGTTTCGTTTACAGACTTACTACTACTAGCTCTTGCAAAACTAACTTTAACATCATCTAGTGTATTAAAAATAGTAATATTCTGTTCTTCCTCTTCAGAAGAGGGCTGCGGAATATACCACTTTCTCTCCAAAACATCTTCATTATTAGTTGAAGATGAAATCGATACCTCTTCTCCTATAAAAACACCTGGTAGTGCTGGCAAACCAGAATCATCTTCTGGATCTGTATTCGAAACTTCAGGAACCTCTACTTTTATAAAGCTAGCTAGTTCTGATTTCGGAGTTATGTTTCGATCTAAAGGAGCTTCTTCACAAGCTACTAAAAGCAAAGACATTCCAAGAATAAAACTTCGTAAAAATGATATTTTCTTCATAATTTTTTTTTTAAAAACATCCTGCATCAGCATTTCCATACTGACAATTTTGTTGTAAATTTTTATTTAAAATAATTTCTTTTAATGGTATTGGCCAATGTATATGTTTAGACAACTTAAAAGATTCTTTCACCGATTCTTGGTTTGCTAAACTCGTATTTACAGAATTAACATGAAGACCCGCTACTATAGCATCTAATTTCCCTGTCCTCAACAAGTCATCTTTTCGCTTACCTTCAAAGGCCAATTCCAAAGCTCTTTCTCTGATAATAAGATCTAGTAATGCTTCCTTAGATAATCCCTCAGGAGCTAAAAAATTGGCTTTATATATATCATCAAGCTCTATTTGATTATTTTCAACTGCTGCTTTTAAAACACCTAAATTTGTTCCTTCTGCAGTAGCTGTAGGTGTGTTATAAGAAATAGCTTGTAGAGGGCTAGCATTAGGATCTATATTTACAGGAACGCTTACAAGTATTTTATCTTTTAAAGCTCTTTTTGTAACGGTGTTTAGATTTTCTCTGGCCAAAGCAGTCTCTCCAAGTGCATTTAAAGCTTCCGCATACATTAACAGTACATCAGCATATCTTAGGTACGGAAAATCGATTGACCCATCACCTGCGTCATTAGGATTTGGTATAGGCTTAGAATACTTCAAAGGCCCCCATGCATCTATATTTCTATTTTTTGCATTAAAAAGACCTATTGGAGTTACCGACTGATCCCCTCTAGCTATTCCAGCTAATTGTGCAGCATCTATACGTGCTACTGTTTGTTCAAATCTAGAATCTGTAATAAAGTTTTCTACCCCAAGTAATAGTACATTTGGCTTGAAATTAATCGGACTATCAAATAAATCTCCTACTTTGGGCAATAAATTTACCCCTACTTCTTGAACTTCTGTTTTTGAAACAATACCATCATTTTTCAGATATTCAAAAGCAAAAGCAATATTGATACGGTAGGCACCGTATCCCCCACCATCTTTATTATTTCCTAACCCTAAAAAATCCCCAAAGTCACCTCCAACTTCATTATTAGGACCATCATAAGCTACTGCAAAAATAACTTCCGTATTTGTTGCATCATTACTCGAATCAAAAACATCTGCAAAATTATCTTCAAGTTTAAAAATCCCACTATCAATAACTACTTTAAGCTCATTTTTAGCTTGCTCAAATCTACGGCTTGTACTAACAGAATTCCCATTGACATCAACCCCGCCTTCAACACCACCATAAGCTTTTGTTGTCGTCATTTGTAAGTACATTTTACCTAGTAATGTTTGAGCAGCTTCTTTTGAAGCAATATCAGTAGTTCCTAAACTGGCTTTTGATAACAAATTTTCTTTAGCAAATATCAAATCCTTTTCAATTTGCACATAAACTTCTTCAGCAGTAGCATTTGATCTTTCTGCTTCTTGTTTAACTGCTTCTAATGACAAACTTTCATTTACTATTAATGGAATATTACCCCAAATTTTTACCATATCAAAATATAGAAGTGCTCTTAAAAAACGAGCTTCAGCCTTAGCTGTAATTTTATTAGCTTCATCTCCAGTTGAATCATCAACCTGCCCCAAGAAGGTATTAATTTGTTTGATCGCAGCATAAAACTCTATCCATGTTTCAGAAATTAACTCTGTCCCCTCACCATATGTATATGCATACAAGGGCACATATTCCGCTGGAAACAAGGTTCCACTGTGTGTGTCTACCCCTACATCTCCCCAAGTACTTATAACTCCTCCTTGACTATACAAGGGCTTAGATCTCAAGTTTGCATATAAACTAGGTAATCGGCCTTGTATTAAATCTTCAATATCACTAAAACTAGCTGTAGTTGTATTATTCTCAGAAGTTATATCCTCACAACTATTAATTAGTATTGTTAAGCAAGCTAGACTTACTATTTTTAGTAGTAAACTATATTTATTTGTTTTCATGTTTTTTTTTTAAAAAGTTGTTTTAATTCCAAATCGGAAAGATCGTGCCTTAGGATAAGCGTCAAAATCAACACCTTGGGTTAAACCTGCATTTTGCCCAAAGGCAACACTAACATCAGGATCATATCCTGAATAATTTGTCCAAACATATAAATTATCAGCTGCAACATAAAGTCTAAGACTAGACAATCCTACTTTTTTGATTACATCAAGTGGAAGCTTATACCCTAGGGTAATATTTTGAAGCCTTAAAAAAGAACCGTCTTCAACATAATCCGAATTAGTTGCAAAACCTTCATTTAGCACTCGCCCTCTAACGCTATGCTGTTTTGTATTTATGTTATTTGTAGTCCAACGATTTCTAGCTAACCCGTATTTATTGCTAAATTCGTTTGGATTTAAACCTGCAAAATAATTTTTATTATAAATGTCGTTTCCGTATTTCCAATTCATAGCTACAGAAAGATCCCATGATTTATATCTGAAAGTATTAGTTACACCTCCAAAATGATCTGGATTAACATCACCTATGATAGTTAAATCATTTGAATCTATTATGCCGTCTGGAATACCACTTGGTCCGCTTATATCCTTTATTTTTTGTTTTCCTGGACGATAAGAATTTTGTGTTTCTATAGTTGTAACACCTTCTTTAAGATTAAAATTATTAGCATCTGTATCTCCTCCAAGCCTTCTTAAAGTGTTAGAATCTGGATCAGTTGAATACAATATCTTAGCTTCTGCATTTGATAGCCCTTCAAAATCCTCAAAATCAGAGTAATTATATACACCATCTGTGACAAAGCCATATATTGATCCAATAGCTGATCCCTCCCTTACAATAAAATCATTTGATACTGATCGAGCGACTGAGGAAGTGACAGTAAATTCCTTTTGTTGATCTCCTAAAGAAACTACTTCATTTTTAATATAACTAATATTAAAATCTGTTTTCCAACTGAAGTCTTTTGTGTCAATATTTACAGTATTAAATGATATTTCTAAACCTCTATTTTGAACCTCCCCAGTATTTTCAAGAACAAATGCGAAACCTGATTGACTTGCTGTTGGTCTTTCTAATAATAAATCCCTTGTTTCCTTTTGAAAAACATCAACCCCTATATTAATTCTGTTTTTAAATAATCCTAACTCACCACCAATATCATATTGAGTTGTTGTCTCCCAAGTTAGATTTGGATTGGAAACACGATTTAAAAAAAAAGCATTATCTCTACTCCCATTTCTTACTGCTGCAGCATTTAAATCGTCTCTATTACCTCTAAACTGGTATTGTCTTTCACTATTAAAACTCAAAGTAGATTGAAATACACCTATTTTGTCATTTCCTGATTGCCCAACACTAGCTTTGAATCTTAAGTTACTTAAAAAATTGACATCGTCAAATATTGATTCTTCTGAAGCATTCCAAGTTATACCCGCAGATGGGAAAAAACCCCATTGCGTTGAACCTGGAAAAAAGCGTGAAGATTTATCTGCTCTGGCAGTAATACTAAGCACATACCTTTTATCAAAAGAATAATTTAAACGTCCAAATAGTCCTAATAATCCATTTTCTAAACGATTGGTATCTGTTAAAACATTACTTGCTGCACTCAAGTCATCTAGATTTACTGAATCACTTTCAAATTCGTTAGCGTCAGTATTTTGAGTTCGAGCTTCATTCCTTAAGACACTTGTTCCTAACACAATATTTAATTTATGCTTTTTGTTAAATAATTTATTGTAAGTAAGTGTATTGTTATTTTGCCATCTCTGCTGTGTAAATTCACTTAAAAAAGCGATTCCCTGGCGTAAAGAACCCCAACCAAATGATTTGGGGTAATAAGATCGACCTTTATTTTGGTAAAAATTGAATGAAACTGAACTTTTAAACTTCAGCCCCTCTATGATTTTATACTCCAAATAAGCAGAAGTATAACCGAATATTTCAAATCCATTATTTACAGTCTCATTAACTTGTAATTGAGGGTTTGTAATAATTCTTCCGTTATTACTAGTCACAAAACCTGACTCATCAAAAGTAACATTCCCCGCACCTTCGCCTACTCTACTTTTATCTATACGTCCTTGAATTGGAGGCGCTATAGCTAAATTTGTAATTACACCAAAAGCAGACCCAGTACCCGATTGATCTGGAGAAGCTGTAACCACACCTGATCGTGAGCTTCTACCACCACTTGCCTGAACTCCTACTTGCAAACGCTCATTAACATTACCACCAACATTCAACGATGCTTGTATCCTTTGATAATCTGTATTTTTGACAATGCCTTCTTGATCAGTGTAACTCAAATTTCCACTAAACCATGAATCAGCACTTCCTTTTCTTACTGCTAAACTATACTTCTGGATAAGTGCGTCTCTGAATACCTCATCTCTCCAATCTCGTACACCAAAACGTGGTTTCCCATTAGTTTTAACATCATCCAATGTTATCAACTTACCGTTATTATCTCTGAATGCTTTTTGTTGAAACACATTAGTTCTATCTGCTGGATTCCATGGAAAAGAATCATTATAATGATCTACATAGTCTTGTACTCCGAGAAGGTCGATATGATTAGAAATTGTTTGAATCCCTGTAGTCATATCCAATTCCATAATAAGCTTTTGTTTTACCCCTTTTCCTGATTTTGTCTTAACAATAACAACTCCATTTGAACCACGCGATCCGTATATAGCTGTAGCATTAGCATCTTTTAATATTTCAACAGATTGGATATTAGCAGGATCTATTAAAGATAATGGACTTGATTGAGCCCCCCCCAAGCCATTACCTGTTGTTAGTGGATCACCATCAATCTCCACCCCATCAATAACATATAACGGTGCACTACTAGCGTTAATTGATGTAGCTCCTCGAATTTGAATTCTTGCAGCATCCCCAGGCCCACCCTGGGATGCCGTAATTAAGACTCCCGATGCTTTACCTTGTAAAGCTTCTTCAAATGATACCGCTTGTATTTTATCAATATCTTCGGCCTTTAATGAAACTTGTGATCCAGTAAGTTCTTTTCTTTCCAGCGTTCCATAACCAACAACTACAACTTCTTCCAATGAGGAAATATCAACAACCATACTAACATCTATTCGAGTATTCCCCGCCACAGTAATTCGTTGATTTTTGAACCCAAGTGTTTTGAATTCGAGGATTTGACCTACTGCTGCCTCAATGGTATATAATCCATCAAAATCAGTAATTGCTCCTGTTTCTTGCCCCTCTATTGTAATTGACGTACCAGGTAAAGGAAGACCATCCCCTGTGACGACCCCCGAAATCGTTTTAGTTTGCGCATTTAAAAAATTGGCTAATAAAAGAGCCGCTATTAACGGGATTTTTAATTTGGTGAGTTTTGTAATTAAAATCTTCATACTTGAGATTATAGAATTTAGTATAATTAGTAATAATTTTTTTTGCAGGATAAATGTACAAAAAACAGATAGATAGATATTAATTTAAAAAACACAAATAACTGAAAATCAATTATATGAATTTATAAAATATAAACCGTACAGTTATTATCTAGTTTTATTTGTGTTAAATTTTTATGAGTACAGCCTTTTTCCAGTTATTTACAACGTTGTAGTTGGTGAATTTTAATGACTATGCCCATTATGGGACATACAAGCTTAATAAAAATTAACTTAAATTTGCATTATATAAAATGAATACCTCTCTATTTATACGCTATAAAATATTTAATAAAGTCTATTATTATATTATTTGATATCAAGAATTTTTTGTCTAAAAAAATGGATTTTGTATTTAAGTTAATCCTCAGAAGTTAATAATATCTAAATGCTATGATTTCTAATTCATTATTTTGAGAAGTGACTACAAATCAAGTCTATGTTCTCCGTCTATTCGTTTTGACCAACATCTTTGTATTAAATGTTTTAATGGCTCTCTAGATTAACAATTCTATTAAAAAGTAATTTAAAGTACCACTTTTACTAATTTGTTAATTCTTTTCACCTTCTTCTTATCAATAGATTGCCAATAAATATAGTCCTCTTAAGCTTTAGTCCAAGGTATTCTCATTCTTCGATTAAATTATCCTTCTTAGGCTTTCCCATTTTCGACTCCTTTATTGATTGCATCATAATCGAAGACATTTCGAAGAGAAGCTATTTGACAGACTCATAATAGCTAAAATTACGAATGAAAATGGGTGTTCATTTAATCTTTTAAAACAATACTTATAACATAAGACTCTCAATAAATTAAGTTTATTTTCTACTATTTCTTATTAAAAAGTCTGTACAAAAATGTCAATCCTTTTAGTTTACTTTCTACAGTATTTAGCAATTCTGGTAATTTCCCTGTTTTTACTGCTATTTTTAAATTATGAATAAGCATTAACATACTTACCACCAAAGTAGATACTCCCAATAAAAAAACAAATCCACACAATAGAAATAGTGCTCCATCTTTTAATTTTGATTCTTTTTTACCTAATAAAAATTGATTACCAATTTTCACCTTCTTTAAAGACTGATTATCCAATACCTCAACCTCAACATGTGTAAACTCTTTTACTTGATCTTTAGAAACACTAACAGGCAAATCATCTACTAGCTTAGTACTTTTTAATATGTTTTTAGCATAAAGAAACTTTAAAAGTTCTCTATGTTCCTTTTCTTTTGTGTAAAAAATATTCTTAAAAACTTCATCATCATTAAAAGTCCATTCTATTTTTAAATAATTAGATGCATGTGCATTCAAAAAACTAAGTTTCAATTCTTCTAAAACTTTAACTTCTAATACCTCTTGATCTTGCTCAACTGCCTTGTTATATAACAATGGACTTACCACAAAAACAGTTACTAAAGCCAAAGCTAAGGCAAAACCAAATTTTAATATGTAGTCGAAATATTTCAATATAGTTTTATATGACTATCCGCTACTAGTACCAAGTTGTTTCTAAAGCCGCAACCATAAGTCTATCAGATAATTTATCTCCAAAATATCTTCTGTTAAATTTATAACAGAATTCGTCTAAATAGTTTTGGACATATTGCTGGTTTACGCAATTATGATGAGTTCCTAAAAGTATTTTTTTAGCATTGCTAATAGTTCTATTTACCCAAGGGAATACTTTAGCCGATTTTGTTTTATTAGGCGCTACTACTATATGATGACTTGCTATCTTTTCTTTTAATTTAGCATAGCCCTTATAACCGTCTGTCAAAGCTGATGCTGTTTTGTTTACCGATTTCTCAACCTCTGTGTTGATGCTTTTTGCTTTGAGATCCTCCATTACCACCATTTTCAGATAACCAACCTTTCTATCCGGTTTTCCTTTTTTTGGTGCTTTAATACTTGGCTCTGATTCCACCATGACTAACACTTTAGCCTGTCTTTCACTTCCTCTTCCTCTTTTTTTTGGTGTAGG
>Ga0209185_1001095_pt1 | contig 25142 bp, 6 predicted proteins | sample SidtaG_2_FD_187425 | JGI IMG/M metagenome (GOLD analysis project Ga0209185, IMG submission 187425) | Marine algal microbial communities from Sidmouth, United Kingdom - Sidmouth_Asex2 metaG (SPAdes) (version 2) | ecosystem: Host-associated > Algae > Red algae > Unclassified | place: Sidmouth... | reverse complement strand
ACCATAGCGACCAGCCCTGCTTTGATTCAAAATACATATAGCCTTGCTTAAACATCGGTGTAACGTGCAACAAAACCAAAAATGTCATGGACTGCTACGCAGCAATGACATTTGTTGCTAAGTGTTACATGCTGGCCTTCCTTCTTTTCAGATTTAGTTATTTCAAATTTACTGTTTCTTTCTTGGGTTGGCTTACAGCTCTCTGTCGCCCGCAGGAACGAGGACGGCAGTGTGCTGTAATGTTTAGCTTTCTTCTTTACTATTGCCACTTTTCTTTTTGGAATAAGCACTTTCTAACCTTGGCTTACTCTCTCCTTTGTTTACATTCTAAACAGATTTTATACATGGATTTCTTAAATCTGGGTTGGTACTTCGCAAATCAATGTATAGGTCTCTCCTAATTCATCATTCAAGCTTATATCCAAGTCAATAAAAATATTTTCCTTTGAACCATCATTTTTGTGATCAATATTTAGATTTTAAATAGTAATCACTTCATCCTTCAAACTTAACATTCCAGATGCATTTTCAGCTACAACCTTGAAATGATTAAACGTTACATTTCCATCTTCATCTTGCTTTTTTAATGTTCCAGAATTTAAGTATGTGGACACTAGATCAACATTCATTATTTCATCATTCGTTCTTAGAGATTTAATTAACTGCCAATTTCCTTTTGATGTCATCTTGTACAAATGATATGCACCATTGTGTGTAGTCTTTGACCATTCTAATGCGACATTTGTCAAATCGACAAGAGGAGATACTGCAGGAGGATCAGATTGATAAGTTAATCTTGGAGAAGGTGGATTTAAAGTATCGATTACATTTGTTAATCCCACTTTCGAAGGCTTCGAAGGCACCCATTCATCATTGTCATGCTCATTCTTAATCTTTCTAAGTGCTACAACCCGATAAAATAAGGGCTCTCCATATGGAGGAATATTTAAGTCTGAGAAGTCATCGAATAGTTTTTCATTGAGTTCAAATTCACCTACTAGATTCATGGACCTAACAGAGCTAGTTTTTGAAAATTCCGTAGCTCTAAATACTTGAAATTTATCTATCCCTTCAGATTCTATATAAGGGTTTACTTCTAACTTTACTCCAGTTTGAGCACCAGTTAAAGTATTTGCTGTTCTTGATTCTAATTTAGTGATCGCTGGTTCTTCTGCTGGCATTGTATTGACTAATAGAATCGGACCCGCCACCTCACTTGAATCACTGACCTCCATTCGATTTGATAATTCAACTCCAAAAAAGAAGAAAATGCTTGTCGAAGCACCATCTAATGTATAATCTGTAAAGCGCACTTTTGTAGTACCTCCACTGTCAAAACGAGTAACCATTGGGAAAGGATCAAACTCATTATAGTCTATCGGCACACCAGGAGAAGGAAAAATTATATTACCTCCTGTATCTCTTATCTTAGGCTTTTCTGATGAAGTTTGAAACCCTTGTTTAATGTATCTATATAAAACAGGTTGTTCTGTCAAAGGTAAAAATGCTCCATCAATCGCATCTTTAACTATATCAGAGAAAGCTACATTTTGAGTAACTGGAGTTCCTGTTGGATCGATATATAATGTCTTTATAAATGAGTCTCCAAAGTTTCTCGCTCCATCAAAAGGGTTGTCAACTATTAACACGTTAACATTCGGAATAAGAAAATTTGTATTATCAGGAAGAGGGAATCTGTATCCACTTGGTACATAAGATTTAAATTGATTCCCATCAAGCACCATATTTACCAAATCATTCCAACGATTATTACTAAATGCTGCATCTGCATCTGACAAATTATTCAAATCGTTGATAATGGAGTCTACTGTAGTCTGACTATAAAGTGTATTTAATATCTTTCTATGATCAGCTCTGTAGAATATCATAGCATAGGGTTGACGACCTCCTGTAACATCAACTTCCATGTCAAATGTATAATTTGCTTTTCCATAAAAATTAGGCCTGTTAGCATACAAAGGACCAGCTGGCACTCCTGGTGCTAAAGGTTCTTGAATTTCTAAAGCCAACATTGGGGTAGGTGTGGAAATCGAAGAAAAGATATCGGGGGTTAAGGTATCGTCTTTGGATCTGATCCCCACATAAGTAATTTTCCTTCCATGCCCTACTTCTGGGAGTGTATTAGATTCATCAAAGACGTTGGCACCTATTGTCTCCTGTTCAAGATAGAATTTATAACCAGGATGGTAATTGGAATCTACATTGTTCCCTGTTTCTATCGGCATGTATTCCATCTTGGGGTTCGCAAATGATGAACTTGAGTCAAAATCTGCATCAACTGCTACTACCTCTAAAGGAGAAAGACTTATAATTTTTGCTACAACCAGTTTTTTCATTTCAGGTGGACGATAATTAGGATGGCCTGTTGCTGGAAAAAGTGATGCATCTTCCATGATTCTAATAAATCCGCGATACCAATCTACGTCCGCATCAGGATGATCATTGAGATTAAATCCTAGAAATTTCACATTAAAAACACCTGTGTGTGAACCTGCAATTGGATCTCCTGCAAATGGTGCTGTAGCAGGGTCTGTTATTACTGCTGGATCATTTGGTCCATATACATCCTCAACTTCAGTGATGGATGCTGGCTTAAATATACCTCCTACGTGCTGTGTTGTTGATGTGCCATCGCTATGATTTACTACTTCAACATGTGGTGGTAAGAACTGAACTAATTCTACTTCTTTGTTAAGTTTGAAATCCCAACTTATAGCATCGGTTATTTTTTCAAACAAGATAAAATTTGAATTATTAGGTATATCTTCAAATGAGTCAGAAGCAATGAATACACCATCTCCGTCGGGGTCAACAACTTGTGTGGATACATTTCTTTTAATCCTAATTCTCGGATTGTTTCCAGTGGTTAGAACTTGTACGACTTCATGTGGAGTTCCTCCAATAGAAATTTGACTTCCAACATAACGTGATACATTTGCTGCGTTAATTGCAGGATGCAATGTATAATTAGGAGTAACACTTGTTACATGAAGAGGACCGGTCTGGACTTCTGCCATACCATTTGCCACATTTACTATACTTGTAAGTTTTCCCTGGACAGAAAGTGGTTTGTTTTCTCTAAAAAATAATTCTGCCTTATTTGCATATTGATATTCAATATTGTGAATATCCATCCAGTCGAATGTTACACGAACCAGAGTTTTATCGCCAACCATACCGTTTAATTTAACTTGTTCCTGTCCAGATGTAAAAATTAAAGGGTTCTCTGGTTGAATAAGTTGGACAGCAAAATTAGCTGGCGGACGCAATGAGTTTCGAATAGGAAATTTAGTAAGGTCAGTTGAAACTGCATTTGATTGACCTATAGATCGTGAAAACCAATTTATACTATACAATTTGTACAAATGAATGCCTTCTGTATTTTCTTCATGTACAAAAATAGCTTTGTCCTCTCCGTGTTCAGGAATTGGCGCTACTTCTGGTAATCCTGCAGGGTCTTTATAATTTAAATCATGTAGAATTTCAGGTTTCCTATATGCTGCTTCCGATTGGTCTTTATACTCTATTCCGAACAATACAGTTTGACTTTCTGCACATGAACAAAAGAGTTCATTGTTGTGAAAAAAATCAAACATTTCATTCTGATAAATAAATGGTTCTCTGTACAAATTTATAAAACGCACATACTCGAAGGTGCCATTTGTAACTGGCACATATCCTTGAGGGTCTGATATTAGTGAGGGCTGTTGACTTCCATTATCATAATACAAACCATACTCAACAGGTTTCAAAACTGGAACTGGAGGGTATCTATGATCAAAAATGGAGGTAGGTAGTGACATACTATAGTGGCTGCGTATTCCAGCTGGATATCCTAATCCTAGACTAGATTCAGTTATGTATTCAGCCAAATAAATAAAAGGTCGTTCAACCTCTGTTTGAGCCGCAGTTTCATCGATGTAACCTAGGCCTAGCATTCGAGCAATATGGAAATCTAATGAAACAAAATTCAACATGGCTAAATACTCAAATTCAGTATTAGATTGGCCATCATCAGAAGGTATAACTGCAATAGCATTTGGATCAGATTGACTTAGAGTAAGATACTTGCTTACACCTTCTTTTAACCCATCAGCCATTTGCCATCGATCTTGATAGTTTGCAACATTGACTGTAAATTCACCAGAAGCCAAATCGGTTTCATTAAACTTTGGCCATCTGCCATGAATCTCGAATCTACTAGAATCTTCTAAACGATTTAGCGCAATATTATCATCAAGCGTCAAACTAAAGCTGCCAATTTTTTCCCAAGCTTGCTTCTCTTCAAGTTGAAGAATTGTTTCCTCGTATGTATCGATACTAATTGTTCCAACATATACATTCTTCAAGCGAAAACGCAATACAGAAATGTGTTCGCATTGAACACTATCCTTTCTAAAAGGAGGCAATATTCTATGACGGCAAGAAATAAATTCATCATTTCGATCCCCAGTATCCTTTAAACTTATTGTCTCTAATCCAATACTTGATGTATCATCAAATTTTGCAATCTTTGAAAACTCTACTCTGTAAAACAATTGGTTTTCTACTTCTAATTCAAACACACCATTATATCCATGAAAAATATCAGATGCTTTATTACCGCTGACGAGTTTCAGTTGATCATGTTGGTTTACATCAATGAATCTCAAAATCACTTTTTGGTTATTCGTTCCCGAAACATCGTATTCCCATAATCTTTCCGAACCAGTATCAAATCTTCTATCAGGATTTTCGAAATTAATTTGAAACGGCCTTCTTATCCAATAAGCCTTGTAAATATTTACAAAATCATTGGCACGATTAAATGGTAAACTTGATGGATATGTTGAGCCCAAATTTCCTTTTGGAAGGTGATTTTTTTTGAGCATTTTCCTAAAGTCCCACCTAAGATGAGCACCAGGACTAGATCCATCTGAACCATCTGACCCTGCAGCTTGGAGATAAAGGAATGGAGATTGAAATAAAGGATTATCTAATCGCAACATAGTATTGCATTTTAAATAGTTTAATTAATAGTTAATTGGACATTATTGATTGTTGATTCAGTATTATATGCTGTACCGTTATACAGCTTAAACTTGAATATAAAATCATAAGCCCCTGTACTCATACTCAATGCATTGTTCGAATTAGTCACAAAGGCAACTGCATTATCTTTAGAATGAATGACTTGATTCATTGAACGACTAGTGCCATTTACAGAGAGCGATACAGTGTCTTCCAATTCATTTTCAGGCAACTTTGGATCATTCAATGGTTCAGGGTTTCGAATTAAAACTCCTAAGATTCTCGATCCACTTCTGACGACATTAAACTCAGTTGTTGTTGGAGCTTGAAGTGAAGTCATTTCGAATACTCCTGAAAATAAACGATCCAATTTATCAGCGTGCTTCAGTACTAGTGGATCAGTTTGTAACATTGAATTATCCAATAAAGTCTGAGCGGTTGTCAACATTAAAGCTGTTGTGACAAGTTCAATATCAAAAAGAGCATCTCCGATTACAATTCCATTATCATCTTTTAACTCGTAACTTTTTATTTGCTCTTCAAAATCTCTATATCTGGAAGTTTGGAACACATATCTATGGACTTCTCGAGACTCAAAATTTGTATCAGATAGTTTTTTGAATTTTGCATTGAAGATTGCATTGTAAGCCTTCAATGGTTTTAACTCAGGAACAATAAATACTGAATTAATTCCAATAGAAATTATTTCTTCAGTTGTTACACATGGCAAAGGAGCACTTGCGTCTTCTGGCTGCATCATGCTATTCAAACTTGCTACATCAGAATTTACATACCACGAATCATGTCTCTCCCATTCAGATCCCACAATAAATGGATTATGATTAGTAGGTGAATCCACAGGGTCTTTGATCATAGCCTCCAATTCAAAATTGAGTTCTTCGTTTCCTGCGTAGGCACCCCATGAAGTATACATCAAACTGATATATTGTTCATTAAAGAAAAGTCTGAGTTCTGGGTTTACATAGAAAAGTGGTTTTGCATTTATTAATTTACTATTTGCATTAGGAAACGAATTATTGTAATCTATATAATGGTTTAATCCACTTAATTTATACGAATCTTCTTTGTCTTGATTTTGTAATGCAGTATAGTCTGACTGATTTTGCCAGTTACCACTTTCATTAACAAAATTGTGATAAAAACCTATTACGCCTCCTGTCTTGAAACCAAATACGTACGAACGATTATAAGGAGAACTTCGCTGTTGAATCTCATCACGGGTCATAAGATGTATTGCAAAAATAGAGTTAGGTCGCCATATTGGTTGGACCAAAGTATTAAGTCCTTCTATCATGCTATCCACATCATCCTGAATGGTGGCCAAGTCTGTAACAGAGTCATTATATTCATAATCTTCTTGTGATAGGTAACATAGTTTGTGAACTAGAGTATAGCACTTAGCTGAATCGCTTTCTTCACATTCCATTATAGGATAGCACGATTTACCAACGCAATCAATCTCAATTATCCCGTTTGATGTTTTTATCAATGCGGTAATAATAAAATCGTAATGGATCCCAGGCGAATTATTTTGTAAAGGGCGGATATTCTTAAAGCCTACAACAGAATGTAAACTGTGCTTATCACTCTTTAATTCTATATCAAGAAAACATTTATACTCTTTATCATCATATAATTTAAACTCAAATCGGAATTTATTATCAAAGGTTCTTTCCATGAAAACTTTATTCTCATGTTTATATAGTTCGGTATCATGAAATACACCTGAATATGTTTCCTGGAATAGAACAATTTCATCTTTATAAAAATCTCTCTTATGAATCAAAACATTCAAGAACTTTTCTAAAAGATAGCCTTCCTTAGTAAGCTCCGAACAACTTACCGAAGTTTTTGAGCGCTGCCTTGAAGCTTGCCGAGATTTTGGAAATTCTATATCATGAAATATATTTTTTTCCTTCAATCTGAGGTCTATAGGATATGCTTTTATCTTGATAATAGCTTCAGCTTTGAAGTAAACGATAGCACCATCCATTCCCAGTTTTTCACTAATTTTCACGTTCCTGATTCGACTCAGATTATAAAATGGTAGTGGTTTTTTTGATACAGCTTCAACTTTCATTTCTTTTCCTCCTCCATTAATAAAAAAGGAAATTTTGCGCGATTCTACCTTAGGAATATTTGTATCGAAATATATTGAATCAATATTTTCAAAAACATCCATGTACGGTTTCTTGAGTAAATTGGAAAAGTTTTTTGCGTATTTCCCTTTTTTGATGTTTAGATTTCTTGAATTAGTGATCAATTCTTCTTTTGATATTGTTTTAAAAAGGCCATTTACAAATTCGAATTTCGATTCACACAAATCAACTTCCTTAGTTTTGCATCTATAAAGATCATAGCAACTTTTTCCCTTTAACGTGACAGTTTTCGTTCCTTTCGATGTTTTTATTAAAACATCAACTAGAAACTCTGTCGTATCTCCAGATACAGATGGTTGAATTCTAAAATTTGCAAATCCAATTATAGCTTCGAAATTAATTTCTCCTTTCAAAGTAGACAATTGAATTTTACACTTTCCTTCTTTGTCTCCATCAAGTAGAATTATAAAATCAGTGCTATTGTATTTTACTTTGTATTCAAGTGATTTGATTTTCTTTAAATTGTCTAAATATAAAGAAGTGCCAAAGAATGTATTTTTGTATTGTTTATATTTGTCAGGATACAAATTGAAGTTTCTAAACAAATCTCTTCGTTTCAATAACGCGTTTAAAAACTTCAATAATTCATAATATGCCTTAGTGTAAATAGGCACACAATCTTCTTCATTTTCGATTTCTTTACACTCCGAAGCTTTGATAATAACTTTTTGAATCGGTCGACTGTTGTTTTCAAAATTTATATAATTCGAAATACTCGAAGCGTTTACAACTTTTTTATCAACAAGGTTAAATCCATAGATCGGCAAATTATTGGCATCTTTGTTTCCAGTATCCTTCCACTCATAATAACATATTGTCACCGTTGGCGCCAGAGTCGAAACACACAAGTCTAAATAACTCACATGGTCAGGAAATCTGATCGAAAATTGTTCCCCGGGATTAAGAGATAGTCCTTCGCTCACCCCGCACTTATTTACATTTCTGTAAGTTCCTTTACGGCCATCCATTCGGAAAAGCAAGCTTTCATAAGCGACCCATTTATTTGCAGTCAAATATGTGTTTCGTCCATTCAACCAAGCTAGGTCGATCATTGGAATACAAATATTTTTTCTTTTTTCTCCTTCACAGAAAATTGTTTCTGTCGTGATATTGAATAGCTCTGTCGCGCTCGGTTGATTATCGCCCACTTGACTACGCAAATAATCCAATGGCGTACGGGCTAATAATTCTAACTTGTTACATTGATTTGGATGATCTATTTGCCAAGAGCCTGCTATCATTTCTCCAGGTGCATCTGGAAATAGAGTCGCATTTCCATAAGCAGAAATGGCATCATAAACATTATAATTTTCCCAATTATTGGATGTCGGATTCCATATTTTTACTTGTACTTCATCTATAAACAATTCATGTTTTACACGTTCAAACTTGGCTTGTTTAGGAGATATGTAATATGTATTCGAAAATTGAGGCGTGCCACCAATTTGTTGTAACCCAGGAGTGGGTGAATCCTTTGGTTTTATTCCTTTTTTAAATTCGAAGCTAATATTTGCATCAATAGGAATCACATAATCATCAATTTGCCAAGTAGATGGATTTGGGATTGTACTCGTCTCAAGTGCAATAAGAGGATAAGAATCTCCTGTTTTTATATGTATAGCTTGAACTGAGTTTGCAGGATTTTCATCTATGATTCTAATTTCGTCTAGATTGAGAGAATCATCAAATGTCCAAGTAAAGCTAAATTTGGCACAAGCTTCTGTCCACAGTACTTTGACACAGGCTTTAACATGTCCACTGACAACAAATGGATTTGGAGCTTCAGCGGATATTCCAGCTTCTGCTGAAATAGAAAATCCTACACCAAACAATGTCAATGAAAGCTCACCTCCAAGACGCATTCCTCCCCCCACTTGAATTGGTTTGAAACTCAGCTCTCCCCAAACATCTATGTACGCACTTAGGCGTGCTCTTAATGGACCAAATTTCTTGTCTAGTTTATATGAAACTCCGGCGCCAGTTTTGATCCCGGATGAAGAAAGCATCAAATAAAAATAGGCATCAAATAAAGTCAGTATCCTTGCCCTGATTCTCTTTTCTTCTGGCAGGTCTCTACCAAAATTGACATACCAACCTAAAGAATTACCAAAGAAAAATGCAATCTCAATTAATGCATCTACTTTTACAATATCACCTTTATTATCTCCTGAATCTGGGATGAGGAAATTTGCACCTAGCGCTGTTTCTACCGAAGAGCTTGAAATCGCTATAAATGCATAAAACGGTGGATCTACAGTCGTGTCCAAACCTATCCGTTCCTTTAATATTGCACCCTGACCCTCAATCAGAAATACCTCAGGTAATGACAGTAGGAAGAATACTTTAGCAGAAAAGACTTTACCTGAATCCGTAGCTGTCGCAAGTGAAACCCCTGCACCCACAGAAAATCCAGGTTTCCCTTCAAACTTAGAAGCTTGAATACCTTCTTTATTGTCAGGAGCAATTTTTGCTTTATAATATTGATACCATTTCGCATCTTCACTAAGTCCTGCGGCAGTTTTAGTAGCAACGTAGTTAGATCCCACAAGACCACGGAAACCGTAAATACCTAGTCCAGTTGCCCCCAATGGAATGGGTGTAGGAATTTCAAATCCTACATCAATTAGGAAAGCAGGTACATCTGGGTTATAGCGCATAGCGGCACTTCCTCCCATTTTTAATTTTGGTAATGTAAATGTTATACCTCCGGCATACTCAGTTCCTCCCCCTGTTGTTGTCGGTTCTTTCATTGCCAAATAACCACTGAGTAGCAAAGCTGCATTTTCTGGACTTGCATCCCCAGGAATAATCAGATCAATGGCTATGCTTTGAATGCGCATAAATACACGTAAAGGACCACCGTCCACAGTAAAGTAAAACTTTATGCCTTCTCCTCTTGCATCTACCCCTCCAGGTTTAAGACTCAAACCCCCATCAAATCCAAAAAAGACGTATTTGCGATCCTCTTGCTCATGTGATCCAAAGTGAAGTGCAGTAACACTAAAGTTGACTGGTCCTAATTTTAGTACAACTGGTTTTCTCAATTCAAGTCCACCACCTTGGAATTCCATTCTGCCATCCTCCCAAATTATGAGTTTTTGAATCTCAATGTCCTTAGGTAGGTTGTCACCAATAAATCCAGAATTAGGAGATTGATCGGCAAAGTCTATACTTCCGGAAACCGCTACATAAAACTTAGAACTTTCTCTGCCTACTGTTAAGCTTTTCAAATTAACATCGAGAATATCTGGAATTCGAATCAAGTCAATTCCTTGTTCTTCTGATGCAGTTATACTAAAATCGCCATCATCTTCAATATGAATAGCAACATCTACTTGGGCATCGTTTCCAGCTGCATCTTTAAAACCAGGAATTTTAATAAAGCCCTTTAGATTAGATTCTAGAATGGCATTTTGTTTGAAGACTAAATCAAAACTTGTAAATCCTAACTCAAATCCATTGGTATTTCCTAAGCTTGTTGTAAGTGCCGGATTGGGTCCTGTGCCCACAATTTCCAAACCCAATTTTCCAGATAAGCCACCGGCACCAATTAAGAGTTTTCTTCCAAATATCTTAGCTGTAGATTCGTTTTGATTTTTAAACCATTTTTCTGGCAATCTTATGGAGGCTTCTTCTATATAAGCACCAACAAAATCATTCGGTCGTCCATCTAAATTTGCTTCAGGAATGTTTTTCTCTTTACTTACGTCAAGCTTGGCATCTCTGAGTTCAATAATTAAACCTGTATTCCCAATTTGTGATGGATAATTTAACTGTAAAGTCAAACTTTCATCAAAACCAATTCCACCTTCAGTATTATAATTAAGTTTTCCTGCATCAAATAAAAAAGCAGTCCGTATTGATGTATCTGCAAAAGGCTCTAAATCATTTGAAGCATCCAGGGGAGTCAAATATTTTCGCGGGAATATAAGACCAGCCTTTATTTCAAGACTGGAATTTACTTTAGGAATGAGCAGATCTTCTACATATTCTTTAATAGAGCCACTGCTTAATCTTTCTGCGAATAATTGTTGAACATTTTCAATAGATTGTTCAATATCAATATCACTAATATAAACTTCGAAGATTATTTCAAATGGATTTTTACTAAGTGTACTTGTCGCTATGTCTAATGTTTCAAGTATCGCTTCGTCAAAATCGGTTGCTAAAGGATTTGGAATAGCACTACTATATTTTGCATTGATATCTGCTACAAAAGAGTTTATCATTGTCAGTGGATCTGAATCGTCTTGAAATTGATTCAAGGTTGCTCCCAGAATTCCTACAGGATCTATACCAATAATATCTGCAATTAAATCAAAAAATGCTTGTCCATCAAATGCGAACGACTCTACAGAAAAATCAGAAAGCTGCTTTATTAATGCCAGCAACTTCCATTGATAAGCCAAGGTAACTGGAATTTCAGTAAGGGATGTTCCATCATAATCTGGATTGAGAACTAACTCCAACTCCGTTCCAGGAATGGTAAATCCCGCTTTTTTATTTAGGACAAGAACCAAACTATAAAATGCCTCATCTCCTTTATCACTTATCGAATATTGAAGTTCTCGAAAATAAATATCGTTGAACAATAGATCTACACCTGACTCAATAAACTGTAAGTTTTCAGGCAGTGCATCTAAATTTATAATGGACGCAATGGATGGAAGAAATGCTGTTGACGCCATTGATTGTTTTTTTGGTCGGTTATATTATCAGTTTATATTCCTGCTAATGAGTCTTTAATTATTGTTGTTAAATTATTATTTACACTTTGAGTCTTGGCCAAATCGAAATCATCTCCTGCTTCTTGAATACGTTCTACACTAATGTGTCCTGTCTTCGTCGTTGATACAACATTTTCACGGATAGCAGCAACTCTGTAAAAGGCTTCATTAAATATGAAATCACCCGAAGATCCTAATGATGGACTTGAGGTATTATTTGGCCCAGCTATATTTCCACTTCCAGAACCAGAATTAGAAATTGGATTGGTAGATACAGGGTCAGTTGTTTCAAATTGCTGGTTGTAAATCACTAGGTTGTTTCCAAGTGTGCCCGGTATTAAATTAGCTATAGGTAGCGTTGTCTCTAAAAACTTTGCCATAACAGCTTCAGAACGGCGAATTAATTTGAATGGCGGTGTCATCGAAGCATCAGACCTTGCTTTATAATAACGAAGTCCTCTAGAACCATTTCTGTTATTATTGTCAACATGTGTCTCTTTCCTTTCTCGAGATGCAAATCTTTCAATATCATAACGACCCACTCGATTATCATTAATCGTACAAATCATATCTACTTGATCTGCTCCTGTCAAGTATGGTAAAACTATTTTTTCCAAATCTTTACGTTGGATTGTCCTATATCTTACTGGAAATATAACGGACTGAACGAACCCATTTACTCCTCCTTGTGATACAGTTTGACCATGCAAACTTAATGCAGACGCAGCTGCAGGACTGCTTTTCTTAATATTGTAATCTTCATGAATACTAGTATCCAATCCAAAAGGATCAAAAGCGATCAATAAAATCTTTTTATCCGTAGCGGCAGCGCCTGAAAAATCAATACTACTTATTCCTCTTGATCTGTCTTGTAGCTCTGAGAACATATCGTACATTCTACCTGTCTGATGTTTTAAGTAAGCATGATTTCTGATAGCAACACGCATATGAAGTCGTGCCCAATAAAAAGTTCTGTCATCTTGTACTGCATTGGTGGATGAAGCAAGAGCCCATAATTGATCAGCTGCTGCATTTATTGTTGTTCTAATCACAGGATAATCATTGCTAATCGCATTAATAGCATTTACAAAATTGTTGACCAGAACTTGAACAGCTCCGGCATTATTGAATATATCAAGAGCATCAGATCTTAATCTTAGCTCTTCTTCATAATCATTAGCATTGCTAGAAAGCAAAACGCCTAGATTTGGATAGTTTTGAGAAGCAAACACCACCCCGTCATCACCATGTGTATAAACAAAAATCGGAGAAGCAGGTGCTATTTCGCGCTCAACTAAATTTGTACCTACTTTCGCCCATCCATTGACACGGACTTCATATCTTTTGTAAACTTCTCCATTGTCATCTGTTGCAGTTATTTCTTTGCGGAGTACTAAATATTGATCATGAAGATCTGTCAAGTTCTGATTAGCACTAATTGTCAATTGTGACAATTCCGTTTTAGTCAAACAAAGTGCTAAGAAATTTTCTTTCAATGCCTCATGTTGGCTGTCACTAGGATAGTCGACAAAATCATAAACTGGCACCTCGGTTGTCCCTATTCTCAACAATGTCATATTCAGCTTTAAGCGCTGATTCTGATGTTGCATGGCTTTCCAAAAACTATCATCGGTTGATGTGCCTCCGTTAATCGAAATTGAATTAGGAACTCTAGTATTCCCTGGTGCTTCAAAAAAGTCCAAAGGTGTAGCATAGAAAATAACACCATCCGTTTCCAATGCAATTCCTGTTTGAGCAACATATGAGAACCCGATTTGAGGGTTTCCAGAAGAGTCAAGGGGACTATTTTTTGCATCTATAAATCGCTTATCAAATCCTCCAAGCCAACGTGTAGGAGCTGCGGACTTCCAGACAGAATAGATTAATTGTATAAATCCAGTAGTGTCGTTGGTCAATGCCCCTGAAGCATGTTGCACTGTAATTTCAGTATTTCCTGAATTCACAACTTTAGTGACGATATTCAATCCATCTTGATTATTCGTTGTGATGTTGGATTTAAGAATACTCAGGCTAGTGTTCAAGTCAACCGTAGAAAGAAAATCACCTTTAACTGTAATTTTTGTTTGTGTCAGTGAAACAGTGGACATTGAATCAATAGGTATTAATCTGTTCAATGCATTCAGCGAACCAAAAATATTATCATGGTAGTGTGCTGTTTTAATTTTTTGTTGATCACTGATATAAACTTCACCATTCGCAGTTGCATCAGGAATGGTCTCATTCACAGTGATTCGAGTATTACCTCCAGTGAATGTAACAGATGCAGGCGATGCACTTACAGTGTATTCCCCATCGTTGTGATTGCCACTAGCAGGGATCGATCCTCTAACAATAAAAATATTTCCAACTGATAACTTAGAAACGATATCTCCTGCAACAGTAAACTGCTTTGAAGCTTGATTGATGGCAGTTATAGATCTGACATTTGGACTTAATCGACGGTAATATCGCAACTTAACAACACCTGCAACATGTACACGTTGACCAGCAGTTCCATTAGATTGTAATGGAATTGAAAGACCAATGTCCTTAGTCCATTTACGGTAAGCCATCTTACCTTTTGTGCTGGCAGCTTGTGCTCCAGTAGGAATTGTACCTGCATCAACTTGAATATCAGTGTGAGATCCATCTGTGGCATTAGCTACTGCATTAACTACACGATATATCCGATTCGTACTTAGAAAATCATTATCTATAATGGAGATAATATCTCCAGCGGATATTTCAGATGTCAATACTGCATCGATTGTAAATGTAGAAGTGGCTTCATCAATTGAAACAACTGTTTCAACATCGAGCAAGTTGCTATTACTCACAAACCGATTTCTGGTAAAAGGTGTCAAAATAAATCCTCTTTCTATATATAAATGAGGATTACTATTATGGTCATTCCAAGCTAAATTCAAATAGATACTACTAGTATCTTGATCACTTTGAATTGGAGTACTTTGGTTATCCTTAATTATTAGAGGCCAGCCTTGATGCTCATATATTTGTGATGTCAACGTATTACTTCCAGATGAAGGCGCTGATCCTATCCGAATGTCATGTCCATCATCGGCAGATGCACTACTGATTGTATAGGTATTATCATAATTATAAGAATAGCCATGTTCATTTCTAATGTCAACGTATACTGTATTCCTTGTGAAGAACTTAGAAACTATATGGGTATAAATTTCATCTCCACTGTACCTAACTGTATTTATAGCATTAGGGTCTGGATCTGGAATAGAAGGATATAGAAATTTCGAATAGAAATGCATGCCGAAATAAGCAGCGGGGTCAACATAATTTAAAATTTCTTCTTGCCTTGCTCTTTTTTCGTGGATATCTGTAATCCCTGAAACATCAATTATTTTTGAACTCGCTTGTGCATCCTTTATGGTTAAAGAATGATATCCTTCTGCAAGAACTATTTCAAAGCCAAACTCATCTGCAGCCAATGCATTATGGAATTTCCCTAATTCCATTCCTCTTGATACTACTGGCAATTGAGAGTTAGCACCTGCACTAAAAAAGTAGTTGTCTAAAAATTCTTCTTCTTGCTTGTTATCCCAGTTTAACGCTTCTAATGTAAGGTTGCTTCCTGGATTCAATGACTGGTTTGTTTGGTGTAAGTAGTCAATGAAATTGGCATCAGGATTTCCTGTTGCTGCTCTTACATTTACAGGAGTTCCTGCATCAATAAAATCAGCTTTCTGAAGACCACGATATATATAATACTTGACTTTTGTAAAGTTTATTTCCGCTTGTTTTAACGGTTGTATAATGAGATTGATGGTATTGTTAACTGGATTTTCTTGAACAAAAACTAATCCATCTAAGACAGCATATGCCATTACAGCAGAACCTGCAGCAGCTGGAGTAGAAAACATGGAACTTACTCTAAATCGATTGGTATCTATTGCTCCAAAACCCTGATTGGCAGTTTGAGTTACATTTTGCAAATCAGCAAAGCAGTGCATTTTTTGAGTTCCACCTATTTTTACTTGACCAGAACTATTGGCTATAGCACCAGAACCACCTGTTGGAGGTGTAACAGTTGCAACATTGATCTTAAATGATTCGATGGTTCTGAATGTTACACCAGAATCCGGTACACTGACTACAAGTCTAATATCTTGATGGGCATTGTTTACATCAAATGTTCCGGTAAACCATGCATCAGGCATATTTGGTCCAACTGCGGCGGCACCACCAATCGCTATTACTGGATCATATATTGTTAACCATGCACCTGCTGATTCAACCCAGTTTGTCCCATCGTGTGCAAAGGTGATGGTTTCCATATCGTCATTTGTTCCTAATCGATAGGCGGTAAATTGCATAGTTTCAGTTGTAAAAAGCTCAGGGTCTTCTATGCGAATTCTGAAGTTGACTGTTATTGTTGTTCCTGCTGTATCTACTTGTAGCTCTTTGTTCAAGGCAACATTAGTATCGTTTAAAAAAGAAATCTTGTGTCCCAAATAGATTTCCTTACATGACATATTATTGTTGTCGTATGGTGTATCGCCTGCGAGTAAACCGTCATGTGGAGTGACCTCAGCTAAGATGAATGTACTCAACTTTCCTTCGATGCGTGATACAGCATCACCCAGTGATCGTGCATTTTTTATAGGAGTGACTAGTGTCAAAATATCGTTTCCAGAATTATTGTATGCTATGGAAGCAATTTGAGAAATTTCACTAGTGGCATTGCCAGGAGGACCTATTAAAATATATTGTCCTGGCATCAAATGATCTGCACTGGCTACTTCTACAGCTGTTGTGCTTCCTGGTGGTGGTGTTGCTGGTATTATAGCGTTAACTTGGGTAGCATTTAAATTATCGAGTCGCATGACTCTGATCCCAGTTGGGATAATAAGCCCATGGTTTATTGGAGGAGTTGAAGGAGTTATAAAAGGGGTTATTATTCCAGCTACCGGTGTTGTGATAGTAATAATTTGATCTGAGACTTTCTGAACTGTTGCAGCGAAATGATTTGGCGTAGACGGAATACCCACAAGTATAGTTTGACCTGTTTTATATCCTCTGGTATGGTTTACTTGTATGGCTGTTTGACCATTGACGATTGTATTCATTAACATAACTGATGCAAATGTCAGCGGGAGTGCAGGCCTGTCCGCCTGGTTCCATCTGACTACTCCAGTATATGTAGATCCTCCTGCGATATTAGGAAGATAAGGTCCAGGCTGAACAACCGGATTTGCAGGAGCTGAACGTGGAGCAGTATGTGTAGATTTAGTTGATTGACTTGTTCCAAGTGAAAACGTACCTGTAATTCCTGAGCTTAATTGATATGAAGGTGGTATCGTCGTTGGCGAAGCAGGATTTAAAGGTTGTAGCGAAAGTTCCTCATAATCCTTTTTTTTCAAAGGAGTATCTACTTCAGTATCAGTTAGAGAGATATATGAATTTAAAACAAAGTCAAAACTGGGTAGAGATCCAATATTCCCCACTCTTATCAATACCGTTCTGTTACCCCCTCTTCGAGGTTTTTGATGAACGATTGATCCAGAAATTCCGTAATTTGCAGGTATATTAGGAGCTCCAAGTGGTAGAGCAATAGCAGAATTCCTAACCCAAATATCTGGACTATCTATTTTACTTTCAACATCTGTACTTGTTAAACCATTATCATCAATATCATTTCGTATGACTAAATCTCTCTGATTATGATTGTAATTTAACGCCAATATCACAGCATCTTCAGCATTTATCCTACCGAATCCTAGTGCATTACTATAAAAAGGAGTTAAGCCACCTGTGACTGGAGAATTAATTTGTTGGTTGATTAAAGGATCTATAATTATTGTATTGGTGCTTGAATCAATCGTCTTTATTCTTCTTATTTCTGCATTTTGAGAATGAATCCACACCCGAGGAGTCCCTACAGGATTGTGTGCATTTGCAAGGTTAGAATTCAAACTTAAAGTACCTGCAGCTATAGGACCGGGCTGAAGAACGTGATTCTCGGAATTAGCTAAAACAACAGGTTCGTATCTATTATGTGGGTTATTTAAGTTGGCTGCAAAAAGTATTCGTTGTGTTGGAAGGTTATACCCATTTCCAGTTATTGGATCAATGGTATTGCTACCAATACCACTTATAGTCTGAACTTCTTGGTTTGCAGGCGTACCTATTCTTATCTGCTGACCTATCCTAAAGCCAGTTGTGTTTGATACTAAAATAGACCTTGTTGTAAGTGGCGTTGCAATTGCACCTGCCAAGACTGCCCTCGGGCCTCCTCCAACCACAATATTCATATTGGGTTGAAAATTAGTTGTACTAGGTACGGTCAAGGAATTACCTCCTGCTGCAGTATTTATTGATAATGTAGTTTCGGCACCGAATAAAATAACTTGTCCAACTGTAAAACCAGCAACACTGTTTAGGACTACACTAGTAGCTCCAGCATTAAAGGTTCCATTAACAGTTGTTCTAACAGCAGGTGCGACAGGAATCATTAAATCATTTGCATCCAGAATATTTGCTCCTGTTTGATCCCTCCAAGCAAAATATTGACCATTTGCTCGAAAATCAATCGGCTCAGCTGTTAATCTCAATACATCTCTTAGTTCTAAAAATGTAAGATTAGGGTTAGCTGATAGAACTAATGCCGCAATTCCACTTACTAATGGAGTTGAAGACGATGTACCACTAAATGAATCTTGAGCATTTGCTAGTCCTCCTATTACAGTGACTCCAGCAGCATGAGTTCTTTTTAAATTATGGCTTAAGGTCAGAGTATTTCCTCCAACGCCCCCAACGCCTGTTATTCTTGCTGCTTCGGTAAGAGAAGGGTTACTAGTATCAATTAAAATAGCATTTCCTACTACAAAAGCTCCACCTCCAACTGCAATTTGTATCTGTGTAGAATTATTAATAGCATTTAATGTAGTCTGTGATAAGTTTGATGTAGGTATGTTGCCTTGCCCAGAGACTGAAGCAGTAGTAATCCCATAAGTATTCGGTGGAAAATGATCTACAGCTCCAGCAAATACTGCTGGATTTCCAGAAACTAAATAAGAAGCAGTTGGTGCACAAAAATCCACGCCTCTATTATAATTATTTGGAAATGTTGGATTTGGACCTGATCCCCAATTTGAATAAGACGCTCTAACTTCCTCACCATTTGGGCTAATAGTTGATCCAGCTACAGTAAATACTTTTTCATGTACACCTATGCCCAAAGATATAGGACCACCATCAGTAGCTAGATTACGAATTCCAAAATCACAATCAAAATTCCCTGTAGCAAAGAATATCGCTGTTCCTCTTTTATTACGTCCATTAGAGGTTATCCTTTCTATAGCTAAATCTTCAAATCCACCAGATGTCAAATTTAGTGGCCAAGTATGGCTATGATTTGAAATAGAAGCTCCAGGACCAGAGTTATTTGGAGTATTAAACAATGCAGGGAAAGTCTGAACAGGACCGGGTGAATAATTGTTACCATCAGCCCACCACTGTGGATCAATTCCAGCTAACCACTCCATCCCATCTATAAAAGTAGTGAGATTCGTAGTTCCGGTAGGGCTGGCTCCCCATTGACTTCCAATCAATCTAACATTAGGAGCTGCTCCTACAATACCTATATTCCCTGGAATACCTTCTGACCCTCCAGCTACACCTCCAGCCACACCAGCAACTGCGATACCATGTGAGCCCGGGTTGGCTGGAGGTTCTCCAGTATTGTTGTTTGGGACCATGATTCGAAATCCTGTTGGCACCCCTAAAGTATTTGTTAAAAGACTCCGAAAATCATAAAATGAATACATCTTTCTATTAGTCCCTATACTTGCACTAATTAGACCACCACGAACAGTACCATTGAAATCAGCCAAATTAGCATTTGTTATTCCAGCAGTAGTATTTGATAAAATCCCTGCATCATGGATAGCTAAAATAACATCTGCACTACCATAAGTTAAGTCAACAGATTTATCTTTAAGTAATTGCCATGCATTAGGAAGATTTACTATGAATAGATGCCAATGAAAAGGAAATAAGAAATCAGTCGGTGTAATTGCTGAATGTTTTATTTCCACTGATATTTGCGGATCAAATAATTCAAATAAGCCTGTTTTAAGCATTTCATTTGCAAAGTCAAAAACATCAACTTTAACATTGCCGAGATGCTCTATAAGATAAGCATTTGGATTACTACTTTTATCTCTTAATAACTTTATCTCTATTTTATTAAAAAATGATTTTTTTTCTTCTAATGTTATCTCTTCAAAGAATTTGATAAAAAAAGTATTTAATACAATAATTTGCTGTCCTGCATCATCAATTAAAACCGTCGTTGCTTTAGAGGAAGATACTTCATCATCTTTAGATAATTCTAGTCTTATTTTTTTTGAATCATTAATTGAGAATTGAGAAATATCTACTGATGTAATTTCTTTATGACTTTTTATTTTAATTTTTACTTCGCCTTTTAAAGCCTTTTGCAAATGGATATTATTTATTGTACATTTTTCAATTCTTTTCTTTAATGATCTTTTACTTTTACGAGGTAGTATATTTATAAATTCCTTACTGATAGGTAATAAAATTGGAGAACCTATAATTTTATATTTACTTTTCTTATTTTTTTTGAATATTCTTATATTTCTTTTAGCATTAGTAAATCCTACCTGAACAAATATTGATTCTGATTCATATCCACGTTTCTTTATTTTAAGAAGATGTCTTCCAATCTTTCTTACTTTACATTCGAAGCAATTAATATTTGAATTAAATTTTCCTTTAGCCAAACTTGATTTCTGTTTAGCTTCTGGAGTATTTCCTTTATACTCAAGAGTTACATTAGCAGCATTAATGATATTTCCCTCGGAATCAACAATATTTACTAAAAAAAAACTCATAGCAATTTGTATTTAATGACTAATAACTTGTGTTTTAAAGATATTGGACACATACATTACTTCTTCTTCTTCGTGAATTTTCTCGGCTACACCTAAAATAGCATACCCGAACAGGTCTTTAAAAATAATCTTTGAAATATCCCTTTTAAAGTAAACCTCTTTTCCTCCATAGTTTTGAATTAATTGGATTCTCTCTTTTTTACTTAAATTATTTTGAAATTTGACTTCAAGTACGGATTCTAGTAGACCATTTATATTTCTGTTTTTATCGAATATTATTGGACCAAAACAATCTGGGAATTCTTTATCTAAGAGCTTCCAAGTATCCTCAGAGATAGATTGCTTATTCATGTTTTCATAAGCCATGTATATCCGTTTGTTTGGATTAGGGAATAATTCAAAGGCAGGAAGAGATGCATCAGTCGAATATTGAATATTTTTAGTAAAGCCAAAGTTTTGAAGTTTTTCATTGAAATTTGATACCTCCTTCAATGCTGGTTTAGGAATAAAACACATAACTAATTTATTATTAATTAGACCTTCGGATTTGATACCTGCATTAAAGTAAATCGCCATTTTAAAATTATTATCGATAATTATACTCTCTTTTATCTCACATGGTCTTCTTTTGATTTCTTCGTTATTTTCTTCACTCATATTATACTTTTCTGTAGGTTTGCAACCAATTTGTACGACCGATATCAATCCGACAAGAATTATTGTAAACAGTTTTTTCATTTCATTTTAATTGATGCCAAACTGAGATTGATACATTTTGTTTATAATTTAATAATTATTGAGACCGATCACTAAATATTGATTATTCCAAATATTTAATATTATTATCATCGTCTAAAAAATATTCCGCTTTGCAATAAATTGTTGAAGAATAATTTGTCTCATTAGGAATTTGCATACGTTTATTAGTTAATTGAATATTCATTGGTATGTAATTGATTTTATCTTGAATCCGTATTGGATTGGTCAGTTTAATAGTTTTGCTCAATTTTTCGCAATACTTATTAGTTGATTCTTTCACTGCCGGTATTACCAAATTAATTTCCCAATCTTGAGTTGACATTTCTTTTGATCGTTGACTTGTGGCAAAGGCAATTCCATCGAAACTATTTGACAGTACCCATTTCATAAAATACTGCGGAAATAGGTATTCTTTATTTTCATTCTTTCCATTATTTGGGATGCTTAGTGCGAACAGTATTGGCCATATTGCCATAAAATTGGTTAACTCTTCGACTCCTGTTTCAGTTTTGTATGGTGAATTTTGAACTTTATTAAGTTTGATGTTTAGATTTGGCAGGCTTCTATTCATATGTTTAATGAAATTGAAAGGACTGTAGTATGCATTTGAATTTGCTGGGATAAATAAATTATTTAATTGTTCATCAAGTTCAAATCTGGCCGCATAGACATTTTTTATGTCCGGCGACTTGCATTCCTTCCAAGCTAAGTACATTGAGTTTGCTAAATAAAGCATAGGCCTTGAACCATCACTAAATCTATTTGAAAACAAATTTTTATTATCGGCCTTTTTGAGAATATGAAAAGGAATGTGAAAAATATCAGAACGGTTGGTAACGTTATTCTCAGGCGAGCTTCTAATTCTATACCAGTTGTTCAAACTGTTTTCCATGAATTTTTCAGAAAGTAATTTATGATGATCAAGTAAAGCTTGATACAATGGACTCAGTAAAGAAAAAGGAATGTTATTATTATTGGAATCAACTGATAGCAAATTAATGCACTCCTTTATAAGGAAGCAGTTTTGTTCAATTTCTGAATACCTAGCAGTTATAGATTTGCCCAATTCACCTTCAAATAACAGAATTGTATTTAGAAAATTGCTGAAGGAGGATTCAACAAAATCATTAAAGTTCATGCTGCCTACATCCCTAGGAAACTCAAGATGGTTGGAATTAAGAATATGTAAATTTTGGTCATTCATGGATTTGGAAGTTGAACTAATCAGATAGTGTTCAAAAGAGATAAATCGTTACCCCAATTTCTGTTAATTACGTTTTTAAAACTTTCTATCCAAATTTTGAGTGCTTCATGAATCTTTGGGTGATTGAAGTCGAAGCTTGGATATAATATTTGTCCTTTTTACTTTTGGAAATTATTTGATGATTTCGGTAGGGTCCAAATCTGAAGAGTGTGCTTTTCATGGTTGGTTCGTTTTTATCTAAATATGCATTTGAGTTCAATTACCTGCTTTTGCAATAATAAAAGACTGTTTTTGACTTAAAATACGAAACACAATATTGCCAAACAAAGATTTTGCAAACAATTTGACAATTGGTGTAGAAATTAAGATGACTGGTCCATTTCCAATTATTTCGGTAAATCAATTAGATTGTCCTATTCAGTTATCTGTTCCTGATGGAGGCATGTTCATAAATAGCGCAAAAGCTTTAAAATCAAGATATTAAGTATTATCTTAATGCAAAAGAAAACCCCGTTTTTTACGTTGGTAGCGGAAAAACGGGGTAATCTAAAAAAGTAATAAGATGAAAATACGACGAATTTCTGACTTCCAATCGAGAATATCTTTTCCAAATTTTGACAATCACTACGATAAACACCTCCAATCTTTTCGATCCACAGAACTTGGTTTAATTTATCAAGCTATACCTTGGATGGACTTAGTCCATGCATTAGGTTTACACAAAAAAAAGAAAGGACCTGAGAGCATTTTCTCTCCAAGGGGAAAGATTGCCTTAATGTTCCTGAAAAATTACTGTTGCTCTTCTGACAAAAAGTTAATCGAACAGTTTAATGGTAACATACATTACCAGATTTTTTGTGATGCTCTGTTAGAGCCAGGCCAGCTTATAGAGAATTTTAAGATCGTTAGCCAAATTCGTTGTGAAATTGCGCCACACTTAGAAATAGATAAATTAGAAAAGATACTGATGGATCACTGGAAACCATATATGTCTAATCTATCAAGCATCACTTGTGATGCCACATGCTATGAGAGCAGTATCAAATATCCTACAGATATAAAGTTGCTTATGGATTGTGTCATGTGGACCTATGGTACAATACAAAAACTAAGCAAGCTACATAAGCTGAGAATGCCAAGGACGAAATACAAGAAATGGATATCCAAAGGTATTAGCTTCAGTAAGATGAAAAAGAAAAGAAAGAACAAACGCCGATCATTAACCAGAGGACTACTGCGACTACTCACTAAGTTAATAGGTATACAAGAGGAGCTGGAGAAGCAATATGGCTATCACTCTACAAAAGCCAGATATCTAAAACGTCGAAATACAATCCGCAAGATATATGAGCAACAAAGTGACAAGTTCTATAAAGGTATACGACCAAAACACGCCATCGTGTCGATAGATAAGCCACACATAAGACCTATTGTAAGAGGAAAAGAAAACAAGTCAGTCGAGTTTGGAGCTAAACTCCATAAGCTACAAATAGATGGAATCAGTTTTATAGAACACATAAGTTTTGATGCTTTTCACGAAGGCAATCGGTTAAGCAAAACGATCTGGAAAGCACAGAAGTTAACTAACAAGCGAGTCAAAATATTAGGAGCAGATGCCATCTATGCAACTAACGCCAATAGAAGACATGTTACCAGTAGAAAAATAGAAACTGACTTCAAACCAAAAGGTAGATCAGGAAAACACAAAGCTCATAAAAAACAGTTGTCAAAATTAATCACTAAAGAAAGAGCAAGTAGATTGGAGGGAAGCTTCGGCACAGACAAATCTTACTTTCTTCTGAATAAGATAAAAGCTCGAACCAAAGAGACAGAAATATTGTGGATATTTATCGGAATCCACACTTCCAATGCTCTCAATATCGGAAGACGGATGACCAAATCGATAGCTCAAGCAGCATAAAAAACCCTAAAATTAGATCTGAATACTATCAGCATGGGACAAGTATGTCCTTACTCCTGAACATCCCGATGGAAGAGGATATTAATGTGCTGAATGGCTTTTAATGTTATCGTTCTTTTCCTTCTCTTTAAGAATTTCTTTCACCACCCTTATTGGGTGGTGGGTGGGAATAGATGCGGGTGGCGGAAAAAGCAATGTGTCTGTAAGACTCTTTGCTTTTTTTGAGGGGTGGCAATTTTCTCTCTTATTATTTACAAATCATTCTTCAATATTACTTTTCATCCTCAGCTTGCATGTAACGGATCGGCGATATGGAGCGGACGACCGCAGGGAGTCTGATCTCATTATCGCTTGTTATGACCCGTAACTTTTTACACGTTTAGTTATTTTTAGAATCTTTTGCAACTCAAATAAGGAAGCAAT
>Ga0209185_1001093_pt1 | contig 25151 bp, 21 predicted proteins | sample SidtaG_2_FD_187425 | JGI IMG/M metagenome (GOLD analysis project Ga0209185, IMG submission 187425) | Marine algal microbial communities from Sidmouth, United Kingdom - Sidmouth_Asex2 metaG (SPAdes) (version 2) | ecosystem: Host-associated > Algae > Red algae > Unclassified | place: Sidmouth... | reverse complement strand
AAGAAGTTATTTTTTTTATATGTTTGGCTAAATTTGACGCGCATAGCCGAGCTACGTAAGGAAGATTTAGTGAAACATATAAGAAAAAGAACAATTCAGACGGGTAGATTATTTTTTTCGTCTTCCTTTAATGTGTCCGCAATTAATGCGTCCGCAGTTTATCAGTCCGCAGTCCGCAATTTAACGTGAAGTTACTCGCGTACTAACAGCAGACAGCGGACAGAAAAACCGCCGACTTATTTTTTAAGCGGCAAAAGAAGTTCCGCAGCCACAGGTATCCGTCGCATTTGGATTGGTAAACGTAAAACCACGATTATTCAAGCCGTCGAGGAAGTCGATTTCCATACCGAGCAGATAAATAGCATGGGCCTTATTCATGTATACCCGAATACCATTTATTTCAAATTCGTCGTCTTTATCTTCCTTCACATCAAAACCAAGTATATACGTAAAGCCCGAACAACCACCACCTTTTACACCTATGCGCAGTCCGTGGTCGGCAGATAATTTTTGTTCTTCGCGAATGCGTTCCAATTGTTTGATAGCACCGTCGGTGAGCGTGACGGGCATTGTTAATGTCTCCATATCTAATGAGTGAATTTTGAATAAGTGAATGAGTGAATGTTAATGCGACAATGCTGAAATGCTACAATATTTACCCTACTGACGCAATGAAAACGACTCATTTTCCTTTACTCATTTATCTAAATAATTTACAAAATTACGAAATGTTATTGACTTCGTTATTTATTAAATAACTTTGCAGCCAAATTTGTTGTGTTTCAGTCGATAGTTGATAGTCCATAGTCGATAGAAAAGCATGTTAATTAATTGTTTTACAATTAATTAACAAAAAAATACACATTAAAATATGGACTATCGACTACGGACCATCGACTAAAAATACTTATGGAAATTTTACTTGAATTATTGAAATATACTATTCCTGCGCTCGTCATTTTCTTGACGGTACATACCATGTTGCGTCAGTATTTTCAATTTGAAGCCCGTGCGAAGGAATTGGATTTTAAAGCTGGTAATAGAAATATCACTTTGCCCTTGCGCCTACAAGCCTACGAGCGATTGACAGTTTTGTGTGAACGTATTTCACTGCCCAATCTCATCTTACGCATACGCACAGGCAGCATGACGGCAGACGATTTGCAGATTGCCTTGCAAGTCGCTATCCAACAGGAACTTGACCATAATGTTGCTCAGCAGATGTATGTTTCGCCCGAATTGTGGCAAATCATTAGCCTCGCCAAAAACGACGCTATCTATACCATCAATCAAGTAGGCAAACAAATGCCCGACGGTGCTTCCGGTTTGGAATACAGCCGCGAACTATTCCGCTTTCTCGATGAAAAAGGCGGTACAGGTTTAGACCAAGCTCTGCTCGGCATCAAAAAAGAAGTGAGCTTGTTGTTGTGAGTCGTTTATTGCTTTATTGCTGAATGGTTTTACTGTTAAATTGTTTTATTGATGTATTTTTTGCTTCGCAAAAAATACAAATAACAGTAAGTGAAAGAATAAAGCAATAAAACAATAAAACAATAAAATATTATTATTCTCTCATATTGCCCTCTGACTGTCGTTCGCCTTCCTCTTCGGGCTTACGTGGACGGTATCTTCTGTATGGTTTTTCTTCTTTTCCGTACAAGAATCTCACAATCGTATTCGGATTAAATGATATTTCTTTAATATGGCTAAGACCTTCCGGCTTCGGATATTCCGTGCCGGGCAAGCGCATACAGAACAGTTTGGTTGGGATTTCTGATGAAAGCTCAACTTCTGCTTGGATCCAATGGTCATTGTGCGGAGAATCGCCTTGTAGGACGACTATCATGTCTACTTCATTCTCATGAAGTATTTCCTTAATGTGGGCTTTAATAATATTGTAATCGTGAAAATCCTGTTCTGGTTCGTGACAAATAGCGACATCTCTCCCTATTTTCCCCTTTTCGTTCCATTTATGAATTTTCTTCAGCCAGTGCGCTTCGTTTTCAGCACAGCTTACAAATATTGATTTTGCCATAGTTTTGAAGTTTAATTTCAGAAAACCAAGATGTGTAAATATAGGGTTTTACGAAATTTGTGCTTTCGTATTCAAAAAGGTTGTCTTTAAAAACTGTTTTGTTAGTAAAATAATTCCTGTTATTCAATGCTTAGTGAAAGAAAATAAATAACTTGCCCCATTATGGAACAATTTATTTAATTTCTTTCACTTACTTCTTACCTGCCTCGGAGTGCCTTTGAGAGTTTCCTAATACAATGATAATTATTTTTTTAAAAATATAAAAATATTTTTCATTAAGTTTATTTGTGTATAAATTACGTTAACTAAAAACTAATGAGTGAATAAGTGAATGAGTTCATTTCGAATGAATAAATTTTATTTCATTTAAATCGCTAATAATGAGTATTTTAGAAGATAAAAAATAGGTATTTTACTATTACATCAAGACAAAAGATAACGATGTAATATATTCACTCATTCAAAATTAATCCACTATCATTGTTGCGGTATCTAATTCCTGCTGAACAATATTTTGGGGCAATTCGCGGTATTCGTACTCTTGTGTACGCAATTGCGGTACAAATCCTCCATCACGTATGGCTTGTTGTATGCCATCTGCCGTAAAACGGAAGGCTGCGCCTGCCGCCGACACTACATTCTCTTCTATCATAATTGAGCCAAAATCATTTGCCCCAGAGTGCAGACACACCTGCGCGACTTGCTTGCCTACCGTCAGCCATGAGGCTTGTACGTTGACAATATTGGGCAACATAATGCGACTCATAGCTATCATACGAATATACTCGTCACTTGTTACAGTATTTCGGGCGCGTTTGATGCGTTTTAGCATCGTGTCCTCGTCTTGGAAGGGCCAAGGAATGAATGCTAAAAAGCCATTTGCATGAATTGGTTTTTCGGCTTGTACTTCGCGCAAACCCACGAAATGCTCGAATCGTTCGCGATCGGTTTCTACGTGTCCAAACATCATGGTGGCAGAGGTCGTGATGTTGAGTTGATGCGCGGCACGCATCACATCGAGCCACTCCTGACCACCGCATTTCCCCTTCGAAATCAGGCGGCGTACACGGTCGCTCAGTATCTCTGCACCTGCACCCGGCAAGGAGTCTAAACCTGCTTCTTTTAAAGCACTAAGTACTTCTGTATGAGTTGCTTGTTCCAGTTTGGCGATATGTGCGATTTCGGGTGGTCCGAGGGCATGAAGTTTGAGTTCAGGATAAAGGGATTTGAGTTCACTAAAGAGTTTACAGTAGTAATCCAAGCCCAAGTCAGGATGGTGTCCGCCCTGCAAAAGTAACTGATTTCCACCGTAAGTAAAAGTCTCTTCTATCTTCTTTTTATATTCTTCTATCGTCGTAATGTAAGATTCTTCGTGTCCGGGTTTGCGAAAGAAGTTGCAAAACTTACAATTGGCTATGCAAACATTTGTGGTATTAGAATTTCGGTCTATTATCCATGTCACAGTATCATTCGGAACATGGTGCTGGCGTAGGGCGTTGCCGACATACATAAGTTGGGCAGTTGTGGCATGTTCCCACAGGTGCAAGCCCTCATCTACGGTCAAAAATTCGAGTCCCAATGCGCGATGCAAAAGATTATTTACTTCCATTTTTTTGTTAGCAATTTAATTATAAGTTTAACAATCTCATTGAGTTTAGGTTTAGATTTTGTCCAAATTGATTTTGTTAAGGTTTTGTCTCACTACTTAACACGGACATTCCTGCCCGTACCTTGCGTGTGTACGAACAAGAATGCTCACGTTACGGATTCAAAGCAATCCGCATCACATAATTATTCGCAGTCATATACAGCATCGTTTCATCTAAATTGAGCGCACAATTCGCGGTCGTTTGTCCAATATTAGGGAAGAGGAAGAAAATAAACACTACATCTTCACGCCGTTATTTTTTCTTTACATAAGTCAAATTTGACGCGAATAATGGGTTATTTAAGGAGAATTTGGTGAAGTATAAAGGAAAAAGAACAAGTCGAGAATATACATTTATTTTGTTCCTGATACTAAGTACACTGTTTCACAAATTTATTTACTTTTTTGAGTATTTCTTTTAAAATGACTCTTCACCAAAAAATCCTTAAATACAGTGAGTATTCGCGTCATTTTTGATTCGATTCATTTCAAAATAAACGTCAAAAAATGTAAATAAATTTATAAAACAGTGTACTAAGTAGTCAGTCAAGCTAAGGGAAGAGGAAGAAAATAATCTATCCCAAATGAAGAAGTTATTTTTTTTATATGTTTGGCTAAGTGAAACATATAAGAAAAAGAACAATTCAGACGGGTAGATTATTTTTTTCGTCTTCCCTAAGTGAAAGAGCGAAATCCTTTATTTAAGGCTCATTTGAAACTTCCGTTTCTCCACAGCCTTTTTGCGTCATTTCTGTGCGTATATCTGTGATATCGGTTTCTGTTTCTTCTATTTTTTTATCTAATTCAAATTTTATCGCAGCATCCGCAGTAATGGCTTTTTCTTGGCGGAAAAAATTAAGTTTTTCGATATAAATGCGTTCGGTTTTTTTCAAGCCTTCACAATCCAGATTTTCAATTTCTTCTTTTACATTCAATTGGTGGATGCGTTTGTCAATAACACCATTGAGGTCGTTTAGGACGTTTTTTGAATACAATTTATAAAATTGCATCGCCAGATTTTCGCCCAAATTTACATACGAATTGAATTGTAAATCAGGGCTTTGCAAGTTCGACCTAAATTTAAATGGAAAGCGTGGGTGTTTATCAGAATACTCTTTTAGATTGTCGGATAGTGCTTCGCTCATATCCAATTTGATGTAGTACAACCTGCCCTGTTTGCCGCCGCTTTCGTAGGTCAACGCACAGCTAATGACATTGCTTTGGCAAAGTTCGCGTCCGTCTTTGTCTTGCATTTGAAGCGGTGCGGTTTCGATGTCGCCGATACTTGCACCGTATTTGGCTGCTATCGCGCGAATATTAACCATATTCAATTCGCCGGGGATGAGGTCGCCGGGGCTTCTGAAATCGTAAAGGATGATGTTTTCACATTGTCGGCGGAGCAATGCGGTCAAGCCCCAATGATCGCCCGTGTGGATGCCGCTGGATAGGTTGACATGCAAGGCGCGGGTCGAAAATCGGTTGAGAAATTCGCGTAAAAAATTGGAAAAACGACTACTACCACGCGAATGTTCAAGGTTTTCGTCACGATAATACCAAGGGTTTTTCATCCAAGTTCCCAGTCGCAAATTGAAGAGTGTGAATAAAAATGCCTGACTATAAAATCCATGTATACCCATGCCCGAATGGTAGTTTGCGGCAGTCGTCATCATGGCATCTGCGAGCGTAAATTTGCCTTCGTGAAAGGCTTCGGTACGTACGTAACCCGTTTTTTCCGAACCAATATAATCCTTTGAAAAATAGAAGTGTGTCCCACGTTTGCGCCGTGTATTCGAGCTGGCAGAGCTGTGTACATTCAAGGTGACATTGAGCAGTAAATACGGCGCGTTATAATTGTCTGCCCCCAAGCCGTGCAATGCCAATTTAGAATCGTCTCGCGCCGTATAGTTACGGTTATTGCTATCGGTTTCAAGAAATATTTTACTTTTTATATTTTTAAAATACGTATGTAAATTATCTTTGTTTTTTTGAATAAATAAAGAAAAACCTAATAATACGACTGCGGGAATCACTGCGCCCAATACGAACCACCAAGGCTGATATTCGCCGACGCCTGTACGTGCCAATGCGAGTATGCCTTTTCCTGCTGAAGCAAAAAGTAAAACGATGGAAAAACCTATGAAAAAATTGGGCAGTGAATTGCCGAATCTACGGAAGGCTTTAATATTTCCGAGTTGGCGTACTCTCCTGAATACTAATTGTATACCAATAAGAAAAGATATAATCGAAATAGCTAAGGTAAACCAACCACCAATCAATAAAAGTCCAATCAGCAGCATCGGAAATACGATGGCAATAATAAACATACGGAGTGCCGCCAAGAGGATTTCGGAGATAAATATGCGGCGATTATCTTCATTTGGATATTGCACGCGATTGATAAAACTATAAATCACGCCGCTTATGAGGATGCCAAAAGTCAGAAAAATCGGCAGTGCAAATGCCAGTCGATAATTAATACTGGCGGGTGCCAAATGCGCCACAAAAGCAAAAGTAAACAAGCTAAAATAGGTCAGCGCGAAGCTAAAATAATTGAATTGTTTGACTTTGATTTCGATGTGTACATCATGTTGGCGTCGCGCTCGCAGGGCAGGGCTGAGGTACATAAAAAAGAAATTGAAACCCGCCAATGCGCCGATAGTCGTAGTAATCGCGCCCATGAGCAAACCCGTTTGCGTAGAAGAAGCGAGTAGTACAGCTTTTACCATTTTGGCAATACCGCCCACAAAATCGAAGAGGTTGGATATACTCGCCCAATCTACAATATTGCGCGTTTTGTTATTGTCGATAAATGCCTGAAATAGCTCGCCAGAATGGTGCGAAACCCAGTAAAAGTAGATATGATGCAAAGACATAAAACCAATCATGACCAGTATCAAAACCACAAAAGCATAGAACGCCCCCGCAAATCCAATACCAAATAAGCCAGGGATTCCGCCGCCAAGGTGCTTCCAAAATTGTGGTGAAATGTCTTTGATACGCTTGCGGAAATGCGCCATTTGGAGGTCGGGCTTTACGCCTTTGCCTTCGGCTGCTGCGTTGGTTTCGGGCAGGAAGGGTGAGTTGTGCGGGCGTGTGCCGAATAAGCCGAATTTGTCTGTCGATTTTTTGCCGGTCAGCAGCGAAGCAAACGCCGACGCCATAAAACTACTCCCCCCCACGGCACTCAAATAATCAATGCGTCGAAAAAAATCAACCCCCTCCGACATCAGCTTTCGCATGACGCCCAACATGAGCGTAGATGCCCGCGCACCGCCATTTGAAAAGGCTATGCCCCAGGTGCCTTCCGCCGCTTCGCCTTCGGTGATGTGTACTTGCTTGCGTCGCTGCTCGATATACGCCTCTTCTTCACGTAGGACTTGCCTGAAGTCCGTCGTGTGCCTATCGCTTTCATGTATATTGTTTTGAGACATAGCGGCAAATATAAATAAAAAATCTCAACCTCAACTTTAGGGAAGAGGAAGAAAATAATCTACCCCAAATGAAGCCGTTATTTTTTTTATATGTTTGGCTAAATTTGACGCGCATAGCCGAGCTACGCAAGGAGAATTTAGTGAAACATATAAGAAAAAGAACAATTCAGACGGATAGGTTATTTTTCTCGTCTTCCCTAAAAATGAAATTGCGCTGCAATTTTCACTGGAGGTACATTAAAGTTGACACTGAAAATTCTGCTAATTTTCTTACAAAAAAAGATGACGGAGCTGGTATTCTACTGTGTGGATGTTTTTTAGTATTTAACCTTTCACTTACATAGATGCAATAATCGCCCCAATAGTTTGATGAGTGTGTAAAAGGTTTGTCAGAGAAAATGGTGTGAAGTGTTAAATTTTAATGAGTGCGTCACAAATCGGTGGTAACACATTTCAATGACAAGATGCGTTAGCATCGACACCGTTTGTACGCACTAACGGGGTCGGTACTAACGTACCTTATGAGCTTGTTATTCGAACTTTGCTACAAACGGGGTCGGTACTAACGTACCTCTAATGCCACGAACTTATGATATATTCAAACAAATTAAAGTTCCCCTAATATTTTACACACTCAAATGACTTTTTCTGCAAAATTAAAGATTTATCCTGCACCCGACTTAAACCTAAGTATCAGGAACACAATAAATGTATACTCTCGACTTGTTCTTTTTCCTTTACACTTTACCAAATTTTCCTTAAATAAGTAGTGGGTATTCGCGTCAAATTTGGTTCGTCTAAAGAAAAAATAACGACGCGAAGAATGTACATTTATTTAATTCCTGATACTAAATACACTGTTTCACAAATTTATTTACTTTTTTGAGTATTTCTTTTAAAATGACTCTTCACCAAAAAATCCTTAAATACAGTGAGTATTCGCGTCATTTTTGATTCGATTCATTTCAAAATAAACGTCAAAAAATGTAAATAAATTTATAAAACAGTGTACTAAACTTCTTCACCTGTACCAATTGGCGTACATTAGGTATTTTTCTGCGACGCCTTCTAGCATATCTTTGTATTGTACTGTGCTGAGGGTTTTGATTCGTCGTGCAGGTACGCCTGCGTAGATACTGCCGCGTTCTACGCGAGTGCCGATGCGCACGACCGCACCCGCCGCAATGAGCGAGTAGGGTTCGACGACCACGTTATCCATCACTATCGCGCCCATACCAACCAGTACATTATCGTGTATCGTACAGCCATGAAGAATCGCACGATGTCCGATAGAGACGTCGTTGCCGATAATCGCGTCGGTTTTTTCATAGGTGCTGTGTATCACTACGCCGTCTTGTACATTTACGCGATCGCCGATGCGTATCTTGCCCACATCGCCCCGTAGCACCGCCTGAAACCACACGCTGCACTCATCGCCCATAATTACATCGCCCGTAATCGTCGCATTTTCTGCCAACCAGCAGCCTTCTCCAAATTGAGGCGTACAACCCCTTACTGTTTTTATCAATGCCATAATTTTATTTTTGAATTCCTGATACTTATCTTGAACAATTTAACTCAAAAAACGATTTCACTTCATAGTTTTGCGAAGCAAAAAAAATATTCATTCATTCCCATTTATCATCTAATCATTGTACTATGTGGACAGAAAAAGATAATAGCCTTCAACGTAGCTTTAAATTTAAAAATTTCATCGAAGCTTTTGCTTTTATGACCGAAGTGGCTTTTCATGCTGAGCAACAAAATCATCATCCCAATTGGAGCAATGTGTATGATACCGTTGATTTTCAACTCAATACGCATGACGCAGATGATAGTGTCACCGAAAAAGATCGTAAACTTGCGGCAGCAATTGACAGCGTATACACAAAGTTTGCTTCCTAAAAATTTGCAATCGGACGGAACTTTTTCGCGCTAAATCAAGTTAATCTCATCATAATACAAAATTTATCGACGAAAATTTGACTATTACACCAACAAAGTCGTAAATTTGTGTTCACAATTGAGTTGGGCCTATAGCTCAGTTGGTTAGAGCAACGGACTCATAACCCGTTGGTCCCTGGTTCGAGTCCAGGTGGGCCCACAATATATTCCCTCGTCGTTTTTACGGCGAGGGTTTTTTTATTGGGCGTTTTCATAATGGATAATGGATAATGGATAATTCTATATTAAGACTCTAAAGGAGGTGCGACCGCAGAACGATCGCACTATTTTTAGAGTCTTGAAGTAGAATTAATGATTAATTGACGGTAATTATCGTAGAGAAAATTCGTAAATTTTCTCTACGATATGAATTTTCTTTGCATGAATCGCCATACTTGTATAAATTCACTTATATTTGCAACCATTTTGCTATAAAATTCCTCAAAAAAAATTCCAATATAGATACGTTCTTACGTAATATTTCGTTGGAATTTATCCGCGATAATTATCGGGATTAGAATTTGAAGTTTATGTCAATATAATTATGGATTTAACAGGCGTCATTGATCACACTATTTTATTGCCCGATTGTACTTCGGAAGATGTAGAAGCCCTTTGTGATGAGGCACATAAATATAAGTTTAAGGCTGTATGTATTCCGCCTTACTTTGTGCGTGAGGTGGCACGTAAGTTGCAAGATTCGCCTGTAAAGGTGGCTACTGTGATTGGTTTTCCGATGGGCTACTCGTGTACGCCAGCAAAGGTAGAGGAGGTCAAACGCGCTATCGAAGAGGGCGCAGATGAAGTCGATGTGGTGATTAATATTTGTGCCGTCAAAAACTCTAATTGGAGTTATGTCAAAAATGACATCGAAAGTATGACGATGGCAACCCACTCTAAAGGAAAAATTATCAAAATAATACTCGAAGCTAACCTATTAAACGAAGAAGAATTACATCAGTTGTGCGAAATCTGTAACCAAGCAGGGGTAAATTTTGTCAAAACATCGACAGGTACAAACGGCGGTGCTAGCGTAGAAATGGTCAGCATATTGAGAGAAAAACTCAAAGAGGGTATCAAAATCAAAGCCTCCGGTGGCATCCGCAACCGCGAACAAGCCGAAGCACTCATAGAAGTCGGCGCAGCCCGACTCGGTACTTCTGCCGGACCGGAAATCGTTAATTCGTGATTAGTTGATTCACTAATAAACAAATATAGATGAAAAATATTTTAGTGTTTATTGCTTTTTTGATGTGTGGGGCGAATGCCAATGCGCAGGTGAGTCTGGTCGAAGATGGCTCTGTGATGGCAATGATTCAACGTCATAAGGACATCAATCGCTCAATGACCGTTGATGGTTGGCGCGTACAAATCGCTGCAGGTACTGATCGTAATCAGATTATCACAGCTAAAGCAGAATTCCTGAATCTGTACCCCGATATGGATGCCGAATGGACTTTCAATGTACCATATTATAAGCTCAATACAGGCGCATTCCGCACCAAGCTCGAAGCTACAGAACTGAAATACCGCATTTCTGCCGACTTTCCGAATGCTTATATTATTAAGGATGATAAAATAAAGGCGAGCGAGTTTCTTAAATATTAATGAATGAATGTGAATCATTCACTTATTCAAAATTTATTCGTTGTTTCATAAAAAGAAGCCACAACATCTACCAAAATGTTGTGGCTGTTTGTTTGCTATTTGTTTTCTAATATTCTTTTACGGAAACTAAGTCTAAAAAGTTTCAGTAGTTAAATGTTTTATTTTATTTAGGGAAGACGAAAAAAATAATCTACCCGTCTGAATTGTTCTTTTTCTTATATGTTTCACTAAATCTTCCTTAGTGAAAGAAAATAAATAACTTCTTCATTTGGGGTAGATTATTTTCTTCCTCTTCCCTTATTTCCCAAGTCGTTCATTCCTAACTTCTTAGCTTTCTTTTTTGGCTTACATTCTTTACAGACATTATCATAGAAAGCATCTAATCCACATTGAAGGAATTTATTGAAAAACTTAGCTTTATTATCGTTTGTTCCTTCCGAAGGGTAGCCCGTCGGATTGGTCAATAGTTGTTGACCATCATGGCTGAGTAGGACGTAGTAAGGTTGTGAATTATTATCGAAAGTTTTTGCCTGAAAATCCGCCCATTTATTACCAATATTTCGCTTTTTCTTACCGTCAAAATCTGAAACATAGGGTTCTTCGAGTAGTGTTTTGTCATCTACATACAAGGAAATGACGACGTAATCATTTCTCAGTTTTTTCAACACTTTATCGTTTGGCCAAACGTGTTCTTCCATTTTACGACAATTTACACAACCATAACCGGTAAAATCCAACATGATGGGTTTTTTGACCAATTTTGCATGCGCCAAGCCTGCTTCATAATCTTTAAAACAGCTCAATTTGAGCGGGCAAGTAGATTTGCCTTCTTTGAAGATGGCATATTGGGTAGAAGGAGCAAGGCCACTCATAACAGATAGGGCGCGATAAGTGCCAAGTTCTTCGTCGGTAGTCAAGCCCAAGCAAAGGTAAGCAGCAAAGACTATAGAAGCCAAACCGAGTCCTTTGCGCCCGAGCGATAGCGGTGAGCCTTTTGGTGCATCGTGCGGAAAGCGAAACAAACCCAATAGATATAAGCCCATCAGCGCGAATATTAATACCCACAAGGCCATAAATATTTCATACTTGAATAAGCCCCAACCTTGTGTCAAATCTACGAGTGAAAGGAATTTGAGTGCTAAGGCGAGTTCTAAAAATCCGAGTACAACTTTTACAGTCGTCATCCATCCGCCGGATTTTGGTAATGATTTTAGCCATGCAGGAAAGGCTGCAAAAAGTGTAAACGGCAAGGCAAGTGCCGTAGCAAAACCCAACATACCCGCAGGTGGTGCAAGGGGCAATTTACCGCCAAAAAGTGAAGGTCCTGTACCGTTGAAAGACTCTACGAGTAATGTGCCGATAATCGGTCCTGTACACGAAAACGAAACGATACCAAGCGTGAAAGCCATAAAGAAAATCCCAATCAGACCGCCTTTGTCTGCCATGCGGTCGGTGGCATTTCCCCACGAGCTCGGCAAGGTGATTTCGAAGTAACCAAAAAACGAAAACGCAAAGATAACAAAGAGAAAAAAGAACAATAGATTGAGTATCATACTGGTCGAGATAGCATTCATAATCTGCGGTCCGAATGCCAAGGTGAGTGCCGTACCAAGCGTCACATAAATCACAATAATCGAAAGCCCGAAAATCAGTGCATTAGAAATACCTTTGGCTTTTTTGACATTACCTTTCGTGAAGTAGCCCACTGTAAGAGGTATCATCGGGAATACGCAAGGCGTAAGTATGGCGATAAATCCACCTATCATTCCCAACAAGAAAATTGTCCATAGGCTGCCGAGTTTTTGCTTCTCGATACAGCCATTGATAGGCTTTTGGAGACTGGCTCGCTTTTTATTGATGGATGCTACACCTGCCATGCCAACTACTTTTTCTACTGCCGGAACAATGCTAAAATCAATATCTTCGGGCGGAAGACACTTGCTATTATCGCAAGTCATAAAGGTCAAATAACCTTCAATCGGCGCGTCTGCATTCGTTGTTTTTATTTTTTGTATAATGGTATAAACGTTTTTGAATTTGGTGACTTTCATATCAAAAATCGCATCATAACCCGTTTTTTTATCTCCACTTTCATTGCCTACTCCAATGAGTTCGAGCCCCTTGGTGTCATAATTAATGCTCGTAGGTATAGGTCCGTCTTCGTTATCATTGAATTGTGAATAGACGTACCAATCTTTATCTATTTTTCCAGTATAGATGAGTTCGTACTCCCCTTCGGCTGTTTTTCTGCTACCAAACGACCACTTTACAGGTTCTAAAATACCACTATTTGCTGCTGCATTATCACTGCCAATATTAATGATCCCAGCAACGCCGCCGCCTACTTTGTCAATGGCATTTTCGACGGCTTTTTTCATGTCTGCCTTTTCCTCTGCCATTTTTTCCTGTGCGGATTTGGTAGCAGATTCTTGTATTGCTTTTTGCTTACGCACCTGCTCATCTGCCTGTTGGCGTGCATTATCGGCAGCGGCTTTGCGTCTGGCGTATTCTGCGTCGATTTGCTTTTGAGTGGCTATTTTTTCTGCGTCTGCGTCTGCGGAAAGGTCGCGACCTGTCGCTACATTGGAGGTCGGGTTTTGTGTGACCGTTGGTGGCGTGATAATGGTCGCAGGTGCAGGTGTAGGCGTGACTACTGGTTTGGTAGCAGCTAGAGTTGTTGTGGTGGTGGTGCTTGCCGCTAGCGGCAATTTTATTGTAAAATCGACATCCGTAGGCGGCAAACACATCTTATCGTTGCAAGTCATAAAGGTAAGAAAGCCTGTTACTGGCTTGCTCGCATCCGTGACCTTGATGCGCTGCGTGATGATGTAGTCTGTTTTAAATTTGACGACATCCATATCAAACATGGCATCGTAACCCGCTTTTTTGCCACCCGCTTCGGTGGATTTTTCGGCAGTCGTAAAGGCTTTTTCTCCTTCGTATTCTACGCTCGTCGCTACCGGTCCTTCATCGCTTGCCAAGTATTGCGAATAAACGTACCAGCCTTTTTCTATTTTGCCTTTATAAATTAAATCGTATTCAGTACCAGAAACCGATTTAGCTTCAAACGACCATTTTACGGGATCATATTGCTGCGCGAATGTAGTTTGTACAAAACCCAAGGCGAGCATTAAAAGTGATATGTATCTCATTATAATAGTTTGGGTAGACGGTAGACAGGAAACAGTAGACGATGGACGGTGTACGGTGGATGGACAATTCCATCAACCATCAACCGTCAACCGTCTATCGTCAACCGTCTGTCGTCAACCGTTTATAATTCAAATTTAAAGTCAACATCTGTTGGGGGGAGGCATTTTTCGCCATTACAAGTCATAAAAGTCAAATAACCTTCGATGATTCCGCCCTTGGCATTAAGCGTAACGAGTTGTTTGAATTGGACTCGTTTTTTATAATATTTCAAATTCATACTAAACATGGGATCGTATTTTTTGATGACTTTACCGACTTCTTCGACCTTGCCCGTTTTGACGCAGCCTTTTAGGTTTTCAAAGGTAAATTCGGTGGGAATCGGTCCGCCGTCGCCGACGTCTTGCGCATAGATGTACCAGTCCTCGTCCACATTCGCAGTGAATGTAATCGCAATGGTTTTATCGTCCACCTTTTCGGTGTCGAATGTCCATTTTACAGGCTCAACAGTTTGGGCGTAGCTAAGTGCGGTGAATAGCGTGAAGCTCAATAAAAGTAGTATTTGTTTCATTTTTTTTATGCTAAATGTTATCGTAGTTTCTTTTCTAAATACTTGACTACAATTATGTTATGAGATATATTGAGATTGCTCCATTTGTTGAGTTCTTTTTGGTAATTGGCGGTTTTGTTAGGATATTTTTTGTTTAATGCCTTTCTAAATTCATACAACCTCGTCTTTCGTGCTTTTTTTAATGGGGCAATATTCAGGTTCAATGTTTCATCCAATTCTTGTTGAAAAATTGGGTTGGATGATTTGATACCTCCTGATGCTTTTTCGTAATCAGTAGTGTCAATATGCAGGGTATTTGTCGGACTTAATTGAATAATGGTATCGGCTTTGCTCGTATCACAATGAAAAAATTCGCCTTGATTGTAGCAACCGAAACAGACCGCCAACAGATTATTATATTCTAATTCTTTCTTTTCATCTTCGGCTTGCGGATACCAATGTTCGACCTTCATATTGTCGAATTTTATTGCGCCCGTACAATACGCACACAAACAGTTTTGCTCCGCGAGCAATTGATTTTTAACGGCTTTTTTGCCTTTCTCCAACGAAAAATCATCCCATTTTCCGCCGCTGTTTCTATACTCGGTGAGTTCTCGTGGTTCGCTTTGTTTTTTAATGTGTCTCATCCTCCTCCATTACAATTTGGGTTTCGAGTTTGATGACTTCGTAATCATTCGGGTCAATGATTGCCTTCAACTCGTCTAATTTTTTTCTGGCGCGTTCGGTGTTGGGATCTTCGTCGTCGAGTAGTTTTTCGATGTCATTCATTAGGGCTTTTACATCCAAAGGTCGGTGCGACGCGCCCATAAAATCCTCAATAATCGCATTTACATCGCGCCCGTATACCTTATGAACTTCTTTACCAGGTATTATTTTGAAATTATCCAAAATACTCAATTGGTCATTTTTTAATTGATTAATAACCAAAGGAGAATGCGTAGTCACGATAAATTGTACATTCGGAAATGTCGCAGTCAATGCTTTCAAAATCGACATTTGCCATTTGGGGTGTAGGTGCTGTTCGAGTTCATCTATCAGTACAATACCTTCAGAAATTAAAGGATTTTCGAGTTGTGGATTGGCGATGGACATGCGGTAGGCAATGTCTAAGACCATGCCCAATACCATTTTTTCTCCTGATGAGAGTTGGTCAAATTCTATTTTTAGGTCAGCTTTACTTATAATTAACGCCTGCTCATTACTGTTTTGACTAATCTCAATATTCAAACTACCTAAAGCCGCACCTTGCATAGAAGTCAAAAAGTGACTAATTGCTTTTGTAAGTGCGGCAAGTTTGGGCAATTTATAATTCAGGTCTTGATGTTTTACTTTCTCCCCATTTTGAATATTAATCTGTGTGAGATACCAAGCAAAAATTTGATTGAAGACCGTAATCTTATCAAAAGAATTTGTATATGTGTCAAGTCTTTTTGTACGACTTAAAAGGCTTTGGTAATAAATGTCATCCTCGCTATTTTCGAAGATTCTACCTGAACGATAATATATAAGAACGGGCAATTCTTTGTGGTCACTCGTCAATTGTTCTCTTAAATATTCGGCGATTACATGATTATTTTCTAATACAACCCTTTCGTCATGTATTCGTTTCGATATACGTAAGGTCTCAATTTTTCTATTCTCCGTGATCAACTCATGTTCAATGATAGCAAAAGATGTATGAATATTCAAATCTTGTTCTCTAAATATCTGGCTTTCATTAAGATATTTTTGAAATAAAGGTTTAATAATTTCTTCCAAACCCATTCCAATCGCATCCAAAATCGAAGTCTTCCCCGCGCCATTGACCCCAACTATTGCGTGAATGTTGCTATCAGAAAATTCGATGTCGTGTGTGCCACGAAATCCTCTGAAATTTTCGATATGTAGTTTTATTATTTTCATAAAACAGGCGACTAAAGCAGCCGTTACAAATGCAAATATACGTTGTCCCTCACTCAAAACGGGTTAATAAAAAGTTAATCGTTTCACAAACAAGTCCTAAAAGTCGGTCACACGACAGCTACGGTTTTGATGAGTGATTCAAAAAGGGCGCGTCCGTCGGTATTGCCAAGTATGTTTTCGGAAGCGCGTTCGGGGTGGGGCATCATGCCGAATACGTTGCGATTGACATTGCAGATACCCGCGATATTTTCGAGCGAACCGTTTGGATTGGCAGCAGTTGTAATTTCTCCCGCCTCATCACAATATTTGAACAGGATTTGGTCGTTTTCTTTCAGGGATTTGAGTGTCGCAGCATCGGCGTGATAGCGTCCTTCGGCGTGTGCTATCGGTATTTTGAGGGTTTTGTCCGTATCTACACGGTGAGTGAGGTCGCTGTTTTGTGTTATAGTTTTGAGGTAAACATTTTTGCAGATAAAACGCTGATTTTCATTGCGCAACAATGCGCCCGGTAGCAAGCCCGATTCACACAATATCTGAAAACCATTGCAAATTCCGAATACGTAACCGCCCTTGTTTGCAAATTCGATGACGGATTTCATGATGGGCGAATGGCTGGCTATCGCGCCACTTCGCAGGTAATCACCATAGGAAAATCCGCCAGGCAATATAACACAATCGCCCTCGCCAAAATCGGGTAATTCGGTATTTTTATGCCACAATTCGACCACAGGCTGCCCCATGACTTCTCCGATAATATGTAGCATATCGCTATCACAATTGGACCCCGGAAAAACAACTATACCGAACTTCATAAGTTTTAGTTTTAGTTTTAGGAACAAAATAAATGTATATTCTCGACTTGTTCTTTTTTCTTTATACTTCACCAAATTTTCCTCAAATACAGTGAGTATTCGCGTCAAATTTTGTTCGCCTAAAGAAAAAATAACGACGCGAAGAATGTACATTTGTTTAATAAACAATGTACTAAGTCGAAGTGTAAAACTTGGCTTCTGACTTATTTTTAATGAAAAAGTGTACAAAACTACACTTTTTATCTGAAAATATATAGACAATATCTTATGATAAAAATATTTGTACGGTTTAATTCTATATTAAGACTCTCGCTCATCCACAATATAGGGCGAAATTCATTTTCAAGAAAAAGTATTACAGGCTTCCAGCCTGCATCGCGCTATATGGATACATTACTCCGATAAAACAGGACGAACTAATGCAGTGCAGGCTGGAAGCCTGTGTTACTTTCGCCCTGTAGTGGGGATGAGCGAAGACCCCAATCGTGGTACAACCGCAGAGCGGTCATACTATTTTTAGTGTCCTAAGGGAAGACGAAAAAAATAATCTACCCGTCTGAATTGTTCTTTTTCTTATATGTTTCACTAAATCTTCCTTAGTGAAAGAAATTACTTTGTAAAATAATTCAAGTATTATTTTTTCCTCTTGGATAAATTTTTGACAATGATTTCTATAGAGCATATTTAAATTTATGGTTCTTTGACAAATCCAGTGGTGAGTATATTAGACTTTATTTAGGATGAAAAAATACTTCGTATTATGGTACATCATTTAATTTCTTCCACTAAGTAGTCAAATAAATGCAAAAAACACGTACTTTGCCATCTGTTCTAATCTTGAATTTTAAATGACAAATTTTGAACAAAAAACAATCAAATTCATTCAAAGTAAATTTAACAATCCGAGTTGCGGATTACGGTTTTTTGAGTTGTCAAACATACTCTGATGCATAGTAGACTTTATTTAGAAAAATTTTGTATGCAGCTAACTTTGTCTTTTTCCGATACTCTTCACCTATTTTTCGCCCCGTACCGTAGGGTATGCGGCTCAAAATGAGGCTCGATTATCGAAAAAATACAAAAGTTCCATGCATACAAAATATTCCTAAATAAAGTCTAGTGAAAGAAACAAAATAAATTAGACCATTATGCTTGTTCTTTTCCATTGTAAAAAACATAAAAAAGACTTCGTATAGCTCGGCTATGCTCAGTTTTTTTAGGTCTTTTACAAAGAAAAATAACTGCGCCTTCTGGTCCAATTTAGGAAAGAGGAAGAAAATAATCTACCCCAAATGAAGAAGTTATTTTTTTTATATGTTTGGCTAAATTTGACGCGCGTAGCCGAGCTACGTAAGGAAGATTTAGTGAAAGAAATTAAATAAATTGTTCCATAATGCGCCGTAATTTTTTCTTCTAAAGAATTCAAAAAATCGTTGCATAGCCATAGCTACGGAACTATTTTTTGTGTTTTTTAGAAGGGAAAAGAACAAGTATAATGGGGCAAGTTATTTATTTTCTTTCACTAAGGAAGATTTAGTGAAACATATAAGAAAAAGAACAATTCAGACGGGTAGATTATTTTTTTCGTCTTCCCTTATTTAATTTCTTTCACATATACAAATAACTCGCAACTCGTAATTCACCAACTCGTAACTCGAATACAATGGCAAAAATTCTCATCAACGACGGCATACATCCCGATGGAAAAAAAATGCTCGAAAGTGCAGGGCACGAAGTACATACCACAAAAATTGCACAGGACGAGCTCCCTGCAAAGCTCCCCGAATACGATGTAATATGTGTGCGTAGCGCGACCAAAGTGCGCGCCGACCTCATCGACCAATGCCCCAATCTGAAAATTATCGGACGCGGCGGTGTAGGACTCGACAATATTGACGTAGACCACGCTGCAAGCAAAGACATCAATGTCATCAATACGCCAGCGGCTTCGTCTCAGGCGGTAGCAGAGTTGGCTATCGGGCAGATGTTTTCGCTCGCTCGCTTTCTTTATGATGCCGATCGCAAGATGCCCACACAAGGCGCAACCGACTTCAAAACCCTCAAAAAGAACTATGGAAGTGGCGTAGAACTTAGAGGTAAAACACTGGGAATCATAGGATTTGGACGTATCGGACAGGAAGTAGCACGTATCGGACTCGGACTCGGTATGGAAGTGATGCCCGTAGATATGGCATTTGACGAGATGCGTATCGAGGTCGATATTTTCCGTTCACGCAATGCCTCACTTTCGCTCACATTGCCTACGGCAGAAATGGACGAAATGCTGGTTGAAGCTGATTTTATTACCATTCACGTACCTTTCAAAACGGGTGGTAAAGCCCTCATAGGCGCAGCAGAATTGGCGAAAATGAAAAACGGTGTACACCTCATAAATACCGCTCGCGGTGGCGCAATCGACGAAAATGCTCTACTCGCAGCACTCGAAAGCGGCAGGGTAGCAGGTGCTGCCCTCGATGTTTTTGAAAACGAACCTTCACCACGAAAAGATTTGCTCACGCACCCACGAATCGCGCTTACGCCGCACATCGGAGCAGCTACAAAGGAAGCACAACGCAAAATTGGTCTGCTACTTGCTACGCAGATTATAGATATTTTAAAATAAAATTGGTAGGGGAAGGTCGCGACCTTCCCCTACACCATATTTGCTTGGTACAGCATGGCTATAATTAAATCATTTCAACCCACCCTCCCTGATTTAGAAAAAATCGGAGATGTAAATCTTTTTTTTCTACAGGTCAAAGAAAAATTTTCTCATTTTTTAGAAAAAAATTATTTCACAACCATTCATGAAAATGTAATGGTTGTGCATCGTGTACAAAATGAGCAAGGCGACTTTGTCGGTTTGAGTACCTGCGTGGATGTCGAAGAATATCTTGCAGGCAATATCGTGCGGCACGAACTTACGCTCGAAGAAAAAGAACGTACCATAATGGCACTCACATTGGAGCGTCAGGCCTTCATAAAACCCACCATGCTGACCTATTTAAAAATACAAGAAATCACGGATTTATTGCTCAAACTCACCGAGAAATATCCCATCTATCATCAAATAAATTTCTTGAAAGAAAAGCATAGTTTTTATTTGATAAAGAAAGAGAAACACCTAAAAAAATTAACAGATTTATTCCAACAACACCTCTCGAAAGTATATATCGCAGACGGACACCACCGCTTCGCCACTGCTGCCAATTTGTATAAGAGAAATAGCAAAAGACGTTACTTTTTGGCTTCCCTATTTGGTTCTGACCAACTCGAAATCAACGAATTTAACCGCATTATAAGCACACTCAACGGTCTCACACCTCAAGATTTTATTGTGCAACTTAGTCAGTCATTTGCCATCACCAAACTACACGCCCGTCGCAAAGCACAACGAGTACAAGAAATCGTGATGTACCTTTCCAACGAATGGTACAGCTTACAATTAAGGGATGAAGAAATAGCACGCCTCAAAACCCTCCCCCTCGCCAAAAGGCTCGACGTTAGCATTCTCAATCGTTTGATTATCAAAGAAATATTGGGTATCTGTGATGTGCGCTCCGATGCACAAGTCAAGTACGCAGAAGGTATCAAAAGCTTGTCTGAAATCGAGAAAAAAGTAAACAAAAACTCGGAAGGTGTCGGCTTTGCCCTCTACCCTATTAGTGGCAAAAGCTTTATTGACGTCTCCGATGCCGGCGAAACACTCCCTCCAAAATCTACCTTTTTTACGCCGCGCATGCGAAACGGTTTTGTCGTACAGCGGTTTTGACGAATTGTTGAATTGATGAATTGACGAAGCAAAAAAACGACAACTCAACAACTCAATAACTCATCAACACGTTACTACAATATGAATGAGAATGAATTATTGGTTTTATCTCACCAAAATCCTATTCTATTATTTGATGGAGTGTGCAATTTGTGCGATGGTTTTGTGCAATTTGCCATTAAGCGCGATAAGGCAAGTGTGTTTCGTTTCGCGCCACTTCAGTCCGAAACCGGACGTACTTTAATTCGACATTTTAATTTGAATGAAGATGTACTCAATACCGTTATTTTGATAGAAAACGGAACGATACACATTAAATCAGCCGTAGCACTACGCATGGCACGACGCATTGGCGGCGCATGGACTTTGGCATATCCTTTTATCATTTTACCCAAATTCATACGAGATAATTTATATGATTTTATTGCAAAAAATCGCTATCGTTGGTTTGGTCAGAAAGACGCTTGCATGATACCTACGCCAGAAGTGAGAGAAAGATTTCTTTTATAATGACGGTTCTTTGACAAATCCAGTAAAGTGAATGAAAATTTGGGCGTATCCCCCTCCATCAGTCGGGGGTCGGGCTATCCGGCACTCTCTCCACTCCGCTATCGCTACGTTACGTTCAAACAACACCTACTATCCCTTACGCAAAGGACGAACAATCGCGAGGCAGAAAAACAAACAATCACGGGATTTGTCAAAGAACCGAAATTATTTTTAATTACTTTGATTTCGCTGATTTTGAAGTGAGAAAAAAGTATTTGAAATTAGTATTTTTAATAAAAATTAATAATTCATAAAGTATTACAATTAAATACTTATAAGTTTAAACTGGTTTTTGATAAATCATGCTTCAAATTATCAACAACAAAACAGAAGCCAATTAAAAGCTTAAATAAATTTAGTGTGTCACAAATCGGTGACATTAAAGGTACGGTAGTACCGTCCCCGTTTATAGCAAGGTCTAAAGAACAACCAATTAAGGTACGTAGTACCGACACCGTTAGCGCGTACAAACGGTGTCGGTGCTACGCACCTTGATTAGCTTTGGGTTTGCTTTTTCTACAAACGGTGTCGATGCTAACGCATCTTATCGGTATCGCAACGACCACCGATTTTTGACACACTTAAATAAATTTATGTTTATTTTTTAATTTTATAAATATTTAATAATCAATTAATAAAATTTATTTTCTTACTTAAAAATCAGCGAAACGCAAGTTATACAAGTATAGTGCGATATTGATAACCCAAAATAATCATTAAGATAGTGAGGTGGGTGAGTTCGGCAGCGGTTATATTTTTGATGCGTGCAAGGGAAGCTGCCGACAAAATACCAAGAGGAAAGCCAAGCAAAACAAGGTGTTCGGTCGTGATACCCAATTGAAAAAATATAGATAACACACTGATTGCCAAAATAAAATACAACAAACTAAAGTTTTTCTGTGCTTGTGCATTTGTACGGGTATTTAGGTTGCCCGATGCCACAGCAAAGCCGATAATCGCCAATACAGTAACGGCAGGTTTGAGGTATTCGACGAGATTTCTGCGGGTCAAAAAGTCTTTTACACCTATATTATTGGAGAATTGTCGTTCAAAAAATTCAGGTAGGCTATCGGTCAGAAAAAAGCCTGTTCCTACCGAAAAATAGGGTATAAAAAAGCCAATAAACAAGATGAGATAGTCCTTGAAACCAGAGCTTCGCAACATCAACATGCCCACAAGTCCCAAAAGTAAAAACACCCCCACGGGTAAGTAGCACAAACTCCCCACTGCCAACCAAAATCCGACATTAAAGATATTGTCTGCACATTTGTTTTCCCGATAAATTTTATACAATTCCCATATCGCTATGATGAAGAAAGTATTGGCGAAAAGAACGGCATTTAAGCCCGGCGTATAGTGAAAGAAACCCATCACGAGCACATAACCCATCGCCGGAAGGTAGGTTGGGTCAGGCTGCATTTTGTAGCGGTTGACAATAAAATTGACCAATAAAGCCTGTCCTACAATATGCAAGTACGCCAAAAATTTTGACCATCCGCCCCAAGTATTCACGTGATATATCACCCACTCGCCGAGTACGCCGGAGGGTGCAGGCGGCTGCTTCGCCATTGGCAAAATCAGGAAATGAGAGTATAATAAAAGCGCGTATAATGCCACAAAAAAGGCGGTGTACGGCTGGTTGTTTCTAAATAGTTGAAGCACTGATTGTTAGTCGATAGTCCATAGTCGATAGTCCATAGTTGGTCGTAAAGCTATGGACTTTGTGGCAAAGGTAAGAAATTAGTTTATTGAGTTTACTTAGTTTATGAAGTTTATTGAGTTCGTGGAGTTTATTAGGAATGAAAAAACAATAAACACTACGTCTTGACTTGTTCTTTTTTTTTATACTTCACCAAATTTTCCTTATCTCGAAAGCATTCGGGACGCGTCAAATTTGGCTCGTGTAAAGAAAAAATAACGGCGTGAAGATGTAGCGTTTATTATCTTTTCATCCTTAAGCAGTAGAGTTTGTAAGGTTTATACGGTTGGGTGCATGGTTAGTTATGAACTTTATAAACTAATAAACAAGCCTTGTCAACTTGAGGTTGCTTCGTCGCTCACTGGCTATAATTGCTTCATTTGCAGCGACTTGCTTAGCTTTGCGGAGGAGGAGCGAAACATCGTTCGTTTCGGTATTGTAGATGCTATTACGTTCTTGGTTTCCGGTGATGCCGACAAGATATTCGTTAATCGTGGTTTTGTATCGAATTTCGTCATTATACAAAAAACGTAAGCTGCGTGGCGTGTGCATGAGGAAATAAGAAGAAAAACGTGCATCGTCGTCTTGCGAAAATTGGCGTTTTTGCAGCACATCATTCCAATGCAATTTTCCATCGGGATGAATGGCAAATAACAAAATGTCTTCATAATGATAATCCATCCGAAAGCTTTGGTTTTCAATAGGCGCATAGGCATTGCCGAGCATCGACCCGGTGCGTGAGTAAAAGCGATTGCGCTCCGCTACCATCAGCACGCCGCCATCTTGCCTCAACACCAAATCGCGCACACTGACTTCCCCGATGCTCCGATGTTTGGTTTCTTTGCCGATGGCTCTTACAACAAATTTAGGGTCAAAATCATGAAAATGAATCTCTTGTGTGTCTGTATTTTTAGTATCAAATTTTAAATAAAAATAGCCCGTGGCTTCTGTATATCGCTTATCGAGAAATAGTCCTGCGCCCACCATTTGCTCATTCAGGTTATCGTATTTAAATTGTACATCAAACCAAACTCGCCCATTCATTGACACATTTACTTCCTCTGCGAATTGTTTTTCATAATCATACGAAATAATATAAAAGCGATTTTTGTCACGTTTTGTGCGCCGATTATCTTTCGAGAAAATAAAATAGGGTTTTCCTTTATTATCGACAGTTGCCTCTACAAAATCGCGGTCAACATCAAGGTCATTAATACTAAAAACTTTGTGTAAAACCGTTTTCATATTTTGAACATCGTACACGATGGCATGTATACGTATGTTAAATTCAAATTCGTAAATTAGCACAAAACGCCTGTCTTCCGAAACCGTATGGTCTTCTATCGAATAAAAGCCGCGATTGGGCAACATACTGACCGTATCCTTCTCCACTATAAAACCTTTGGCGTCAAACCTCCTAGCTTGTGTAAGTATTTTACCGCGTTTGTTGTACCGATAAATGATAGTAAAATCATCTTTTGATTCACTGATAGTCAGTATTTTAGCACGCTTGTTTTCCAATACTATGTCTTTCGTCCATGCTTCCTTCATCTCCTCATCATAAGCCTTGAGTTCGTAGCTGTCTGCCTTATCCAAAAATAACAAAATATGCTCGTCGATTTTTCCAATAATCACATAAGCATCATCATTTCGAATGCTGCTGCTTTCTGAAACAAAAATTTCTTGGGCAAAAATTGGTGTAGAAAACAGCAATAAACAATAAGTAGCAAGCAGTAAATTCCATCTTATTTTTATATCTCGCATAATTTCGATTATATTTAGAGCATGCTCTAAGTATCAGGAACAAGGGAATTTATATGAATATAAATTCCCCTGAGTTGATTGTTTTTAAGGAATTATAAATTATCATAAAAAAAGCACTTAATCAAGTTAGGAACGCTGAAAAAATAAATGTTACAACTTAAGCAGCAATTCGATATGATAGATGAGGTACTTTTTGATTAAATTGAATTCTATGGTACTCTACATCCTCTCGTTTAGTTTTGATACCAGTTTTATACTTTTTGAGA
>Ga0209185_1001092_pt1 | contig 25181 bp, 39 predicted proteins | sample SidtaG_2_FD_187425 | JGI IMG/M metagenome (GOLD analysis project Ga0209185, IMG submission 187425) | Marine algal microbial communities from Sidmouth, United Kingdom - Sidmouth_Asex2 metaG (SPAdes) (version 2) | ecosystem: Host-associated > Algae > Red algae > Unclassified | place: Sidmouth... | reverse complement strand
CGGACACCCGAATGATCTGGCCGCGGCTCGCCGTCGGGTTGTCGGGATTGGCGGCAGTCTCGCCATCCATGCGCATGTAGCTGTGGGCATCCTCCACCACGCCGTAGGGCTCGGAGGCGATCACGAAGCAGTCCTCTGCCTGGCCGACGAACACACCCTGGCCGCTGCCGCGCAATGCGAGGTGTACATCATCGGGCGCAGCACTGGTGCTGATACCAATCGCCACAGAGCCTTCGAACTGGGCCACGGTGCGACGCACCGCCTCGTCGAGCTCATGCCCCTGCTCGATGGTGCGGCTGACGAGGGTGGGGATCACCTTCGCGTCGGTTGTGATCTCGCTTGCGATCTGCAGCTTGTCGAGCGCAATCAAGTCGGCAAAGTTGTCCACGTCGCCATTCAGCGTTGCCGTCACGTACGGCTGGTTGCCACCGCTCTGCTCGAGCTCGTCGGAGTTCACCGGGTGGGCGTTCGGCTCGCTGATGATCCCGACCGAAGCCCAACGGGTGTGGCCCAACACGGTGGCTTCAGCGGTCTCGGCCTGCAGGGCTCGATGCAGCAGTTCGTCGCTGGTGATCGCGGCTCGCATCGCCGCGGTGTTGTCACCGAGTTCGCCGATCTCCGCTGCAGCCTTGTAGATGAAGCTCAGCTGACCATCGGGAGTGCGGACCGCACCGTCGGTGAAGAGCGGATCCGATTGCCGCTTGGCCACGATGCCGGCGACGACAGGATCGGCAAGGTCGAGGTCGTGGCCGCGCACGAGGAGGTGAACGCCAGCACTGTCGCGGCCGCGCACTTCGAGCCGGTCGAGTGCGCTCAGCGCTTGCTGCACACTGAGGAAGGCAGCCATTGCTGCCGTTGACGGGTCACGCCCGGCCAGAGCTTCGACCGCACGGGCGGTACGAACTCGGTCACGTTCGATCGACCAGGCTGCATCCTTGGCCTCGATGAGCGTCGCATTGACGGCTTCGAGATTGCTGAGCGTGGCACCGACAACATCGAGGTGACCTTCGATGGCGCGAAGCGAGTTCTGGGCGTCAGCCATGAGTGCGTCGAGGCCAGTCACCAGCGAACGGTCGCCAAGCATCGTGCGCAAGCCAGCTTCGCCCCGAAGCTCACGGTCGATGTCGGCCAACTCGACAGCCGAAGCTGCAAGGGCTGCACCGAGGTCAACCGCACCGGCGGCCGGCAACGCAGCAACAGCTGCTGCACAGCGGTCGAGCAAGTCCTGGGGGTTGGGAAGGGCACGATTCGTCCGACGTCGAACGATGGCGATGATGCCACACATGAGTTTCTCTCTTCCGGCGAGTGTCGCCTGGTCTCGAGCGAGTCTAGGTATCCGCGATCAGCAGGGTGGTCAAATGAGTCAGACGCCCTAGAGACCTATCGGGTTGTCACCGCTTGGTCTGAGCTGGATGAAAACCTGTTGTCAGGCCCCAACGCGCTCGGCAGCCACTGCTACGAGGCGGTCACACACTCGATCAGCGGTCGCGGCATCGAGGTGCTCGACCATGATGCGAACGAGAGGCTCGGTCCCCGACGGGCGAACCAGCACCCGGCCCTGGTCACCGAGCTCGACTTCGGCTTCAGCAACCACGTCGGCCAAGAGGTCGGCAACGTCAGGCTCGCGCTTGGCGAGGCGGACGTTCTTGAGCACCTGCGGGTAGCTGGTCATGGTGGTGCGGGCGAGCTGGTGCAAGCCGGTGCCGGACCGGTCAAGCGCATCGAGGAGCTGAACTCCTGCGAGTACGCCGTCGCCGGTCGAGGCGAGGTCTCGACAGATCACATGGCCAGATTGCTCGCCACCGAGCGAGTAGCGGCGACCGTCAGTGCCGGCGTTGAGCGCCTCGAGCACGTAGCGATCGCCGACCTTGGTCTCGATCACGTGCACGCCGTTCTCTGCCATGGCGAGGCGAAAGCCCAGGTTGCTCATGACGGTGACCACGACGGTGTCGGCATGGAGCTTGCCGGTGGACTTCCAGTCGTTGGCGAGGATGCCCAGGATGTGGTCGCCATCGACCAGCGCGCCGGTCTCGTCGACTGCGATCAACCGATCCGCGTCGCCGTCGAAGGCGAGGCCGAGGTCGGCGCCTTCGTCGATCACCCGCTGTTGCAGCGCTGCAGGGTGCGTGGACCCAGATTCGGCGTTGATGTTCATGCCGTCTGGGTCCGCACCCATGACCGTGACCTTGGCTCCGAGTGCCTCGAACATCTCGGGACCGACCTGATGGGCCGAACCATGTGCGCAATCGAGGACCACCGAGCGGTGCTCGAATCGCCGCCCCTCGACCGAGGCGAACACGGCATCGATCCAGGTCTGGAGAGCATCGCTGCGATCGACCCCGCCGATATCGACCCCGAGCGCTGCGGTCAGGGTGGCAGTGCCGAGGAGGTGTGCGTGCATGGCTTGTTCGATCTCGGCCTCGGTGGCGTCATCGAGCTTGGCGCCGCCGGGGGCAAAGAGCTTGATGCCGTTGTCAGCGAACGGATTGTGCGACGCCGAGATCATGACGCCTTGGGCGTCGAGGGCAGCTGACGCCACCGCAACTGCTGGCGTGGGCACCACACCCATCAATTCGACATCGAGCCCGCTGGCGGTGTAGCCAGCGATGAGAGCGGCTTCGAGCATCTCGCCGGAGCGGCGAGTGTCGCGTCCGATCACGACACGCTGGCGACCGCCAGAGCCCGAGGTCAAAACGCCGGACGCCGCCCTGGCAAGAGCCAAGGCGACGTCTGGAGTCAGATCCGTGTTGGCGACACCGCGGACACCATCGGTGCCGAAGCGAGGAAGATGCACGTCTTCGTTCGTGCCGCCCACTTGCAGTGTCTAGCGCTTCGAGTACTGCGGAGCCTTACGAGCCTTCTTGAGGCCGTACTTCTTCGATTCCTTCTTGCGAGGGTCACGAGTGAGGAGACCCTCAGCCTTGACCGCGCCGCGAAGCTCGGGATCGAGGGTGATCAGCGCACGGGCGATGCCGAGGCGGAAAGCTCCAGCCTGGCCCGAAAGACCGCCGCCGTCGAGGGTGACGTCGATGTCGAAGGATTCTTCCTGAGCTGCCACTCGAAGAGGCTCGGTGATGAGCTGACGGTGAACGCTGGATGGGAAGTAGTCGTCGAAGGCCCGACCGTTGGCCGTGATCTTGCCGGTGCCGTCTTGGAGACGAACTCGGGCGATGGCCTGCTTGCGACGGCCTGTGGTCTGCGTGACGGTCATTTCTTCACCTCTCGGCGGGCGCCGGGAATTTCGAGAGCGGACGGCATCTGGGCGCCGTGGGGATGATCAGCACCGGCGTACACCTTGAGCTTGGTGGCCATCTGGGCACCAAGACGGTTGTGCGGAAGCATGCCGGTGATCGACTTGCGAACGGTGTCGGCAGGCTTGCGGTCCATCGACTCTTCGTATGTACGGGTGGTGAGACCGCCCGGGTAGCCGGAGTGATGGTGGACGAGCTTGCGCTCGACCTTGTTGGAGCTGAGCACGATCTTCGCAGCGTTGACCACGATGACGTGGTCGCCCATGTCCATGTGCGGAGCGAACGTGGGCTTGTGCTTCCCACGAAGGATGCGAGCGATCTCGGTGGCCATGCGACCGAGGGTGAGACCCTCGGCGTCGACGACGAACCATTCGCGCTCGATCTCAGACTTCTTTGGGCTGTACGTCTTCACTGCTGAACCTGCTCAGTTACTCACTCATCGAGTGAGATGGGGACGAGATGAAAAAGGCGGCGTGAGCCGACCCAGGAGCATAGTTCGGCACTACCAGCTTCCCACCCTGGAATGGTGGGGCTGCGGACTCGACCGGCGGCCCAGGTCACTTCGCCACCTTCTTCTAGCTCGAACTCGGGAGCCATCGGCAGCATCTCTTCGATTGCGACCTGCATCTCCATCCGAGCCATGGTCGCTATGAGCTCGGGCTCGTCCACCAGGCGTTGGCGATCTTCAAGATGAGTGGCCAGGTGCCACAGCGCGGAGCAGTTCTTTGCAGCGCCGGATCTCGCCGACGAAGAAGTTCCGGATGATCTCGACCTCAGGCCGAGGGGTAGATGACTTGGACGAGCGTGAGGCCGTGCGGCGGAGCGGCAGGTTCGGCTGGTTGGCGGTCCCGCGCTTCGAGCACCCCTCGTACTTCACCGGCACTTCGCTTGCCTCGACCGACCGAAACGTGGAATCCCACGATACTTCGGACCATCTGGTGACAGAAGGCCGAGCCAGCGATGTCGAAGACCAGGCGGCCGTCGCCGAGATCAGTCCACTTGGCCTCATGAATTCGGCGGACCAGCGAGATCGGCTCCTCCCCCGGTCCGGTCTTTGGCCGCTTGCAGAACGACGAGAAGTCGTGCATCCCCAGGAAGGGGTCGCACGCCAATTGCATCAGCGCGATGTTCAGCGGCTGGGGAACCCACCAGGCCGAGCGTGCGGTGAACGGGTCAGCCACTGGCTGGTTGACCACCTTGTACTGATAGCGCCGTCCAATGGCGTCGTAGCGAGCGCTGAACCCGGGCTCGGCAATCCGAACGTCGGTGGCCACGACCTCGGGCCCGAGCCGACGATTGATCACATTGGAAATTCCCCGCATCTGGACTTTGCCGGACTCGACCATGTCGGCCCGCACATCGAAGCTCAGCACTTGCTCTGCGGCGTGAACCCCCGCATCAGTGCGCCCCGACATCACCAGATCAGGGGCGTGACCCAGCAGCGGCGACAACACTCGCACCAACTCACTCACCACAGTGCGGACCCCGAGGTTCGGGGCAAGCCCACGGAAATTCGTGCCGTCGTACGCGATGGTCAGACGAACGCGAACGAACGGGCCCGGAGGCCCGTTCGTTTCGTGATCGGCGTCTTCGTCGAACAGGGTCATTTCTCGCACTGGTTCGATTCTTGCATTGGCCCTGTCAGACGGTTTGGTCGTCGTCCCGCAAGGGAACGACATCGGATCAGACCAGTTCGATCTTTGCCATGGGGGCGTTGTCACCCTGGCGCGGACCGAGCTTGAGGATGCGGGTGTAGCCACCCGGGCGCTCGACATAGCGAGGGCCAACATCTTCGAACAGCTTGGTGGTCATCTCGACATCGCCGAGGTAGGAGAGGACCTGACGGTAGTTGTGCAAGCCACCCTTCTTTGCCTTGGTGATGACCTTCTCAGCAATCGGCCGAACGGCCTTTGCCTTGGCTTCGGTGGTGACGATGCCCTCGGCGGCGACAAGCGACGCAACGAGGTTTGCCATCATCAGCTTCTGGTGTGAGGCCGATCCGCCGAAGCGGGTGGCCTTCCTTGGACGTCCCTGCATGTCAGCCTCGCGATCCGCGTAGCGAGAGGCCACGCTCATCAAGCTTCACAATGACCTCATCCAACGACTTCTGACCGAAGTTGGTGATGGCGAGGAGATCGTCTTCTGTCTTCTGCAACAGCTCGCCAACAGAGTTGACCTGGGCACGCTTGAGGCAGTTGCGGGGACGCTCGGAAAGATCGAGGTCCTCGATGGGCAAGTCGAGATCGGGCGAACCCGATGCGGCGGCGGGGGCTTCACCAAGGGTGAGGCCTTCCGGCTCGTCGCTCATCTCTTCGACCAGCTGGATCAGTGCCCGAAGCGTGGCACCGGCCGAAGCCAGTGCATCGCGGGGGGTGATCGATCCGTCGGTCTCGATGTCGATGATTGCACGATCGAAGTCGGTGCTCATTTCGACACGAACCGGCTCGACGGTCACCGAAACACGGCGAACGGGCGAGAAGATCGCATCGATCGGAATGACACCAATGGTGGTTCCGGCCGGCACGGTCTTGGAGTTGCGCCAGCCCCGTCCACGCTCGACCACGAGGTCGATCGCAAGACGGCCCTTGGTGTCGAGCTTGGCAAGGTGGATGTCCTCGGTGAGGACTTCGACCTCGGCCGGGCAGGAGATGTCACCAGCGGTGACATCTCCAGGACCACGGGCGTCGAGACGCAACGTGATCGGCTCGTCCGATTCAGACGTCACAACGACGTCTTTCAAGTTCAAGATGATGTCGGTGACATCTTCGATGGCACCAGCGATGGTGTCGAACTCGTGGAGCGCGTCATCGAAGCGCACTGAGGTGATGGCAGCACCGGGGACCGAAGACAGCAGGGTTCGCCGAAGCGAGTTGCCGATCGTGTGGCCGAATCCGGGCTCGAGGGGGCCGATTGCAAACTGTCCGTGGCTGCTTTCGCCATCGTCGAGTTGCTCTACTGTTGGCCGCTGAATTACCAGCATGGCGTTCCTTCCAACTTCACGTCTGCGTTTTTCATGATGAACCGGCCTACTTGCTGTACAGCTCGACGATGAGCTGCTCACGCAGCGGAACGTCGATCTGTTCACGAAGGGGTTCGCTGTAGACGGTGACGGAAAGACCGTCGTCGCCCATGTCGAGCCATGCGGGAGCCGTGCGATCGAGCACGTCCTTGTTCCACTGGATGATGGCGTTGTCCTTGGTCTTTTCACGGATGGAGATGACGTCGCCCTTGCGGACACGGTAGGACGGGATGTTGACCCGCTTGCCGTTGACGTTTACGTGGCCATGGCTGACGAACTGACGGGCCTGGGGCCGTGTGGCTCCAAGACCAGCGCGGTACATCACGTTGTCGAGACGAAGCTCGAGAAGACGAAGCATGTTCTCACCGGTGACGCCGGGCCGACGAACGGCCTCGTCGTAGATGGTGCGGAACTGGCGCTCGTTCAGACCGTAGGAGAGGCGTGCTTTCTGCTTCTCCTGCAGCTGGAAGAGGTACTCGGTGTTGTTGTTGCCACGGCGACGAGTGCGACCGTGGACTCCGGGGGGATACGGACGCTTTTCGAGCGCAGCCGCTTCACCGCGGGTACCGAAGATGTTGGTGCCGAGACGGCGGGAAACGCGGGCGCGAGGGCCGGTGTAACGAGACATGACTGGCTCCTCTCAGACCCGGCGCCGCTTGGGAGGGCGGCAGCCGTTGTGGGGGACAGGGGTGACATCCTTGATACCGGTGACTTCGATGCCGGCATTCTGGATGGAGCGGATGGCGGTTTCGCGGCCCGAACCGGGGCCCTTGACCTGCACATCGACCTTGCGAACCCCATGCTCCATGGCACGACGGGCGCAAGCCTCGGCTGCCATCTGAGCGGCGAACGGGGTGCTCTTACGTGAACCCTTGAAGCCAACGTTGCCGGCCGAGGCCCAGGAAAGCACGTGGCCCTCTTGGTCGGTGATGGCAACGATGGTGTTGTTGAAGCTCGACTTGATGTGAGCGACACCATGGGTGACGTTTTTGCGTTCCTTCTTCTTCGGGCGACGACCGCCCGCTGCTGGTTTCGCCATTACTTGGCCACCTTCTTCTTACCAGCGACTGTGCGCTTGGGACCCTTCCGGGTGCGTGCGTTGGTCTGCGTGCGCTGACCGTGAACAGGAAGACCCTTGCGGTGACGAATGCCCTGGTGGCAGCCGATCTCCATCTTGCGCTTGATGTCCTGGGACACCTGGCGACGAAGGTCACCTTCGGTCTTGCAGTTCTCGTCGATGAACGCTCGGATCTGCATCACCTCGGCCTCGGTGAGGTCCTTGACCCGCGTGGTGGGGTCGATGCTGGTGCTTTCGAGCACCTTCCTGGCGGTGGTGTCACCCACCCCAAAGATGTAGGTGAGAGAGATCTGCACCTGCTTTTCGCGTGGAATGTCCACACCTGCGATACGTGCCATGGATTAGCCCTGCCTCTGCTTGTGGCGAGGATTCTCGCAAATGACCATCACGCGCCCACGGCGGCGGATCACTTTGCAATTCTCGCAAATCTTCTTGACGCTCGGTCGAACTTTCACTTGCTGTTCCGTTCCTTGGATCCACTCATTGGTGGATGCCGGGGTTGCGCGATGGGTCAGATCGCATGAAGCGGTCGATCGATGTCCATCTCTGCGAACCGCCGGGCTGGCGATTGCGGACATCATCGGTGGCGCCTGGACAAACGGGCCGAAGCCCGGGAGCCGTCACTCGTTGTGACTACTTGTAGCGGTAGGTGATGCGCCCTCGGGTGAGGTCGTACGGAGTGAGCTCCACCTGGACTTTGTCGCCGGGCAGGATGCGAATGTAGTGACGACGCATCTTTCCGGAGATGTGTCCCAGTACGGAGTGACCATTCTCGAGCTCGACCCGGAACATCGCGTTCGGGAGGGACTCGACGATGGTGCCTTCCAGCACGATGGCATCTTCTTTGGACTTTGCGATGACGGACTCTCTTTGTTCGTTGAAGCTGGACCGCAGCACGCAAGCGCGCGACAGTCCAACTCCCAAGGCTAGACGCTCCTTACTACAACTCCACCAGGCCAGTGGTCACCGCCTGCGAACTGCCACAACAGGCCGTTTCCGATGTTCTCGACGTTGCTGCCACTGCCGAGAGTTGGCGAGTGAGCTGGGTTGCTCGAGCGCTCGCCACTCCAACGATCGTGTAGGTCTCGGTGGCGACCGCTTTGGGGTTTACGCTGCTTCGACTCAACCCCGACCATTGAGACGTTTGCTCGGCTCAACCAGCCTGCATGTAGCTGACCAGCAACTCGCTGAGCCGCAAGGCCATGTCAATCCCCGACGAAACGCCTGCGGCAGTGATGATGCGGGCGTCGATGTGTTCAACCACTCGTTCTCCCGTCGGCGAAGCACCAAGCCCTTCGAGCGTCTCGTAGGCACCCCAATGGGTGGTGGCGGCCAGACCGTCGAGCAGTCCGGCGGCGGTCAACACCAGCGAACCGGTGCAGACCGAGGTTGTGAAGCGAGTGGTGGGGTGTGCGGAACGAAGCCAGTCGTGAATCGGCTGCTCCCCATCGACGGCACGCGGGTTCCCGGCCCTCCCGGCACCACGATCACGTCGGGGTCAGCCAACTGTTCGAACGTCGCATCGACGGTCAGGCCGAGGTTGCCGGTGTCGGAACGAACCTCGCCGACTCTCTCGCCAACGAAGGTCACCGATGCGCCGGGCAACCGTTGCAGCACTTCGTACGGACCGGAACCACGAGATAGCGAGCCACCTGCTGGGCGACCTCGGCGCCGCAGTCTTCCTCGACCATTGCCAGGCCGAGATCGATACCGGCGGTGACACCGGCTGAGGTCCACAGCTCACCGTCGCGAATCCAGATTGCATCAGGGTCGACGTGCACTCCGGGGCACTGCTTCGCCAAATCAGCGGCCCTCGCCCAGTGAGTGGTGACCCGGCGCCCGTCACAACGACCTGCGCTCGCCAACAGAAAGGTCCCGGTGCAGACCGATGTCAGCCGACACGGTGTCGATGATCGCAGCATCAGGAACCATGGTCATCTCCGACTCCGAGCGGATCGGCTCACCATCGATGGTGACCATCACGATCTCGTAACGCTCGCCGGGTAGCGCAACCTGTCCACGCAGCGCAGCCGACCATCGACCACCAATGTCAAGCGTTCGTTTCAATAGGGCGTTTCAGCGCCGTGCTACGGTGCCCGAATGCCAGAAACGAAGCCACCGGGCCGCAAACGAGGTCGGGGCGCCGATCCAACCGAGACCAAGCAATCTCTCGTCACCGCCGCCTTCGACACGCTGCTCGAAGAGGGCTTCGCCAACACCACGGCCCGTTCCATCGCGACGCGCGCCGCATGCAACCAGGCGGCGATCTACTACCACTTCGGCGGGATCGAACCACTCCTTCTCGAAAGCCTCAAGGCAAGTAGCCAGCGACGCCTCGATCGCTACGAACAAGCGTTGACGGAGCACCTCGAACTCCCGGCTCTCGTGACGAAGCTGGCTGAGCTCTACGAAGAAGACCGCATCATCGGACACCTCGGAGTACTCACCGAACTCACCGGCGGCATCGCTGCCAGCCCGAGCCTGCGTGAAGGTATCGACGAAGCCACACAACCGTGGCTCACCTTCGTCGAGCGCCAAGTCGAGCAAGCGGCAAAGGACGTTCCCTTCGGCGCGATGATCCCGGCAGCAGACCTTGCTGACCTCGTTTTTTCGCTCGTGATCGGACTCGAGATGCGCAACAAGATCGACGGCCGTACCGACAGAGCCGACCGTCTCTTCAAACTTGCTGGTCTCGCAGCAGCACTCCTTCCCACGAGCTGATAATCGGTCGACAACTGCTCGGCCTTGCTTCACCATGACCGACCCGCACGCGGCCTGGACCGGCCGCATCACGACAGGAGCGGGACCATGAAGCGACACATCAACACGGCTCGAGACACCAACGATCAGCCCGTGGAACTCGTCCGGTCGTGGGCCAGCGACATCGAGGACAACACCCTCGAGCAGGCGTTGCGCTCTGCCCGTTCCGACGCGGTGTCTGGTCCGATCGCGTTGATGCCCGATGCCCACTGGGGCATGGGTGCCACCGTTGGCTCGGTCATCCCGACCAAGTCAGCAATCATCCCTGCCGCTGTCGGTGTCGACATCGGCTGCGGCATGATCGCGGTCGAGACCGACCTCGCCACGTCTGATCTTCCTGACAATCTCGGCCCAGTGCTTCGTGGCATCGGCAAGGCAGTTCCCGCCGGCTTCGACCGTCATCAGCACGCAACCGACCGGGCCAACGTCTGGCTTCGCGATCACCCGCTCGACACTGAGGTCGAGTTGACCACCAAGCAGGTTCGCTCGATGGGCCAGCAGTTGGGCTCACTCGGCGGAGGCAACCACTTCGTGGAAGTCTCCGTCGACGAGAACGAAACGGTGTGGATCGTGCTGCACTCGGGCAGCCGGGGCATCGGCAACATCTTGGCCAAGGCGCATATCAGTCGCGCTCGTGATCTCTGCGAGACCACCGAACGTGCGCTCGAAGACCGAGACCTCGCCTACTTCCTCGACAGCGATCCGCAGTTCCAGGCCTACATCCGAGACATGTTGTGGGCTCAGGATTACGCGCTCGAGAACCGAGAGCAGATGATGGACGCTGTCCTTGCGTCCACCGGCGCTGCGGTTGGCCGTCCCCTCGTCGAACGTCGCCGGATCAATTGCCACCACAACTACACCGAGCGGGAGGACCACGGCGGCCACTCGTTGTGGATCACTCGCAAGGGCGCCATTCGTGCTCGAATCGGTGATGCCGGCGTGATCCCCGGCTCGATGGGAACGTCGACCTTTGTTGTCACCGGTCGGGGCAACCCGGACGCCTACAACTCAGCAGCTCACGGCGCAGGTCGTCGCTACGGCCGCAAGGCAGCGAAGCGGACGTTCACCGTCGAGGAATTCGAGGCCTCGATGGCGGGCCGCATGTGGCAAGCCAGCAAGGCGAAGGAACTCCTCGACGAGTCACCAATGGCATACAAGAACATCGACGAGGTGATGAACGATCAGGCCGACCTGGTCCAGATCGAGCATCGCCTCGATGCCATCGTCAATTACAAAGGCGTGAGCTGACGGGCGTCAGCAGAGCTCGAGCAACGCTGATCGAGCTCTGCTGCGACCGAGGTTCCACGACAACCAACTGTCGTCTTCGGGAACGTTCTCGCACAGTCGAGCGGCAACGTCATCGGCCCACGCAGGGTTGATCTCTCCGAGATCGTCGGCCAACACCAGCAGACCATCAGCGGTCAGGTGTTGCATGTGGATCTCGACGTCGGCGTCTTGACGTGCAACGAGGTTGTCAGCGATACGGGCCTCGGGGTTGATGACGTTCAACACGGCGAGCACCATCAGGCCTGAAGCAACCAACGCCGGCAACGTCCAGGCAATCGGTGGGTGCCAACCAAGCAAGCGCACCGCAACGATCACGAATCCCATCGCCACCCAGATCGAGAAGACCGAACTGTAGAAACGCATCGGCGTCAGCCCGTCATCAGCGATGTACAGCTGGAGTCGACCGAAGGCCACGACGACCACGCCGAAGGTCAAGACGATCGTCGTGAGGCTCGACCAGCGAAACCACCGATCGCCCACGAACCAACCTTCCGCTGCCGAGCGCAGCGACAACAAGCTGAGAAGTGTCAGCCCCGCTACCCAGAGCAGCTGGAAGAAACCTTGTCTGGCGTAGTCCCGATAGGTCAATCCGGCATCGACGAGGATCTGTTCACCCGCTGAGCTGAGCGCATAGAGCTGAGCCACAACGAACAACGCGAAGATGGCGTTCAACGCTCCGAGCACGACGAGCGTCGCAGTGCGGCGTACCACAGCTGCCCCACATCGAACCGGCCTCGGCTCAGCAGGTCAGCGAAGACAGCGTCGGCGGAGCCCAGCAGCGCCGCCAGCACGATCAGCAGGGGCACAGCGATCACCGAACCCTGCAGAATTCCGATGAGGAGCTGGTGCCGCTCGGAGCGCGATGTCGGCGCCTCGGGAATGTCATTGGGCACCGGAACCGCCAGGTCGCCAAGCATCAGGAACGGTTGCCAGGCAATCGACAACGCGTCATTCAGCAGTTGAAGCGGTTGCCAGTCATGGATGCGCTCGGCACCGACAACTGCCACCAGCAACAAAAGGGCAGCTGCGATGAGATTGAACGCCACGAGCCGGGGATCGGTCCGCACGGTGAGGAGGAATGCAAAGCCCATCGAGCAGAGCAGACACCACCGGCTGGAACGAGATGACACTGCACCGGTTGCTCGAAGCGCCACGGCGATGGCAATCACCAGAAGCGTCAGACCGGTTGTCAGCTCGGCGTGGGTCCGGGGGTGGGGTCGGCGAGAAAGGTGGGGTGGTCGTTGTGGAAGAATCCGCCATGCCATCGATGATGACGCTCGGGTGTTGAGGCCGATCGCAGGTGATCTGCAGATCTTGTGCAGGTGCCCCAGCGACTTCGCGTGCACGAAGTCTTCACATCTCGGACGGGCCTCGACTGCTCCTGGTCTCTAGGTTTGTGACGTGGTCACTACCTCAACACACATCCTCGTCGTCGAGGACGAGCCGATCATCGCTGATGCAGTGGCCGACCGGTTGCGCAGTGAGGGCTTCGAAGCAACGATCGCGTCTGACGGTCTGGTGGCAGTCGAGCAATGCATGACGCTCCGCCCCGATCTCGTCATCCTCGACCTCAACCTGCCCGGCATCGACGGGCTCGAGGTGTGCCGTCGGATTCAGGCAACCCGCCGCATCCCCGTCGTGATGGTGACGGCTCGCGACGACGAGACCGACATGCTGGTAGGGCTCGGCGTCGGGGCCGACGACTACCTCACCAAACCGTTCTCGCCCCGCGAACTCGTGGCCAGGGTCAAGGCTGTCCTGCGCCGAGCTGAGGCCAACGCCGGTGCGAGCCTCGATCGAGGAAGCCTGACCATCGATCCGGCTGGCCGCATCGTGTGCCGGGACGGGGAGGAAGTCCACCTCACCCCGACCGAGTTCGATCTCATCCGCGTGCTCGCGGAAGCCGGCAACGCCGTGCTTTCACGCGAGCAGATGCTCGCAATGGTCTGGGGCTACCGAGACGGGTCTGGTGCACGAACCGTCGATAGTCATGTCCGGTCCGTGCGCCGCAAGCTCGGTGATGACACGATCAGGACTGTGCACGGAGTCGGTTATGCCTTCGGGGACCCAACGTGATTCGTCCAAGACCGCTCGATCCCATCCCTTCGATCAAGACCAAGTGGTCGATTGTCATCGTCGTCGCGGTTGCCGTCACTGCGCTGATGAGCTTGATCGGGATTCGTCTCGGCTGGCCCGTGTGGATCCGGCCGGTCATCGCCGGCGCTTTCGCTCTGGTCATGGTGCAGTTCCTGGCTCACGGCATGACGTACCCACTCCGACAAATGGCATCGTCGGCCAAGGCCATGGCTCGCGGGGACTACTCCCAACGAGTCGAGGTATCGGCCACTGACGAAGTCGGCCAGTTGGCAGATGCCTTCAACCAGATGGCGGCGGATCTCGCCGATGCTGATCGACAGCAGAAAGAGTTCATCGCCAACGCTTCGCACGAACTCCGCACACCAGTCGCTGCTCTGCAGGGAACGCTCGAAAATCTCGTCGATGGCGTTGGCACACCTGACGGCGCAACCCTGCAGCGGATGTTGGCCCAGAGCGAGCATCTCGGGCGTCTCGTGAACCAGCTACTCGACCTCTCCAGACTCGAGGCGCGCGCTGACCGGTTGGGGGCCGAAGAACTCGATGTCGGCGACCTCCTCCACGAACTCGCTGGCGAGCTCCGCTTGACCCACCCGACGGCCTTGATCGACGTCAAGGCGCCGATGGGACTTCGGTCCGTCGGTGATCGAGAGCAGTTGGCTCGAGTGCTCACCAACGTGATCGGCAATGCCCTGCGCTTCTCCCCGATCGGCGATGCCGTCACGGTGGTGGCGAGTCGCCAGAACGGTTCGGTGCGAGTCGCCGTGCGCGACTGCGGCCCCGGCATCCCGGTCGAACAGCGAGCGAAGGTCTTCGAACGCTTCTGGCAAGCTGATGGAACACCAACCGGCGGCGGCGGAGCAGGTCTCGGCCTCGCCATCAGCAAGCGGATCGTGGACCAGCACAACGGCGAAATCCTGATCACCGACAATCAGCCCAGAGGCGCCTGCGTCGTGATCAGTCTCCCCGCACTTCCCTGACGAACCAGAGGCTGGAGCTATCGAATCGGTAGGGCACAAACCTCGGGTTTACGCCGTACGGATACAGCGGTACCAGCCTCTGGTTTGCTGCAGATGGGAGTTCGGCGCGTCAGCACCAGACTCCGGGAACGCCCGAGGCCGCTAGGCCGACGCTCTTACGCTGAAGCGGCTTCGGCCGCTGACTTCACGGCGCCGAGAAGGCGACCGGTGATCTCGGGCTCTTCACCGAGACCGTCGACGGTGATCAACATGTCGCGTTCGGCGAACCAGTTCAACACCGGACGAGTCTCCTGCTCATAGAGCGCCAGCCGACGGGCGATGCCCTCTTCGGTGTCGTCGGCACGAGCACGAGCCTTCATCCGAGCGGTCACTTCTTCCACCGGAACGTCGAGGTCGACCGCAGCATGCAAGCCATTGTCGCCGAGCACCATGACGAGTGCTTCTGCCTGAGCTGCTGTACGGGGGTAACCGTCAAGAACGAAACCGCTGGTCGCAACGTCGTCCTTGGCCAAGCGCTCCCGGACGATGCCGTTGATGATGTCGTCACCGACGAGATCTCCGGCGTCCATGACAGCTTTCGCCTTGAGTCCCATCTCGGTACCGGCGGCGACAGCGCTTCGCAGCATGTCGCCGGTCGAGATGTGGATCACTCCGAACTCTTCAACGAGCCGAACACACTGCGTGCCCTTTCCCGCGCCTTGGCGACCAAAGATGACGAGACGGATCGGATTCGACATGGGTAGTGCTTCCTCTCGGTGGAGCGGACAACGGTGGCAGAGCACCGGCGCTTTCGCAAGTGGAGGTGGTGTTCTTCTCAGCAACAGCTGATCCGAAACACCCAGACCTCGTGCGCTTGGATGGACTACTTGAGGAAACCTTCGTAATTTCGGCTCATCAGCTGGCTGTCGATCTGCTTCATGGTCTCGAGCGACACGCCCACACCAATCAAGATCGACACACCAGAGAACGCCGTGATGTTGGTCGAACCGGTGCCACCACCGACGTAGCGAGCGAGCGCTGCGGAAGGGATCAATGCAACCACGGCCAAGAACAACGCGCCAGGCAAGGTGATCCGGTTCAGGATCTTTGCCAGGTGACGCTCGGTCTGGGGTCCAGGACGGATACCCGGGATGAAGCCACCGGACTTGCGCAGATCGTCAGCACGACGGATCGGATCGAAGGCAATGGAGTTGTAGAAGTATGCGAAGCCGACGATCAGAAGACCGAAGACCAGGATGTACCCCACATTGTCCGGCTGGAACAGGTTGTTGTCGATGAAGAGACGAACGTCCTGGCCCCAACCGTCGGCCGGCAATACTCCGGTGAGCAGTGTCGGCAGCGAAAGCAGCGACGAAGCGAAGATGACGGGAATCACGCCAGCCTGGTTGACCTTGAGCGGGATGTAGGAGTTGTTGCCACCGTACTGACGGCGCCCGACCACGCGCTTGGCGAAGTTCACCGGGATGCGACGCTGGCCCTGTTCGACGAACACGATGCCGGCGCAGAGCAAGAGAAGCAGCACCACAGCGATGGCCACGCCGAACCAGCCTCGAAGGGCCTGCACCTGGATGCCGACCGAAGGGAGGCTGGACACCACCGAGGCGAAGATGAGAATCGACATGCCGTTACCGATGCCCTTGGTGCTGATCAGTTCGCCCATCCACATGAGAACAGCGGTTCCCGTGGTCATACAGACCACGGCAAGCAGGACCTTGAAGCCGCCCTCTGGGAATAGGTCGATCGGCACTCCGAAGAACCCTTCTGGATTCCGGTTGATCAAGAACACGATGCCCGTGCTCTGCACGAGAGCCAGGAGGATCGCTATGTAACGGGTCCACTGCGTGATCTTGCGCTGACCTGTGGCTCCTTCGGCCTGCCACTGCTCGAGCTTCGGGATGGCAACCGTCAGGATCTGAATGATGATCGATGAGGTGATGTACGGCAGGATCCCGAGGGCGAAGAAGCTCAGGGATGCAAGACCACCGCCACTCAGCAAGTTCAAGTAGCCGAAGATGCCGCCCGAGGTGTCGTCGAAGTTCTCACGAAGTGCTTCGATGGCATCGAGATTGGTTCCCGGCGCTGGGATCTGGGCCCCGAGCCGGTACAGCAAGATGATGGCGAGCGTGAACAAGATCTTGTTCCGCAGTTCAGGTGTTCGGAAGACGTTCCGCAGCGTTGACACGATGTTCCTCGATTGCGTGGCGGGTCTGGAGAAGAGATGTGACCCGAGTCCGGGTCAGATACTAAGCGGGTGCCCCCAAGGAATGAGGGCACCCGGTCAGTGATTCACAAACTTGAACAAATGTATTAGCGGTTCATGTGCTGGTTGCCCGAGCTTGGCGGGCGAACCGAGAACGGCAGGTCGAGCTTTTCGATGGTGCCACCAGCAGCGGTGATCGCTGCTTCAGCCGATGCCGAGAAGGCGTGAGCCTTGACGGTGACCGCAGAGTTGATCTCACCGCGACCGAGCACCTTGACGAGGTTGCCCTTGCCGATGAGGCTCTTGTCGAAGAGCGCATCGGGGCTGATCTCGTTCGAGCCGGTGGCCTCGACGAAGTCGGTGATGACGTCGAGGTTGATGGCCTGGTATTCAACGCGGAACGGGTTCTGGAAACCACGAAGCTTCGGGACACGCTTTTGCAGCGGCGACTGGCCACCTTCGAAGCCGAGACGCACGGTGTTGCGAGCGCGCTGGCCCTTGGAACCACGGCCGGCGGTCTTGCCGCCCTTACCGCCGATTCCACGGCCCTTGCGCTTGCCGGCCTTGCGGGAACCCTCTGCTGGTTTCAGATCGTGGATCTTCATCAGGCAGCTCCTTCTTCTACTTCAACCACCGTGACGAGGTGCGGGACCCGGGACAGCATGCCCTGGAGAACCGGACCGTCTTCGATGACGTTGGACTTGCCGATACCACGCAGGCCGAGGGCACGGAGCGTGCCTCGCTGCTTCGGCTTACAGCCGATGGACGACTTGATCTGGGTGACTTTGATGTGCGCCATCATGACACCTCAGCCGGGTTGGCCGATGGGCCACGACGGGTCTCGTTGTATGCATCGAGCAAGCCCTTGGGCACGAACTCAGACGCATCGAGGCCACGAAGCTTGGCGACTTCATCAGGACGCTTGAGCTTGGCCAGCGCATCAATGGTGGCACGAGCCACGTTGATCTGGTTGGCCGAACCGAGCGACTTGCAGATGACGTCACGAACGCCAGCCTCTTCGAGGATGGCACGTGCAGCACCACCGGCGATGACGCCGGTACCACGGGCAGCGGGCTTGAGCATCACTCGACCGGCGCCATTGATGCCGATGATCGGGTGGGTGATCGTTCCGCCAGCCATGGCCACGTCGAATTGGAGCTTGCGAGCCTCTTCGGTGCCCTTCTGGATGGCCAGGGGCACTTCCTTGGCCTTGCCGTAGCCGAGACCAACTCGACCGTTGCCGTCGCCGAGCACGACCAGAGCGGTGAAGGCGAACCGACGACCACCCTTGACGACCTTGGCCACACGATTGATGGTGATGACCCGTGACTCACGGCCGTCATCACGGTCGTTACGTCCGTTATTGCGATTGTTGTCTGCCATGTCGTCTCCTAGAACTCCAGGCCGGCTTCGCGAGCGGCGTCGGCCAAGGCGGCCACACGTCCGTGGTAGCGGTTACCGCCACGATCGAAGACCACGGTGCTGACACCAGCGGCCTTGCCTCGTTCAGCGATTCGGGTGCCCACGTTCGAGGCGCCGGACTTCGAGCCGCTGCCCTCTCGCAGGTCCTTTTCGTAGGACGACGCTGAAACCAGCGTCTGTCCGGTGCTGTCGTCGATCACTTGCACACTGATGTGCTTGTTCGAGCGAAACACGGCCAAGCGTGGACGCTCGGTGGTGCCGACAACCTTTTTGCGAACTCGAAACTGGCGACGAGCGCGAGCGGCGTGCTGCTTGTTGGTTTTCGAGGCCATCACTTACCAGCCTTTCCGGCTTTGCGGACAACCCGCTCGCCGGCGTAACGAACGCCCTTGCCCTTGTAAGGCTCGGGCTTGCGGAGGTCGCGGATCTCGGCGGCAACCTGGCCGACGACCTGCTTGTCGATGCCGATCACAGAGATCTTGGTTGGTTCGGGCACATCGAAGGTGACACCTTCGGGAGCCTTCACCGACACGGGGTGGGAGAAGCCGAGGGACATGTCGAGTTCGCTGTTTCCCTTGGCCGCAGCGCGGTAACCAACGCCGACGATCTCGAGATTCTTGACGAACCCTTCGCTGACGCCGATCACCATGTTGTTGACGAGCGAGCGGTTGAGGCCGTGGAGGGCCCGCTGCGAACGATCGTCGTTGGTGCGGGCCACTGTTGCAGAGCCCTCGTCGACTGAAAGGGAGAGACCTTCAGGAAGCTCGATGCTGAGCTGACCCTTGGGGCCCTTGACCGATACCTGCTGGCCCGAGGTCGAAACCTCGACGCCGGCGGGCACGGGGATGGGAGATTTACCAATACGTGACATCTCGGCCTACCAGACGTAGCAGAGCACTTCGCCACCGACACGACCCTTGCGGGCAACGCGATCGGTGATGAGGCCCTTGTTGGTCGAAAGCACGGCGACGCCGAGCCCGCCCAACACTCGGGGGATCTGATCTGAACTCGTGTACACCCGAAGACCAGGCTTCGAGACACGCTTGATGCCGCTGATGACTCGCTCACGCTCGGGCGAGTACTTCATGGCAATCGTGAGAGTGCGTCCAATGCCCGACTCATTGTCGGAAGCGCTGAACTCGTTGATGTAGCCCTCGGAGAAGAGGACCTTGGCCAGAGCTTCTTTGAGCTTGGACGACGGCATCGACACTTCATCGTGCATTGCGATGTTCGCGTTGCGGATGCGTGTGAGCATGTCGGCGATGGGATCTGTCATTGTCATGTGATCAGCCCCCTACCAGCTCGCCTTGGTCACACCGGGCAGTTCGCCCGCATGTGCCATGTCCCGCAAACAAATGCGGCACAGACCGAATCGCTTGTAGACCGCCTTGGGGCGACCACAAACCTTGCAGCGTGTGTAGGCCCGAACCTTGAACTTCGGGGTCTTCTGCTGCTTTTCCTTCAGCGCTTTCTTTGCCATTACTGAGCCTGCCCATCGCGTCGGAACGGGAATCCGAAGGCGTCGAGCAGTGCTCGACCCTCTTCGTTGGTGGTCGCGGTCGTGACGATCGTGATGTCCATGCCTCGGGGCACATCAACGGTGTCATAGTCGATCTCGGGGAACATGAGTTGTTCGGTGAGACCAAAGGTGTAGTTGCCCCGGCCGTCGAACGACTTGGGGCTGAGTCCACGGAAGTCGCGGATTCGGGGGATCGCCAGGGTGACGAGGCGATCGAAGAACTCCCACATCTTGTCGCCCCGCAGGGTGACCTTGGCGCCGATGGGGTTCTCTTCACGAAGCTTGAACGAAGCGATTGACTTCTTCGCCTTCGTGATGATCGCCTTTTGCCCCGTGATGATGGCGAGGTCCGCCGTAGCGCTGTCGAGCGCTTTGGAGTTCTGCAGCGCTTCGCCCACACCCATGTTGACGACGATCTTCGAAATCGACGGCACCATCATGATGTTGGGCAACTCGAGCTCGGTCTGCAATGCAGCCCGGATCTCGCTGTTGTACTGCGCCTTGAGGCGAGGAGTGACCTTGGTCGTTGCTTCGCTCGCCGTTGCTGTCGCTTCGCTCATCGTGAACGCTCCACTTCAGGAATCTCTGCGCCGGTGCGCTTGCACACCCGGACCTTGGTTCCGTCGTCGTTGATCTTGTAGCCAACGCGGGTGGGCTTGCCATCGTCAGGGCTGATGACGGCGACGTTCGAGACGTCCATCTTCATCTCCTTGTCGACGATGCCACCGGGCTCTTCAGCTGAGATCGGCTTCGTGTGGCGCTTGGCGATGTTGTAGCCCTCGACGGTGACCTTGCCCTCAGCGGGGAAGGCACCAGACACGACGCTTTCGCGTCCCTTGTCCTTGCCGGCGAGAATCTGGACTTTGTCGCCCAAACGGATCTTCATCAGAGCACCTCCGGAGCGAGGGAAACAATACGCATGAACTTCTTGTCGCGAAGCTCACGTCCGACAGGGCCGAAGATACGAGTACCGCGAGGCTGCTTTTGATCGTTGATCAGCACAGCAGCGTTCTCGTCGAAGCGGATGTAGCTGCCGTCTGGACGACGCTTTTCCTTCTTCGTGCGGACGACGACGCACTTGACGACGTCACCCTTCTTGACCTGGGCGCCGGGAATGGCGTCCTTGACGGTGGCGACGAAGATGTCGCCGATGGATGCATAGCGACGCTTGGATCCGCCGAGCACCTTGATGCAGAGGACTTCCTTGGCGCCAGAGTTGTCGGCGACTCGGAGTCGTGATTCTTGTTGGATCATCGTGCACGCTCCAAGATCTCGAGCAGACGCCAGCGCTTCTTCTTGGAAAGCGGGCGAGTCTCGGTGATTCGCACTTTGTCACCGACATTGAGGGAGTTCTCTTCGTCGTGGACGTAGTAGCGAGTCGAAGACTGCACGGTCTTGTTGTATTGGGGGTGACGCGAGCGGCGAGTGACCTCGACAACTGCGGTCTTGTCCATGCCGTTCGAGCGGACGATGCCCTCTCGGACCTTCCGTTCGTTACGTGCCGGTGCGGCTTCAGTTTCAGCCATCATGACTCCTCGGCGAGCTGGCGAGCCCGCTGTTCGGTTTTGATTCGCGCAACCTCGCGCTTGACGGCCTTGATGCGGGCCGGGCTTTCCAGCTGGCCCGTGGCGAGCTGAAAACGGAGGTTGAAGAGTTCGCGCTTGCCGTCGGCGAGCGCCACGTCGAGTTCGACCTCAGACTGTGTGGTGAGTGCATTCTCAGCCATCGAAGCCGTCCTCTCGGGTGATGACGCGTGCCTTGATCGGCAGCTTCTGGATCGCACGGTCCATCGCCTGTTGTGCGATGACGGGATCTGGGTAGGAGAGCTCGAAGATCACACGACCGGGCTTCACCACAGCAACCCAGCGTTCCGGGTTGCCCTTGCCGGAACCCATGCGGGTTTCAGCGGGCTTCTCGGTGACAGGTTTGTCGGGGAAGACATTGATCCACACCTTGCCACCACGCTTGATGTGGCGGGTCATGGCGATACGAGCGGCCTCGATCTGACGGGCGGTGATCCAACCCGGCTCGAGAACCTGGATGCCGTACTCGCCGAATGACACCTGCGTGGCGCCTTTGGCGGTTCCAGTACGGCGACCGCGATGTTGCTTGCGGTGCTTGACTTTCTTCGGCATCAACATCAGTCGGCGTCTCCATCTCGGAACTTGTCGTCGCCGCTCTTGTCCTTGAGGGAAGCCTCGATGGCTTCTTCCTCAGCAAGGAGACGCTCGAACGCTGGATCGGCTTCTTTGACCAGCGGTGCTGGCTCAGCCTCGACGGCCTCTTCAGCTACGGCCGGCTTTGCCGGACGACGGCTCGAAGAGACAACCGGTTGAGCCGGCTCGGCGCCAGCGTCAGCAGCGAGAGCTGCTTCCTTCTCGGCCTTTGTCACCGATGCCTTGTACGGCAGGATGTCACCCTTGTAGAGGTGGACCTTGACGCCGATGATCCCGGCGGTGGTCTGCGCTTCACGCATGCCGTAGTCAATGTCGGCACGAAGGGTGTGCAGCGGCACTCGCCCTTCGCGATACCACTCGGTGCGGCTCATCTCGGCGCCGCCGAGGCGACCCGAGCTCTGAATGCGGATGCCCTTGGCACCAGCCTTCATGGCGTTCTGAACTGCACGCTTCATCGCACGGCGGAATGCCATACGACCCACGAGCTGGTCAGCAACACCCTGAGCGATCAGTGCAGCGTCGAGTTCGGGCTGCTTGATCTCGATGATGTTGAGCTTGACCCGAGGGTTGCTGGTGATCTTGGTGAGACCCTGGCGGAGGCGGTCGGCCTCAGAGCCCTTGCGACCAATGACGATGCCAGGACGTGCGGTGTGCACATCGATCTGGAGCTTGTCACCGGTGCGCTCGACCTCGATACGAGAAATCGCTGCGTTGGGCAACTGCGCCATCAGGTACTTGCGGATGGCGTGATCCTCGAAGAGAAAGTCACGGTATTCCTGACGATCGGCAATCCAGCGGGATTTCCAATCGGTGGTGATCCCGAGGCGGAAGCCGTACGGGTGGATCTTCTGGCCCATCAGGCATCGTCCTTCGTGTCAGAGCCTGCTGCGGCGTCGGTGTCATCTGCGGCAGCTTCTGCGGCTGCAGCAGCTTCCTTCTTCTGTTGTGATTCGGGCTTCGAGAAGCCAGCAGCCTCGGCTGCAGCGTCGTCGGCGAACCACACCTCGGCCTTGGTACGGCCGTAGAAGGGGCTGTTTTCGTTGTGGTAGAGCTTCGAGTCGTCGTTTCCCTTGACCGGGAAGCCCTCAGGCACCTGGTCGGGATCGCCGTCGATCAATGCATGACTACCGGAGCCGTACGGCGAGGTGTCATCGGCGTTGACTTGACCGTCAGCGTCGCTGTCCTGGGTCGAAGAATCGACGTCGGGTGCAGTCTCGGCGGCCGCTTCATCGGCAACCACTTCGTCTGCGGCGACGTCGTCGAGGACTTCCTCGACAGCCTCGGCTGCAGCGACTTCTTCGCCACGGCTCTGAGTTTCCTCGCCACGGCTCTGAGTTTCCTCGCCACGGCTCTTTGCCACTCGTGCCTTGCGGTCGCTGCTTCCGGCGCTCGATCGCCCGGCTTCTTTGTCACGCAGACGGTCGAGGACGTCTTCGTCCATACGACTCACGATGAGCGTGACGTGGCAGGTCTGCTTGTGGATGCGACCAGCTCGGCCACGAGCACGGGGACGGAACCGCTTGAGGGTCGGACCCTCGTCAGCGAAACACGCCGAGACGAACAACTCGTCAGCGACCTGTTCGTCGTTGTGCTGAGCGTTGGCGACCGCGGAGCGAAGGACCTTTTGGATGTCCTTCGACGAGCCACGCTCGGAGAAGTGGAGAATCTGGTTCGCCTCGGTGACGCTCTTGCCTCGAATGAGGTCGAGCACGATGCGAACCTTGGACGCCGACATCCGCAAGTAACGGACCTGGGCCTTGGTACCCGGGCGTTCGTTGGTCTTCGCGCCGGTCATCGTCGACCCACCTTTTCCTGACCCGCGTGGTAGCGGAAGGTGCGAGGCGGCGAGAACTCGCCGAGCTTGTGACCGACCATCGATTCGGTGATGTAGACGGGCACGTGCTTGCGGCCGTCGTGCACCGCAATCGTGTGTCCGACCATGTCGGGAATGATGGTGGAGCGGCGAGACCAGGTCTTGATGACCTTCTTCTCGCCCTTGTCGTTCAGCGCGTCCACCTTCTTCAACAGGTGATCGTCGACAAACGGGCCCTTCTTCAGGCTGCGCGGCATCCCTTACCTCCGTCCGCCACGAGTCCGCCTACGGCGGATGATCTGGTCATCTGATTTCTTACCCCTCTTACGGGTTCGGCCTTCTGGCTGACCCCACGGTGACACCGGATGGCGACCACCACTGGTCTTACCCTCACCACCGCCGTGCGGATGGTCGACAGGGTTCATGGCCACACCACGAGTCTGGGGGCGTTTGCCCTTCCAGCGAGCGCGACCGGCCTTGCCGATCTTGATGAGTTCGAATTCTGAGTTACCGACTTCGCCGATGGTGGCGATGCAGTCGATGGAGACACGGCGCATCTCGGTGGACGGAAGACGCAGAGTTGCGGTGCTTCCTTCTCTGGCGACGAGCTGAACGCTCGTGCCGGCCGAACGTGCCATACGTGCGCCGCCGCCGACCTTGAGTTCCACAGCGTGGATCACGGTACCGACGGGGATGTAGCGCATGGGCATGGCGTTGCCGGGACGAATGTCCGAGCCGCTGCCGGACTGCAGCAGATCGCCGACGCTCACACCCTTCGGAGCGAGGATGTAGCGCTTCTCTCCGTCGTGGTAGTGAAGGAGGGCGATGCGGCAGTTGCGGTTCGGGTCGTACTCGATCGAAGCAACGGTGGCAGGAATGCCATCTTTGTTGCGACGGAAGTCGATCACGCGATAGCGCTGCTTGTGGCCTCCGCCACGGTGGCGGGCGGTCTTGCGACCGTAGTTGTTACGTCCACCGGTGCTCGACTGCTTTGCGAGCAGCGACTTCTCGGGCGTCGTCGAAGTGATCTCGGCGAAGTCCGACGTGGTCTGAAAGCGTCGACCGGGGCTTGTGGGCTTGCGTTTACGAATGGCCATCAGGTCCTCAGCTCGAGTAGAGCTCGATCTCGCCCTCGGAAAGGGTGACGATCGCTCGCTTGGTGTCGGTGCGCTTCGTGAAGGTGTTGTTGCGGCGGTTGCGGACCCGCTTGCCCTTCCGGTTCAAGGTGTTGACCTTGGAAACCTTGACACCGTCGAAGATGAACTCGATGGCGTCTTTGATCTCGGGCTTCGAGGCGCTCGTGGCGACGACGAAGGTGTAGGTGTTGCGTTCTTCAACGGCGACGTAGGTCTTCTCTGAGACCACGGGCCGGATGATGATGTCGTGTGGGTTCTTCACGAATCGCTCCCGCTGTCGGCGGCTGCGCTGGTGGGCAGGGCCGCTTCGGTGAACACGACGTAGTCATTGACGAGCACGTCGTAGGTGTTGAGCTGGTCAGCCTCGAGTAGGTGGATCTCGGGGATGTTCCGCAGGCTCTTCCAGGCGAGATCATCTTCACGGTTGGTGACGACGAGAACCTTG
>Ga0209185_1001091_pt1 | contig 25201 bp, 25 predicted proteins | sample SidtaG_2_FD_187425 | JGI IMG/M metagenome (GOLD analysis project Ga0209185, IMG submission 187425) | Marine algal microbial communities from Sidmouth, United Kingdom - Sidmouth_Asex2 metaG (SPAdes) (version 2) | ecosystem: Host-associated > Algae > Red algae > Unclassified | place: Sidmouth... | reverse complement strand
CTCAGGACAGGCTTGAGCTGTTTAATCTCAATATTGCGCATCGCGAATGGCGCCGACCCCACGCCGGGCAGAACAACGCTCTGCGCCGCTTTGATTACGCCCGCATTGTCGCTTATCACTGGCGAAACGCCCAGGCGCTCAAACGCATATTTAACCGACGCCAAATTGGCGCAGCCCGTATCGACAATGACCAAACTCACTTTAAAGTGTGCCCTTAGTTGACGGAATTTCATTGGAGTTTCCGACAATGCCTAGCGCCGGACGCAAGGCGCGGCCTACGCCTTTAAAACAGGCTTCAATCATATGGTGCGAATTATCGCCCTTCACATTAATGTGGATAGCCGCGCCCAATGTCTGCGCGAGGCTCTCGAAGAAGTGCGGACACATCTCGACAGGGAAATCGCCAACGTGATCGGTCGGAAATTCGCCTTTAAAGACAGCGGCTGGACGGCCGGACAGATCAATCGCCACTTGCGCCTGGGTTTCATCCATCGGGATGATGTAGCCATAGCGGCCAATCCCGGCTTTATCGCCCAGCGCTTGTTTCAGAGCCGAGCCGAAAGCCAAAGCTGTATCTTCAACCGTGTGGTGGGCGTCGATATGGAGATCCCCCTCGCAAGACAGCGTCAGGCCCATCCCGCCATGTTTAGCAATCTGCTCCAACATATGGTCATAAAATCCAATACCTGTTTCGATTTTTGTCTGGGTGACATCGTCCAAATTCACTCGCACCGAAATATTAGTTTCATTCGTTTTCCGAAACACCTCTCCAATCCGGTCGGTTCGCTCAGCTCTCTCCATCACGCCGAACGCTTGCAACGCAACTGTGTTCTCATCGGGTGAGCCGACGGAGACTCGCACGCGGCCTGTTGTGGAACGATAATCGCGGATTTTAACATTGTATTGGCGCAAGCGGCTGAACAGCTCTTCCGCGCCATTTACGTCTAGCAGTATGAAATTGGCGTCAGATGGGTAGACGGTCGTTACGAATTTTGATTTCGCGAGACCCTCGGCCAACCGTTCTCGTTCAGACAAGGCTTCCGCCAATCGCTGCGCGTGAACCGCCATGGCTGACGGTGCGAGCGCATTTAAGATAGCTGTCTCGACGGGACGAGCAATCGGGTAGGGCGGTAGAACCTTCAACAGTAAATCGATAACGTCAGGATGGGCCAGAATTGCGCCGCCGCGCACACCCGCGAGGGCATAGGCTTTTGAAAGTGTCCGCAAAATGACGAGGTTCTGAACATCACCTAATTGGTCAGTCAGGCTCTCTTCCTTGGAAAACTCAATATAGGCTTCGTCGACAACAATGAGTGTCTCCGGGAGTGCGCCGCAAATATCTAAAACAACGTCCCGCGCGAGACTGTTGCCCGTCGGGTTATTGGGCGAGCAGAGAAAAACCATTTTAACATTAGCCGGTTTCCCCGCTTTTTTGATCGCAGCTATATCCCATTCATATGCCGCGCTCAAAGGCACTTCGATTACATCTGCGCCCTGAATGTCTGCGCAGGTTTTGTAATAGCCAAAAGTCGGCGGGCAGGTGATAATGCTGTCTTGGCCAGCTTCGCAAAAAGCCCGCAGCAAACATTCAATACCTTCATCCGCACCGCGCCCAACCATGAGTTGGTCAGGTTTAACGCCGTAAAGGTCTGCCAAGCGATTGACCAATTTCACAGGCTGTTGCGAAGGATAGCGGTTATATCCGTCCGCGCCGACAACGGGCGGCGGTGCATAAGGGTTTTCATTCGCGTCCAAGTGAAGGGCATCCGTCGCGCCGCCGCGCGCCGAATAAACGCTCATATCAATAACGGATCTACGCGCGATGGTTTTGGGCCAATTGCTCATTGCAGCGCCTCCAGACGCAGGCTGACGGCGCGCTTATGGGCCTCCAAGCCTTCCATTTCAGCCATACGTTCTACAACAGGGCCTAAACGTTTCAAACCCTGCTTCGTCAGTTTCTGAATTGATACATATTTGATAAAGCTCTCCAGCGTTACGCCCGAATAGGCCCGCGCCGCGCCATAGGTCGGCAAGGTGTGGTTTGTGCCGCTGGCATAGTCTCCGACACTCTCAGGTGTCCAAGGCCCAAGGAATATTGACCCTGCATTTCGGATCGCGCCGACATAGGTGTCCGGGTTTTGCAGCTGAACAATCAGATGCTCCGGCGCATAGCGATTGATGATGTAGATTATGTCAGCGCGGTCTTCCGCGATAATCATGCGGCCATGTTTAAGAGACTCTCGCGCAATAGTCTCGCGGGGTAAACCCGAAACTTGCTTTTCTATTTCTGCTTCGATGCGCGCGGCTACGTCCGCAGTTGATGCCACGCAAACGACTTGCGCAACGGTATCGTGCTCAGCTTGGCTCAGCAAGTCAGATGCGACGAAGGCAGGGTCTGCTGCTTCGTCAGCGAGGACCATCGCCTCAGAAGGCCCTGCAGGCATATCTATGGCCGGCCCGCCCGCTTCTTCCGCGACAAGGGATTTGGCTGCAGCGACCCAAGCGTTGCCCGGCCCAAAAATTTTATCGCATTTTGGGATGGTTTTTGTTCCGTAAGCCAGCGCGCCAATAGCCTGCGCACCGCCAACGACGAACAAACGGCTGATCTTACACCTATATGCCGCTGCCAAAATCGTCGTATTGACTGTTCCATCTTTACCGGGTGGCGTAACGACAATGCGGTTTCGTACGCCCGCGACTTTTGCGGGGACCGCCAGCATCAAGAGTGTGGAGATCAAGGGCGCGGTCCCGCCCGGAACATAGAGACCTGCCGTCTCAATCGCGCGTGCTTCGCGGCGACAGACAACGCCCGGCTCAGTTTCGACTTCAATAGGATTCGGGATCTGCGCTTCGTGAAATAGCTTAATGTTACGGCGCGCACGCTCAATGACGGATTGGTCTGATGCGGGCAGGGCGTTCCAAGCTGCTTCTAAGTCTTCTGCAGTAACTTCCAACACGTCGGGCAAAACGCCGTCAAACTTCGCAGTGAGGCGAGAGAGGGCCTCGTCTCCGTTGGTGCGAACATCAGATAGAATATCCCGAACAGTATCGATCAGGCTCGCATCTGAGATCGCCCGCGGGCGGGCGAGGGCGGTTGTTCGCGCTGCATCGCTTAAAGTATCCCAGATGAAACGGCGCATCAGCCCATCATCTTTTCAATCGGCAGGACAAGGATGGCGCGTGCGCCGAGTGCTTTTAGGCCCTCCAACGTTTCCCAGAAAACGGTTTCCGTACAAACGGCCTGAATAGCGACGAGATCGTCCTGTCCGGCCAGTGGCATAATTGTCGGCGCGTCAGAGCCGGGAAGTAGGCTTGTAATTTTCGCCACGGCGTCTTTGGGTGCATTTAACATGATGTATTTCGAGTCAGCGGATTTCAACACGCCATCAATACGGTTCATGAGTTTTTCCAGAATATCTGTTTTTTCGGCTGAAAGCTCCCGTGCTGAACGGATTAGGACAGCTTCACTTTCCAAGATCGTTTCAAATGCTGCCAAGCCATTGGCTTCTAACGTTGCGCCGGAAGACACCAGATCGCAAATACTCTCGGCGATACCTATTGAGGGGGCCAGCTCAACGGCGCCCTTCATTTCAACAAGGTCCGCATTTATACCGGTATCCGATAGGTAGCGCGCAGTGACGCCCGGATATGTCGTCGCTATGCGTGTCCCATTCAAATCTTTTGGAGTTTGGACTTTTCCGGTTTCGCTGGCCGCGAGACAAAGTTTGCAACGCGAAAAACCCAGACGCATCGCAATATCAGCATCGAGCTTGGATTTCGAAGTGAGTTGCTCTTCGACAAGAACATTTTCTCCGACGATGCCAATATCAGCAGCGTTATTCGCGACAAATGATGGAATATCATCATCACGCACAAGAAGCAGGTCAATCGGCATATTCTTTACGCGCGCCAAGAGGCCACCGCCGCGGATAGAAAACCGAAGGCCACATTTTTTCAGAAGCGCGAAGCTATCATCAGCTAAGCGACCTTTCTTTTGCAATGCTATACGGATGCGATCGGTCATTATTTTTCTTTCCGGTCCAGCACAGCACGATATCCACCGTGGGGCTCGTCGCGTAGGAAACGCGCGACCCGGCCTATAGTTGTTGTCGATACACCGGTCTGCGCCTGTATCTCGCGATAAGACTTGCCGCCTTCATCTAAAATTTGCGCAACATGCCATCGCTCGGATAATGCGCGCAGCTCGGCAGGTGTGCACAAATCCGTTAGGAACGCGCGGACGGCCTTCGGGTTTTCCAAACAGGCGAGGGCAGCCTCGAGTTCTATATAATTGAGTGTCTGGGTCATTGTGTTAGCGTGCTAATACACTAGGACAAATTGCGTTCAACCCCAAAAAGCAATATTTTACATGTCGGGAGACGTGGCGGGTGGGGAGGGATTCGAACCCCCGGTGGAGTTGCCCCCACGCCAGTTTTCAAGACTGGTGCATTCAACCGCTCTGCCACCCACCCGCAATATTCAGGGACGACTTCGGTCAACGGCGCGTCGCATATGACGGAATCAATCGATGTTCAAGCCTTTCTGTCGGCTTCTTTCGTTAACCTTTGAGATACCGTAAATTTTGTGATTGCGTTAGCCCTGATTTTTGAGACGCCATTAGCCCTGTTTCAATACCGCGATTTAAGGCTGCTCGTTTAGGTTACCAAACATAGAAGAGATACGGAACAGAATGTCCAAAAGACTACACGACCGTTACTCGTCTAAACGTGGGTGAATAGATTAGGGTGAATAAAATGGTGAAAATGAAACTGGTATTGATGGGTCTGGCGACGGCCATTCTAGGGCTGAGCACATCGGCCTGCACGACAACGAGGGTGAACAAGTCGGTGAAAGCCGCGCCGATCACATATAAAGTGGGTCAGGGCGCCACAAAATATGCTTCTTTGTCAACACCGAGATCGCCTGTTTCTCGCGCAGTTCCGGATAGTTATATTCCGGCACATCCGATGCCAGCACCGATCCCTACGCCTCGTGCGCAACAGCAGTTTGATCAAGCCAGCGTAGACCCTGATCTGTATAAGCATCAGCGCCTCGGTAAAAAATACGAAATCATGGGCAAATCTTATACGCCAAAGCATAATCCTAATTATGATGTGATGGGTGTTGCATCATGGTATGGTGACAAATTTCACGGAAAGCCAACGGCGACAGGCGAAACTTACAACATGCATGACTTAACGGCTGCACATAAAACATTACCGCTAAATTCCATGCTCTTTGTCACTAATATTGAGAACGGAAAAACACTGATGGTCCGATTGAATGATCGTGGACCGTTCGTTGGTGACCGCATCATCGATCTCTCACAAGCTTCAGCACAGGCGCTTGGCATTACAGGTCTCGGCCAAGTCCGTGTTCAATATGCAGGCCCAGCTGATCCAATGGCAAGCAACCGCGCACCAGCACGACCGCCGGTAGAAGTTGCCCGTCCTGTCGAGCAGTTTGTTGAAGCCCCGGTAGAAGTGCCGTATTCAGCTCCAGCGCCTTATCAAGCTCCAACTCCTGCTCCGGCGGAAGCGTTTACAGCGCCAACACCAGCGCCTTTCGTGCCTGCTGCACCTGTTACACCAACAGCTCCGGAAGCTGTCGGAGGAACTCCGGATGCTCAACCTGACGGTCAGGTTACTCTCACAATCAAAGGCCCAATTCATGTTGCGAATTACAAGGGGCAAGATGCGAGACTGATCCGCGAGCGCCTTCAAACGAAATAGGCATTGAGAATCGCAGCGCTTGCCTTGCGATTGCCATATCTCCGTGCGACCAAACGGGACGTTCCTTCCGGAGCGTCCCGTTTTGATTCGTAGTTTCGCAAGGTCACGCCCAAAGTGTTTCGCCCTTTATACCTCCTCCCAATATGTTTTTTCTTTTCTGCACCGGCCTATGCACAGTCCGGATTTCAAACTGACGCCCCGCATGCTGTTATAATCGACGCGGCGTCCGGTGAAGTCTTATTCGAGAAGGATGCGCGCAATCCGATGCCTCCGGCGTCAATGACAAAAATTATGACCGTTGAGCTGGTTTTTGAGGCGCTGAAAGATGGCACACTCTCCTCTCAAACTGAATTCACGGTTAGCGAGGATGCGTGGCGCCGCGGCGGTGTGAGCTCCGGCTCCTCAACTATGTTTTTAAAAGTTGGGTCAAAGGCCTCCGTCGCTGACCTTTTGAAAGGCGTTATAATTCAATCCGGTAATGATGCTTGTATCGTCTTGGCAGAAGGCATGGCGGGGTCTGAAGAGGCTTTTGCTCAACGCATGACAGAGCGAGCCCGGGCGATGGGTTTGACGACCGCGACATTTCGCAATTCAACCGGATGGCCTCATCCAGAACATGAAATTAGCGCATTAGATCTCGCTAAGTTGGCACAGAAACAGATCGAGGGTTTTCCGGAATTCTACCCGCTCTATGCGGAGCGAAGTTTTACATGGAACGGTATAAAGCAAAATAACCGGAACCCACTTCTCGGGCGGTTGACCGGCGCAGACGGCATGAAAACGGGGTCTACCGAGGCCTCCGGTTACGGACTGGTCGGCTCTGCGAAACGCGGTGAAGATAGACGCATTATCGTCATTAATGGCCTAGACAGCCAAAGTTCTCGGCGCGAGACGGCGACCAGGTTGATGGAAGCCGCCTTCAGTCAGTTTCGCGTTTATGATCTGCATGCTCAGGGCGAGGTTCTGGGTGAAGTTGACGTTTATATGGGTAAGGCGCCGAAAGTAGGTGTCGCGCTGACCGAAAATATACGCAAAGGCTTGCCTGTTGCAGACCGCAAAAATGTGAAATCCGAGATTGTCTATACCGCCGCGAAAGCGCCTATCGTAAAAGGTGACGTTGTCGCACAATTGAAAATCTCTTTGCCGGATCGGCCGGATGCGACCTATGATTTGGTTGCGACGTCTGACGTGAAGCGTAAGGGTATGTTTTCACGGGCTTGGGCAGGATTGCTTGCGAATATCAGGGGCTAAGTATGACACGCGGAAAATTTTTAACTTTTGAAGGCGGCGAAGGGGCGGGTAAATCGACCCAGGCCAAACTGCTGGCTGACGCTTTGGAAAAGGCTGGTATAGAAACGCTGCAAACGCGTGAGCCGGGCGGAACTTTTGGCGCGGAAGCCATTCGGGATTTGGTTCTGGAAGGCACGACGGATCGATGGTCGGGCATGACGGAATTGCTCCTCATGTATGCGGCGCGTCTCGATCATGTTGAGAAGCTGATAAAGCCTGCATTAGAACGCGGCGTTTGGGTCATCTCGGACCGCTTCGCGGATTCCAGCATTGCCTATCAGGGTTATGCTCGAGGGTTGGGCACAGATAAAGTCAAGGCCTTGCACAACGTCGTGATGAGTGGTTTCGAACCTGATTTGACAATCCTTTTCGATATGGATCCGGTGCTGGCGCAGAAACGTGTGGAGACGCGCGGCGAGCATTTGACGCGATTTGATGCGGAAGGGTTAGAATTCCATAAGACCCTGCGCAATGCCTTCCTCGAAATCGCGGAGGAAAATCCGGCCCGTATTCATACCGTCGACGCCGACGGCACGCGCGGCAATGTTCAGAACCGAATTCTCTTTGCGCTCACCAAACAATTCCCTGAACTGGCCGGCAAAGTGGGGGCCTAATTGAGGACCATTGAGAATGCCGAGGCGCTTCCCGAAGCGGATAGAGCCGATGGATGTCCGCATCCGCGTGAGGTCTATTCTCTCTTAGGTCACGAAACCGCCGAGGCGCGTTTTTTAAAAGCTATGCGTTCGGGACGAATGCATCATGCTTGGTTGCTTTCGGGACCCAAGGGCATTGGCAAAGCCACATTGGCTTACCGCATGGCGCGCAAGCTCCTGGGCGGCGAGTCCCTCTTATCGACCTCACTCGACATTCCGGCGTCAGATGAAATCGCGCAACGCGTCGAAGCCCTTACGCACGGCAATTTATTTGTCTTAAGGCGGCCTTACGACACAAAGTTGAAGCGCTTTCGGCAGGACATTCCGGTAGACCGTGTTCGTCAGGTTTCGGGCTTTTTCCAAGAGACGGCAGCCGAAACCGGGACATGGCGCGTTTGCATTGTTGACAGCGCGGATGAGCTGAACCGTAATTCTGAGAACGCGATTTTAAAGTTGCTCGAAGAACCGCCGTCTAACACGCTGTTTATCTTGATTTCTTCTGCACCGGGTCGGCTACTACCGACAATTCGTTCTCGCTGTATGCGGCTTGAACTGCGGGCTGTGCCTGATGACCAAATCACGGGCTGGCTGGCTGAGCATGGACGCGGATCTCCGGACCTGATTGACGCGGCTGTTCGCTTGTCACGCGGCGCGCCCGGGAAAGCGCTCGCGTTGGTGCAAAATGCAGATGTCGTGCTGCGCTCTATCTCTGACTACATTCAGTCCTTGGGCCGCACCGCGCCGGATGTGGATATGACAATCGCCAAACGCCTTGCCGAGAAACGCCATATCATTTCCCGCGATTTGTTTTGGGATGGGTTGGACGACACCATACATGCGCATGTCTTATTCGCAGCTACAGGCGCGTATGAAGGACCCTTCACCCCCGCGAGTTTAAAGCGGAGTCCGAACGTCTGGCAATCCAATCATGCGCGTTTACGGGATGTTCGCCGTGCTGAGGGCGCGATCAATTTGGATAAGACCGCGACGATGTTCGAGTTGCTCTCTTCAATACGGGAAGCATCATGATTGTTGATAGCCACGTCAATTTGCACGGCGAGAAGTTCGCTGACGATTTAGACGACACCATTTTGCGGGCCCGCGAGGCAGGGGTCGGACCCATGTTAAATATTTGCTGCCATCTCAAAGATTTCGAAGCCGTTCTGAATGTCGCAAATTTGGACCCGAATATCTGGGCGACGGTCGGGACACACCCGCATGATGCGAAGGACAATCCAGACATCGAAGCTCATGATATTATCGCGCTTACAAGCGACCCCAAGGTTGTCGGCATTGGCGAAACCGGGCTGGATTATCATTATGATCGGTCGCCGCGCGAAATCCAAAAAGCGAATTTTCAAGCTCATATTGATGCAGTGCATGAAACAGGATTACCGCTCGTCGTTCACACGCGAGAGTCGGATGAGGACATGATGGAGATGCTGCAGACCGCCTATGCCAAAAAGCCATTTAACGCGATTATGCATTGCTACACATCGGGGCAGAAGCTGGCCGATGCTGCGGCGGAGATGGGGTTCTATTTCTCTGTCTCCGGCATCATGACGTTTAAAAATGCGCATGATGTTCGGGAGCGTATTCTGACCATGCCGCGTGACCGCATTATGTTAGAGACGGATTGTCCATATCTAGCGCCCATGCCCTATCGCGGGCGGCGCAATGAGCCTGCCTATGTTGTCGAAGTCTGCAAAGCCTTGGCTGACCTTTTTGAGTGGTCCATCGAAGAAACCGCGACTAAGACAACTGACGCATTTTTTAACCTGTTCACCAAAGCAAAGCGCCCCGCTTGATGGGTCTACGCGCCATCATATTAGGCTGCGGGTCATCCGGCGGTGTGCCGCGCATCGGCGGGGATTGGGGTGTTTGCGATCCTTCTGAGCCGAAGAATGCACGCACGCGCAGCTCCATTCTGATCCAGAAATGGAAAGGGGACGGCGAGCCTGACCCGAAGGCCTGCACCAACGTTCTGATCGACACATCACCGGATTTGCGCGTCCAGCTATTGCGCGAAGAGATCAGCCATTTGAACGCTGTATTTTACACCCATGACCATGCGGACCAATCGCATGGTATAGATGATTTGCGCGCGGTGGCTTATCGCATGAGGGCGCAAATCCCGACCTATATGGATGCCCCAACCAAGACCCATGTTTTTGACCGTTTCAAATATTGCTTCGAAACACCTGAGGGTCGGGTGCATCCGCCGATCCTGGACATGCAAGATTTGCTCTCGGACGGGACCAAGGTCTCCGTAACAGGGCCGGGCGGGGATGTGTCCGTTGAAACTCTGCTCATCAGTCACGGTCCCACGCCCTCGCTCGGTTTTCTGATAGACGGCAAACTCGCCTATAGTCCCGATGTTTGGGGCATTAGCGATGAGGTCCTCGGAAGGCTGAATAATGTCGAGGTCTGGATTGTGGACTCCCTTCGTTACAGTCCACATCCAACCCATGCCCACACGGACCGCACCCTGTCTTGGCTGGCGCGGGCTAAGGCTAAATCTGCCGTTCTGACCAACCTGCACATCGACATGGATTACGCGACCTTATGCGAAGAACTACCGCCCATGGCGCGGCCCGCATTTGACGGGATGCGGGTCACGGTTCCGGCCTGATGTCCCAGCCAGTGAGAACCGGGCCTGACGGGCGCAAGTCTATTATCCCGTAAGCTCCGGTCCGCAGTTTCAGCGACACAGCCTCGTCACTTTCCACGACATCCAGCAGAAACCGAGCCACGCCATTTGATGTCACAACCAGCGTATTGGAGCCCGGGTCACAGCGGGCCAGAAAGGCCTGCCAAGCGGTCCGCAGACCTTCGACATCGACCTTCCAGCCTTGCGGCGGGACAGCGTGCTCGTCCCATTTTTTCAGCGCCTCCACGCCGACCCGCGCGACCACCTCAGTCTCGGGGCGACCTTCATCCGGACCGTAATCTACCTCTGTAAGGAAATCAGCCAAACCATATGATTTTTCACACAAAATCACTTCCGCCGTTTGTCGGGTTCGCTTTAAATCCGAAGAATAGGCGCGGCTGAATGCGATGTTTTCAAAGGCCTTTGACAGGCGATTAGCTTGTTCAATACCTGAGGTGGATAGCGGCAAATCCGTCTTTCCGCCGACACGTAAAATCACATCACCTGTGTCAAAGGTGTTGCCGTGGCGGACGATGTAAACGCGGCCAACCGTCATGATTGAAACGGGTCGCCATGTGCCGCGATTAGCGCCTCTGCCCGCGCAAGATCCTCTTTTGTATCTATCCCCGGAGAGGATATTTGAGGCGGGTCAACTTTGACAATGGCGATGCTCATGCCGTTTTCTAACGCGCGTAACTGTTCCAAGCCTTCCAGCGTCTCGTATTGCGATTGCGGGAGTGCCACAAATCGCTCCAGCGCCTCGCGCCGAAATCCGTAAAGACCGATATGACGCAAGACTGGGGAGAGGGGATCGGCCTCTCGCAAGGCTAATTCTTTGCGCATAGCAGGTATAATGTTTTTCGAAAACCACACCGCGCGGCCCTCGACTTCAATCACTGTCGTGCCTGAAAATGGCGTTGTCTTTTTCGCCTCCCGCAACCCCTCTAAAGCGTCCCATGATAGCTGAATGGCGGGCGTCGCGATATCGACATCACCCTCCATAAGCCGCGCGATAATCGCTGTTACGTGTGCGGGGTCCGTAAAGGGGGCATCGCCTTGCAGGTTCAGGATAATATCCGCCTCCGGCTTGAAAAGTCTCGCCGCCGCCAAAGCCCGGTCGCTGCCGGAGGGCAGCTCGGCATCCGTCATCACGACGGGCAGGCCATGCCCCTCGCAATGTGCGGCAATATCCGCATGATCCGTCGCGATCACATAGTCAGCCTCGACCAAATTCTCTGCGACTTGCGCCGTACGGCGGACCATGCTGACGCCCGCAATCTCGGCCAGCGGTTTTCCGGGAAACCGTTTCGACGCCATGCGCGCCGGAATAACGATGAGGGGTTTAGACATTCCCGGTCGCCAATAGAGTTTTCAGATCAAGTAAACCCACGATCTTATCACCCTCCAATACAAAGGCGTTCCCAATCTTACGTTGCGTAAAGGCCGCCACGGCATCTTTCATTCTCACATCGGGAGAGAGCGTGAAAGGCTCGGCGGTCATAATATCCGACGCTCTTTTTTGCATAATATCATTGCCCATGGCGCGGCGAAGGTCACCATCGGTTATGATGCCGACAAGGGTCTCATCACGCGCCACGCCGACACAGCCTTTGCCGCCACTCGTCATGGCGAGGATGACATCCGGCATAGCGGCTTCTGTCTGAACTAGCGGGATAGTATCGGCTTGCGCGGCCAGATAATCGCCCAATCTTTGCAGGCCAAAGCCCAGCTTTCCGGCGGGATGGCGCGCGCCAAAATCTTCGGCGGTGAACCCGCGCGCCTGCATAACGGCCACGCACAGCGCATCTCCCAAAGCCAAGGTGAGGGTCGTTGACGTTGTCGGTGCGAGGTTGTTCGGACAGGCTTCCGGTGCATCCGGCAAGACGAGGGCGGTATCAACGCCGCGCGCCAATGTGGATTGCGCGGCGCTCGTAATGGCGATCGTGTCATTGCCGAGACTATTGGCATAGCTGATGACCCCGTTCACTTCGTCGCTTTCGCCGCTATTGGACAGGCCCAAAACTACGGCGTCAGGGCGTATCATGCCCAGATCGCCATGGGCGGCTTCGGAAGGGTGCAGGAAGAAAGCGGGCGTGCCCGTGGAGGCAAAACTGGCCGCGATTTTGCGGCCGATATGTCCGGATTTGCCGAGGCCCACAACGATCAAATGGCCTTTGCCCGTTAGGATGGTCTCCACGGCGGTTTCAAAGCCTGCACCAAGTGAGGCCTCCAGCGCGCGCAAGCCGTCAGCTTCGCGCCGAATAACGTCGCGTCCAATGCTGAGGCTGTCATGTTTTGTCGTCATGGGTAGGACTTAGCTGTTTTGGTCACTGTGTTAAAGATGCAGACAAGCGAAATTTACTGCGGCACATCAAGGAGCCGCCGGAGGTCATTTTAAAGCAGGACGTGCCCGCAGAGTTGGTCTTCTGATCGGACGCGTAGCGCCCGTATTTGGTCCGGGGGACCAAATGCAGCGAAGCGCCTAACCCGCAAGGGTTCAGCCACGATGTTAGAGATTTAGGCATGTTGGATTTTCTACTGCCAATCTAGTGGTCAGCCGAGGTCGTTATTTAAGCAGGACACGCCCGCAGAGTTGGTCTTCTGATGGAATACCAGAAGGGAAGTTTGTTTTACAGAAGACGAAACGCATACCCGGTTTCCGAAACCGCTTACGCGATTTCGGTTCCTTGCCATTTGATTGCCAATCAAATGGACTGCGTCACCCTGCGGCAATGGTTTTTGAAGAAGCGGCCCGTCTGTCCCACCAGTATGGCCAGCGTTGGACCATGGCGTCGGCTCTCACTCCTAAAGTCCCGGCACACTCCCAAGTTCTCACACTCAGGCGCTCAGACCCATCGTCCTCCAGACCAGCAAGCGAGGCCCCACCTGTCCAGTGTCTGAAAGAACTTGTCCAATATATCACAGGTTTTGGAAGCGTGGACGGAGTTTTAGGAAAACTTTATAAGCCACCGAAACTAAACGGTATTTGCCTTCGTCATAGACGTTTGAAACGAGGATATAGTTTGAAACCCCGATGGAATCGCAGAAAGCCACATATCCAATTTGGCGGTTATCTTCTAGGCGTACGTGAGTTAGGAGTTGTCTATTGTCAGCACCTATATCAATTCGCCTTTTTGTTCTTTCAGATGCAGGTCGTCTTTGGTCAATACGGCGCCGCTTTCGAAGAAGCTAAAGTTACGAATTTCGTGAGTTCTCTCGATGATGAAAGAAACATAGGACATGTACTTCATTCCCTCTGTGTTGGAGTAATGAACCTTAACTATGAGGAATTGAAAATCAGTGCTCGGCACCATGAGGTTGCACGGATAAAACCCTGCACCAGAAGCGCCAGTATAGTTATCAGGGAAAACATCTTTTTTCCCGCCGGGCCCAAGGCCAAATTTTGCTATAGAACCGCTAAACCGAAGATTTTGGTCAACCACATAGTTGTCTACTTGGTCATAATAATCCTTTTTCATAAAAACCCCGGCATGACAGACAATATCAATAGCAGACGCTTGACCGACATTTTCTACCTCACAACCAACCTCAATGGTTCTGTAGGCGCTCGAACCAACGATATTGGGATCCACAGAGTTAGGAATAACCTTCTTAATTTCGACAGCATTGATGTTCAACCAAGGGCGATGTTTGCTTCTTTCGAACTCAAGCGCCTCTCTGGATGCCTCGACGGCCGCAGCGGCCTCTTTAACCCCATCAGCGGAGATTTTATTCGCCTTTCTGGCTTCACGAAGAGACCAGAGAATGCCGCCAAGGCCTAACAGACTGAGGGCGATTCGAGTTAGAGTAAGCCAAATAATTTTGTCAGCGCTGTCCCTCATAGACTCCTGCGCTTTAAGGTCTTTACAGCTAACGTCATTTTCCCATTTATCTTGGGCGCAATCTTTTATTTTTTGAGTTTCATCTTTGAGCGCACCGTCGAAAGTGATGGTATTTGGACCAAAATTTATAATGGTTTCATCATGGCTGTTTTCTTTGGCCTCATGTTCTATATTGCCTGGTTGATTGGAGTCGTTATCGACTAAGCAAATCTGACACGATTTGCAGTCTTGGGATTTGGCTTTCTCAAAGCTCTCCAGACAGCCGCTATTCTCGCAGTGGGCGCATAAGTCTTGAGCTAAAGTCTGCCCCGAAATTAGGCATAGGAAAAATGTAATTATTAAAGCCCGTATCCACATACCTAATCATTGCAGTTTTAAGTTGCTGATACAAACGGCTAAATTGTGTATGGAGGAGGTATGACAAACCCTCGCAAAGCATTGACGGAAAACAAACTAGACGACTTCGCGTTGCTAAACCTGACTAAGGTGTCGCTTAGGCGTTCTTTTAGCCTAGGGGCAGTTAGGCAAACTTTAAAAGGATAAGATAAGGATCTGTTTTCAATAGTTATTATGAAGAAGCGCATTTTTCTCATCCATTTCGCACCAATCTATTATTTCTCATAATCATCATTATGCGATTATTATGTTTATCAATGCAAGCCTTGCTAGAACCTACCCTTCATCCAGCGCCCGCTGCAAAATCGCCGGGTCGACATTTCCGCCCGACAACACCACGGCAAGCGTTTTCACATCCTCCGGCGGATTCCCCGCCAGCACGGCCGCGATGGCGGCTGCTCCGCCCGGCTCCAACGTAACGCCCAGTTCCTCATGCGCGGTTTTCATCGCTTTCAGACACTCTTCGTCACTAACCGTGTAAACATCGCTCAGGGATTTGGAGTTGATGGGCCAGGTTAGCTCTCCCGGTTGCGGAGTCATGATGGCGTCGCAGAGTGTGGCGGCCTTTGTCTTTAGTTTTATGCGCTGGCCCGTCCGTAGACTGATTTGATGATCATTATACTCTGTCGGCTCCGCACCGAAGATGCGCGTGTTCGGCGAGAGCTCGGCCATAGCTAGCGAAATTCCTGCGCACATGCCGCCGCCGCCCAAACAGGTGATCATCGCATCAAACTCCGGCGCGGCATCGGCCAGTTCTACGCCAATCGTGCCCTGCCCGGCGATGATGTATGGATCGTCATAGCTGGGCACAATGATTTGCCCCGTCGCCTTTGAGATTTCGGCGGCGATGTCTTCGCGGCTTTCCGTCATCCGGTCATAGCTGACAATGGCCGCGCCATCTGCCAAGACGCCGTCGACTTTTACTTTGGGCGCATCGCTTGGCATGACGATGACGGCCTTGATGCCGAGCTCTTTGGCCGCGCAAGAGACGCCTTGCGCGTGATTACCAGAAGAATAGGCAACGACCCCTCGCCTGCGTTCTGCCTCGCTCATGGCGGATAATCGGTTAAACGCACCCCGATATTTGAATACATTTTTCTTTTGCTGGCATTCAGCTTTGAACCAGATTTGCTTGCCGAGCCGCGCATCAATGGCGTCAGAGCGCAAAAGCGGCGTTTTCAGCGCGTGTCCGTCCAAACGCCGCACGGCATCTGCGACATCGGCATATGTTGGCACTCGGCTCATCTTAGGTCCTGTGTTGACGCTGTCTTGGAATAGTGAAAATACTGCGCGCAACAAGTCAAAACAAAACAACGACCCGGGGAGATGCCATGCAAGGCCTCATGATGAAACACGAGCTCATGATCAGTGATCTGATCGAGCACGCAGCGGTGGTCCATAAGGATCGCGAGATTTATACGCTCAACACGGATATGACCGAGCATCGCTATACGTGGTCAGATTGCGCCGTTCGGACGCGGAAACTGGCAAACGCCCTCCTCGCGGCCGGCGTTCAAAAAGGCGACCGCGTTGCGACGATCGCCTGGAATAATTATCGTCATGTAGAAATCTATTATGCGGTTAGTTCTATCGGGGCTGTGGTTCACACGATTAACCCGCGCCTCAAGCCTGAGCAAATCGCGTGGATGGTCAATCACGCCGAAGATAAATTCGTGATGTTCGACACGACCTTTGCGCCCATCATCAATGGCGTCGGCGCGATGTGTCCAACTGTTGAGAAATGGGTCTGCTTAACCGACAAATCCGGAGCGCCGGAGATGAAGGTCCCGACCGAGGATTATGAAAGTTTCATTGCAGACGCGTCCGAAGAGATTGAGTGGGAACGATTTGATGAAAACACGGCCTGCACGCTCTGCTACACATCCGGCACAACGGGCGATCCCAAAGGCGTTTTATATTCTCATCGTTCAACCATTCTCCACGCGATGGCGGGGAGTTTCCAAGACGTCATTGGCGGTGGATCGAATGATACCATCTTGGCCGTTGTACCAATGTTTCATGTCTCGGCGTGGGGCCTCGTATATTCCGCCGCTATGGTCGGCGCGAAGATCGTTATGCCGGGACCGGGTTTGGACGGCCCGAACCTGACGAAGATGATCAACCAAGAAGGCGTGACGCTCATGGCGGGCGTGCCAACGGTTTGGCTCGCGATTTACAACCATGTCAAAGCTAATAATCTAAGCCTGCCAACGGTCAAGAAAGCGCTCGTCGGCGGATCCGCCCTCCCCGAGAGCCTGCTGCGCGCCTATGAACTGGAACTCGGCATTCCGATGCAGCAAGGTTGGGGCATGACGGAAACCTCGCCGCTCGGCACGACATACTCGCCTTACCCCGGTGATGATTTGTCCAACTATGACGATACCGTCAAAGATAAGCTCTATGCAGGTCGGCGTATTTTCGGTGTCGATATGCGCATCGTTGATGATGAAGGTAAAATCCTCCCACAAGACGGCGAAGCGACGGGTCACTTACATGTGCGCGGACCTTGGATTGCGTCAGGCTATTTCAAAGGCGCAGGCACGGATAGCTTCACGGATGACGGCTGGTTCGCCACCGGCGATGTCGCGGCCATCCACCCGCGCGGATATATGGAAATTACCGACCGCTCTAAAGACGTTATCAAATCCGGGGGCGAGTGGGTCAGCTCTATCGAAGTCGAAAATGCCGCTTGTGATCATCCCGATGTGCAAATGGCCGCCTGTATCGGCGTGCGTCATGAAAAATGGCAAGAGCGCCCGATGCTCATTGTGCAATCTGTCCCCGGTAAAGAGCCGTCCAAAGACGAGATCAAAGACTGTATCGGTGCGAAATGCGCGAAATGGTGGATGCCCGATGCGATTGTTTTCGTCGACGAGCTGCCCTTGGGCGCAACCGGTAAAATTCTGAAACGCGAGCTGAAGAAGATCTACAAAGATTTCGATCTTGAATCTGCGTCTTAGCACGCTTTGCGTATTGCTGCTGGGGGCCAGCTGTCAGACGACGACTGACCCGACTCCAACGCATATGCTGCGTTTGATTTGCGAAGGTGCGGAAAACACGGATCGTCAGTCCCGCATTGCCGTTTTGGATGTCGGCGATACCGTATATGATTACGGCTTCGCAACAGGCCATGCCCTGCCCGCGGAGCGCCCTTGCGCGGTTAAAGACTTCTCGGGTCGTGAGCGCTCGGTCAATCTGATACGCCTTGCCAATGGGTATGAGCCCGGCGAAATGTCGGACTGGGCCATCATCCGATTTGATAAAATTTCAACCCGAGGCTTGGTGCGCTATGAATTAGAGCCTGCCGAAGCCTTGGACCCGCTAGAAGATCAAAGGTTCTCCTTCGCGCAGGCCCGCGGTCTTCGTGAAAATGCTCAGACTTGCAAATTGTCTATTCTCGATTTTGCCAATGGCCGTCACCGAGTGACCCATGATTGCAGAGCCGTTCCGGGCCAATCCGGCTCGCCTATTACTCGAATTGTCGATGGACAGCACAAACTGGTTGGCCTGCATATTGGCTATCTTTGGATGTTCCAATCCCCTGAAACGGGCCGCCCGGATCGAAAGGGTTATATCAATTTATTGGACGCAGAGACCGTTGACGAAATTGAAGCCGTTATTTCAGCCAACCGCAGCTAGCTCTTCCCTTCGCCGACGCCGAGAAGTTTGCCGCGTTCGGTGACGAGAATTATTGCAAGGCTGGATACGCCTAACAAAACATATGCAATCAATAGCGGCCTGACGGTTCCGTCAAAACTACCCGCCACCAGAAAACCTAATGAGCTTGAGAGGGTTATCGTCACAAATCCATAGACGGCATTCGCTGTCCCCGCGACCTTGCCCATATGCTCCATCGCCAAGCTGGAAAAATTGGCCCCCATCATGCCAAAGCACCCGAATGTCAGCATAAACAGCACGTAAAACACCCAAAAGTTCTGCCCGACAAAATGCATATAGATGAGATTAGCGAGCGATAGAGCAATAAATACGAGGACAACGGCGTGGCTTATTCGGCGCATCCCGTATCGACCCACAAAGCGGCTATTGAGTAAATTCATGACAGCCAACATGCCCGCTATTCCGCCAAAGTAGAGATAGAATTTTTCGCCGCGGTCAAACACATCATCGAACACTTGCTCACTCGCGCCGATGAAGGCGAAGAGACAGCCGAAAATTATACCGCTGGCCAGCATATAGCCTGCCGTGATCCGGTGGCTGGACACCATTTTGAAAGCTCCCAATATTTGTTCTGCGGAAAATGGCCGCCTGTCAGCTTCGGCCAAGGTCGCGGGTAGCCGGATTTGTGTCCACGTAAATAGAATGGCCGAAAAAACGCCCAGACTTCCAAAGACCCATCGCCAATCCGCCACCGCCATGATGGCGGTTCCAATCGCCGGGGCGAGTATCGGGACGATCATAAAGACCGTATAGACAAGTGACAGAATACTCGCCATGGCACGGCCTTTGGTCAAGTCCCGGATAATCGCGCCCGCTGACACGCGGGTCCCCGCACAGCAAATACCTTGCACGAAACGCAGCGCCAGCAGACTGCCAAAACTGGGTGCGACCATACAGGCGAAGGCCGTAATGAAATATCCGACGAGACTAAGCTGCAGCAGGATTTTCCGGCCGTATCGATCTGATATTGGACCGAATAAAAGCTGCGGAAATCCAAAACCGAAAATAAATGCGAATATGACGAGCTGTTGGTCATTTGCATTTTCGATCGCGTAATGGTCGCCGACAATTTCTAAAGCCGGAAGCATCACGTCTATGCCCATGGCTTGCATGCCGAAGATCGCCGCCATCATCGCCACAAACTCCCAACGCGGGATGGGCATGGACGCGTTCTTTTCTTGGCACGGTGGCGTGATACTCACAGCAGTCTCCTCGGCGCGCCCTATGGGCCTGCATTAAGCGACTCGCAACTGTAAAATTTCGCAACAGATTCGGGTCTCGCGCATTGTTTAGATAACATGATACGAAGGAGAAATTGATGACTGACCTTAATCTACCACACAACACCCTTGTTTTGGTTGCGACCGGAGAAGAAGCAAAGCTCTTTCGGATGAAAGATGGCGGTTTGCAAAATGATGACAATTGGACACCCGGTAATTTAGCTGACCAAGGACCGTCAGGAAAAGCTCCGCCAGAGCAATCGGATCAAGAGAGCATGGAAGCGACTTTCTCAAAGATTATGGCTGAAAAACTTTACAGTCACGCCCATGCCGGAGATTTCGACAAACTCGTAATTTGCGCCGATCCGGATACGCTCGGCGAAATGCGCCCCCTTTTGCACAAGGAAGTGACAGAGAAAGTGATCGCGGAAATCGATAAAACCCTCATCAACTCACCGATCAGCGACATTGAACGCAGCCTGGCGAAATCTTTGGGGTAGTTTAAAGTTTTCGCCGCACTCGGGGGGGCGCTCGCGAACTGAAAAAGAATCTGTCCCCATTATTATTTGACCTTTCTAAAACATTGAATCGCGACGAGAGGTATTTCGTAAATCACCAGCGATAGATGACTGTTCAAAGAGTATTGAAAAATACAATAACATTGTTAACCGCGCTCAAAAAAGGCCATTCGTAGTGCGCGGCTTTAAGGCACTGTAATCCTAGCTTCGGACAAGACAGTCTTAGCATTGTCTGTAACCTCTAACAAATATGTGCCGGGCCTTAATGATAAGGGTTTGTCAGAATGTGGCGGGCGGTAGATCGTGTCTTCCACAACGGCGGTTTCAACCTTGCCAACATTACGCGCAGTAACCCTCGTATATTGATCGTCAAATCTCAATTCGGCGGGAACTTCGACGAAGCGCCGCCCAATTTCCCGAAGCCATACAGGGCGGCCTTTAAACTGTTCTTCCTTAGGCGGGATGAGAATGGCATCGTAGCCTTTCGAAGTAATTGGATTTCCGTCCGTCTCAACTGCCATGGCATAGCCAAAAAGTCCTGCATCATAGGCCCCCTGACTATAGCAATCAGTCTGGTTGATGGTAAGCGGGTCAAGGCCGCTCATTTCGGTGAAATATTGCGCCATCCATTTCGTCTCAGTGTACACCGTTGGCTCTTCCCGTATGTGATGATATCCTGCATGAATCAGAATTTTCTTGTCTGTGTCGCCTCCCAACTCATCCAAAATATTCTTGGCTTGTTCTGTATCTCGATGAGCCTGCGAACTCTGTGCGCCTTTCGGCAAAGGCACAGATACATCGTAAGCAAAAAGCCTGTAGTCAGTCTCAAGCACCGTCTCTATCATTTGTCCAAAGATTGGCTCACTGACATACGACGTCCCATCTTGAACTACGGGATAACCGCGTGCTGCCAAGGACAGATTTCTATTGTCATCCGAAAATGCCCGAGGCGAAAAAGCCTCAGCTCCAAAATAATTGAAATCTAGAGCAGTCAATGCCTTAGCAAGCTCACCAATAAAAGCTCTGTGGATCGGTTTGTAGTGGGCCTCATTGATCATGACCACATTATAATCGCGGGCTAGCTCAACCAGTTTTGGAATCGGGTCGATGTAAATTACGTCGCCCATTTCAACCGGGCATTCTTTAGTCGCAGTTTGAGAGGTAAAGTTGATGTGGGTATGCTCTGGCGGGCCCCAGTCTTCCAGCATTTCCGCTATTACATCATTAACGGTGACAAGGTTTGCCTCGTCACCTGAACAGGCGGCGAAAACACAACAAAATAAGACGAGAACTGAGCGCATCAATGTGCAAATTGTCAGGTTCATAATAGACATAGCACAATTCTGAATGGGTTAGTTTTTATGCAACCTCTTAATTCTGACTGGATTTATCCAAATATCGCATGAGCCTGAAAGTCACACCAATGTTTGCCTTCAGCAGCGTTGAGAGACGATTGGGCAACTTATAATCGCCATGTGTATAACCTACGTATGTTAACACGGTAAGATATCAGAGCTCTGCAATAATAGACCGATCGAGCCGAAGCGAAACCGGCCCTTACTCCCAAACCTTCGCAATCTCATCAAAGCTCTTCTTTTCCAGCGCGTGAGCCGGAACGGTGGCGTCTTTTGCGGGATGGCCCACGACTAAAAGCACGAGCGGTTTTTCCGTTATCGGACGACCGCATATGTCTCGCAGGAAATTCATCGGCGCGGGAGTGTGGGTCAGCGTGGCGAGCCCGGCTGCGTGTAGCGTTGTGATCAACATGCCAATCGCTATCCCGACGCTCTCCGTCACATAATAATGCTTCTCCCCGTTCGGGCCTTTTTTCTGTGCGAAGATGGCGATGAGCCAAGGCGCGGTTTCTAAGAACGGTTTGGAGGCGTCGGTGCCGAGCGGCGTTAAGGCGTCCAGCCATTCATCAGATGCCCGTCCGCCATAGAATGCGCGCTCTTCTTCTTCCGCAGCAATACGAATGCGTCGTTTCATATCGGGGTTGGAAATAGCGGCAAAATGCCAAGGCTGCTGATTAGCGCCATTTGGGGCTGTGGCGGCGGCTCTAATCGCGGTCTCGATTATCTCTCGCGGCACGGGCGTGTCGGCGAAATCCCGGATGGTTCGCCGTGTAAGAAGCAGCTTGAGCATATCTTGCGTGCGGTTCGACATTTGCGCATCGGTGACGGGCGGATATCCCGTTAATGGGACATGCGCTTCGCTCATATTTGTGACCAGTCGAGAATAACTTTTCCGGCTCTGCGGGTTTCCATGAGGTCGAAGGCGTCCTGAAAGTCTCGCGCAGCAAAACGATGCGTGATCATCTTCGACATATCCATTCCGCTGTCGAGCAGCGCGAGCATCTTATACCAGGTCTCATACATTTGGCGGCCATATATCCCTTTCACGGTCAGCGCTTTGCCCACAATTTTTCCGAGGTCGACAGGATAAGGCGTGGCCGGAATACCGAGCATCGCGATGCTGCCGCCCATCAACATGGTGTCGAGCATTTGCTCAAAGGCTGGTTTGGCCCCGCTCATTTCCAGCCCGACATCAAAGCCTTCCTCCATGCCGATCTCTGACATAACATCTCGCAGATTTTCGTTCATGGTGTTGACCATACGCGTGCGGTTGGTAATGTCTTTTGCAAAGTTCAAACGCCAATCTTCGATATCGGTCAGGACAACGCGGCGCGCACCTGCCCGCTCGGCGACGCGCGCTGCCATGATACCAATAGGCCCTGCGCCCGTAATCAAAACGTCCTCACCCACGAGGTCAAATGCGAGGGCTGTGTGGACCGCATTTCCGAGCGGGTCGAGAATGGCGGCGATATCCAGCGGCACACTGTCAGGCAGAGGGATGACATTGAATTCCGGCAGCGCGAGATATTCTGCAAAAGCGCCCGGTAGGTTGACGCCAATACCTTTCGTATCAGGGTCGAGATGAAACCGCCCTGCCCGCGCATTACGCGACCGCCGCCCAACAACATGGCCTTCACCCGTGACGCGGTCGCCGACGCTCACCCGTTTGACCGTGGAGCCAATGGCCGCGACGGTTCCGCCATATTCATGGCCAACAACCAGAGGCACAGGCACATTTTTCTGCGCCCATTCATCCCAGCCATAGATGTGCATATCCGTGCCGCAAATGGCAGTCCGCTCGATTTTTATCAGGACTTCGTCAGGCGCGATTTCGGGGATCGGGACTTCTTGCAGCCATAGGCCTTTTTCGGGCTTCGCTTTGACGAGCGCTTTCATAGTTTTGCTCATGAGATAACTCCCAATTCGCGGCCGATTTTGGTGAAGGCCTGCACGGCTTGCTCAATATGTTCAGGCGTATGCGCCGCGCTCATCTGCGTGCGGATGCGAGCTTGGCCTTTCGGGACGACCGGGAAGAAAAATCCGATAACATAGATGCCTTCATCCAAGAGTTTTGCGGACATATCTTGCGCGAGTTGCGCATCGCCCAACATGACCGGAATGATCGGGTGTTCGCCCGGTTTCAGCGTGAAACCTGCGGCTTCCATCCCTGCGCGAAATTGTTTGGCATTGGCGTTGATTTGCGCGCGCAGGTCATTGCCCTCTTTTGCCATTTCAATGGCTTTGATGCTGGCTCCAACTAATGGCGGGGCGAGGCTGTTGGAGAATAAATAAGGCCGCGAGCGTTGCCGCAGAATATCGACGACTTCCTGCCGCGCGCAAGTGAACCCGCCCATAGCGCCGCCAAGTGCCTTACCGAGTGTGCCTGTCAGAATATCAACGCGGCCTTCAACGCCGCAATATTCTGCCGTGCCGCGTCCGCCTGCACCCAAAAATCCGGTAGCGTGACAATCATCGACCATCAGCAGCGCGTCATATTTATCTTTCAAATCACAGACGTCTTTTAGATTGGCGATGATGCCGTCCATGGAGAACACGCCGTCCGTCGCAATCATGATGCGGCGCGCCCCTGCTGCCTTAGCCTCTTTTAGTTTGGTTTCCAGGTCAGCCATGTCATTATTGGCGTAACGGAACCGCTTGGCTTTGCAGAGGCGGATGCCGTCAATGATCGAGGCATGGTTGAGAGAGTCAGAAATGATGGCGTCTTCGGCCCCCAATAGCGGTTCAAACACGCCGCCATTCGCATCGAAGCAGGCCGCATAAAGAATGCTGTCCTCAAAGCCGAGCCAATCCGCCAGCGATTTTTCGAGCTCGCGGTGTTGGCCTTGCGTGCCACAAATGAACCGCACCGACGCCATGCCGAAACCGTGCTCATCCAAGGCGGTCTTGGCGGCTGCAACCAATTCAGGGCTATCTGCAAGGCCGAGATAATTATTGGCGCAAAAGTTCAACACATCTTTGCCGCCCACACGGATAGAGGCGTCTTGCTCCCCCGTGATGAGGCGCTCGGTTTTATATAACCCCTCTTCCCGAATCTCGTCTAAGGTTTGGGACAGGTCGGCATAAAATGTGCTGGACATAACGGGCTCCATGATTTTGGCCTTAATGCGCGGTTTGCCGCGAAACGTCACGCGCTTAAACTTGGCAATAGCAAAAAATTATTTCGCCTAAAGTCCGGGATGGGAGAGCGTATCGGAGGCTAATACGCGGAATCTTGACTTTGATTGCGCACCTGCCGCGTCGACGACTTTCATTTCGTAAAACCCCGGTGCTGTCGGGATGAAGCGATATCCGTTACGACCCTTGGTGATGGGTTTGGAATCCACGTAAACCCGGGTGTCATCGCCTTCCGCTTGAACAAGCAAGTCAACGGCTTCGGTATTGCCTTCAAAGTTTGAAATAAAGATATCGGTGTCTTGCATCGGGAATAGAATGACCGGCGCGGTTTGTTCTGCGGACCTCAGGCGCTCGGTCTCGTCATGCCGCGCAGTCGTTTGTAGGGCGGCATTATCAAGCGGGAGGTCATCCGCAATTTTAAACAGGAGTGGAGCAGCAGCCGCGCGGCCCGTGACGCCGGGTCTGGGCCCGCCGTCCGGGCGACCAACCCAAACCACAATAACATAGTCGCCTGAAATCCCGGCTGCCCAACTGTCCCGAAATCCGTAGGACGTGCCTGTCTTATAGGCGACGTCAGGTATGTCTTGGCCCAGATGTGCCGGCATCACGCCCTTGGGCCGAGGCGCAGAGGCCATGACGCGGCGAAGGGTTTTGGCCGTGTCGGGTTGCAGCAGCTCAAAAGACGTCGCCTCATGAGGCCCATCCTGTGTCCAAGCCTCCTGAGTCCAAGAA
>Ga0209185_1001082_pt1 | contig 25441 bp, 22 predicted proteins | sample SidtaG_2_FD_187425 | JGI IMG/M metagenome (GOLD analysis project Ga0209185, IMG submission 187425) | Marine algal microbial communities from Sidmouth, United Kingdom - Sidmouth_Asex2 metaG (SPAdes) (version 2) | ecosystem: Host-associated > Algae > Red algae > Unclassified | place: Sidmouth... | reverse complement strand
TTCGGTATAGCGTTTGATGGAGGTGACTTCTACTTCTGTTTTTTCTAATTTGTCAATCTCTGAATATACGCTTTTGAGACTGTTGTTGTTGGTTGCCCTAAAATATTTGCCACCCGTTATTTCTGCGATTTCTTGGAGGAGTTCTTCATCTAATTGTACTTCTACGTTTTGAAGGACAGTTCGACCAAAAATATCACGGGAAGGGTAGGGTGCCATGCCTTTTGTACCGACGCCAATCGTATAGACTTTTATATCAAATTCCTTTGCGGTTTCTGCGGCTGTTCGGGGATCAATGAAGCCTTTGTTGTTGACACCATCGGTTAAGAGAATGATGACCTTACTTTTGGATTCATTGTCTTTTAAGCGATTCACAGCCGTCGCTAAACCCATGCCAATGGCGGTTCCATCTTCGATCAAGCCACTTTTGACCTCAGACATCAACTTTTTGAGGATATTGTGGTCGGAAGTGATGGGACATTGGGTAAAACTCTCGCCTGCAAACACGACTAAACCGACTCTATCATTTTCTCGGTTGTCAACGAATTCGATGGCGGTATTTTTGGAGGCTTCTAAGCGGTCTGGCTGAAAATCTCTCGCCAACATACTGCCCGAAATATCCGTCGCAATGACAATATCAATTCCTTCGGACGTGATTTTTTCTTCCTCTAAGGCATTTTGTGGACGAGCCAATGCAATGACTAAAAAGATGAAAGAAAGGGTTTTGAGCAAAGGAAGCCATGGGCGTATACGACTTTTCCAAGTGCGATGATCCTTGATAGCCGATAACGAGGACATTTTTAATTCTGCATACTGTTGACGGTATTTTTTCCATTGCCAAAAAATAAGGAATGGTACAAATAGCAACAGTAGGAAAAACCAAGGATGTGCAAATGATATGTTGGCTAGTGTATTCAAGTTTTGGTGTTTTTATTGTTTTGTGGTTTCACGTAAAGGTCTCAGCGTTTTTTAGTGTTTTGTGATTTCACGCAAAGACCGCAAAGTTTTTCGCAAAGACCGCAAAGAAATTGTTCTATGTCGATAGCTATACTTCTTTGTGTTACAATCCTTTGTATGAATCTATAGTTGATGTACAATTCTATGAATACCATCTTTTAATTTTGCAGTATTGAAATTTATCAATAAAGCTAATTTTAGATTTGATAATTTTAAATAAGTTAATGTTTGCGAAAAATGTACAGGAGCTAATGTTTCTACAGACTTTATTTCTACAATAATTTTGTTTTCGACTAATAAATCTAAACGATAACCAACATCCATATTTACTTCTTTGTAGATAAAAGGCATTGCTTGTTGTTGTATAACCTGCAAACCTTTTTCCTTTAAATCGTAAGCTAAAGCATTTTCATAGGCACTTTCTAATAAACCTGCTCCTAATGTTTTATGCAATTCGATAGCAGTACCAATGATTTTATATGATATTTCATTTTCAGTCATCTTAATTAGATATTGGTTTCTATAGAGCTTTGCGTTTCTTTGCGTGAAAAAATCTTTGCGCTCTTTGCGTGAAATAAAATTTTACTCAACATTCTCCTGTTCCGCTACCTCAATCACTCTATTCTTCGTATGCAATACAAAATCAAAGGCTGCTTTTAGATTTCGCTTATTGTCGTCTGGTGATGGGCTGGCTTTGGCGAATTTTGCCAAATCTGCCATCATCAATAGGTTTTGTAATTTGGCAGAAAGTCCTTTGGGTAAATCGGTTTTACTCAATTCTCCCATAATTTCATCACTTGTGGACTCTAAGGCAGGAATTTCATAGCGACCTTCCACATATTCCCGCAATACCTCTGTAAGCTGACTATAATACGTTTTCATATCCGTATTTTGCCAAGCCTTCGCATTTTCGATTTCCTTCAATTTCTTTAAGGCAGTTTCATGCGCTGGTGGTGGAGGCGGTGGTGGAATGACCTCTTTGATTTCGTCTTTTTTGAAATAGCGTCTCAAAAAATAAATCAACCCAAACAACGCCAATAAAGCGATAAGTCCTTTGATGACATAGGGAATCGCTTCTTTCCACGTAAACGGCACTTCCATAATGCCTTTGATGGGGCGAATACTTTGCGTTGTATCAACCGCCACCGTAGCGACATTGATTAAAATGCCCTCTGTTTGGACTTGTTTGGTACGATTGCTTTGTTTGTATTTATAGACAATCCCAGGAATGGGATAATAGCCCTCGTCAAAAGAAGTCAGATTGTATTGTTGACTTTCTATTTTGGTCTCTCCTTCTACTTTGGATTGAATGCCTCCATGCCCCACAATCTCAAAATTTCCAATATTGCCTAAAAGTTTGGGCCAAATAACTTCGATGTCTTTGGGGCTGCTAACTTCCAAATTGAGCCTAAATTGTTCGCCAATTTGAATACTGTCTTCGCTGACAGTGGCTTGTGCAGAGACTTGGGCGTTTAAGGTGTTGGAATGGCTCAGAAATACAAAGAAAAATAGACCAACGGTGATGGTTATGTGTTTGATATAACTCAAATGCTTCATTGATTATCCTCCTCTTTTTTTGAAAAAATTCATCATGGCTCTTACATAAGGTTTGCGATTGTCTGTAGTGACATTGATTAAATCGGCGCCGCTTTTTAGAAAAGCTGTTTTACATCTGTCTTGGTTCTCCAAAAAATTTGCTGCGTACTTGGTACGGAGCTTTTTATTGGACGTGTCTAACCAATAGGCTTGATTGCTTTCTGCATCTTTGACTCGAATCACGCCGACATTGGGCAAAGCCTCCTCTCTTGGGTCACTGACATGAATACCGATTAAATCGTGCTTACGTCCCACCAAATCTAAGGCTTTTTGATAGCCTTCATCCATAAAGTCCGATACCAAAAACGCAATCGTTTTCTTTTTCATCACATTAGAAAAATAGCGCAAAGCCTGTTCTATATTGGTATTGCGTTGTCCTGCTTCAAAAGCCAAAAGTTCTCGAATAATACGCAAAATGTGGGATTTTCCCTTTTTAGGGGGAATGAATTTTTCGATTTTATCACTAAAAAAAAGTACGCCAACTTTGTCATTGTTATTGATGGCTGAAAAAGCCAAAACTGCACTTAATTCTGTAATAATCTCATTTTTCATTTGATTGACCGTCCCAAAAAAGGAAGATTCACTCACGTCTATCAACAACATAACGGTCAATTCTCGTTCTTCCTCATAGACTTTGATAAATGGCGTATTGTACCGAGCCGTTACGTTCCAATCAATATTCCGTACATCATCGCCAAATTGGTACTCTCGTACTTCATTAAACGACATACCTCGACCTTTGAAGGTACTGTGGTACTCTCCTGAAAAAATATGATTGGACAAGTTTTTGGTCTTTATCTCAATCTTACGGACTTTTTTTATCAGCTCGGATGTTTCCATTTTTATTTGAGTCGTTTAAGTTGTTTTGCAACCATATAAGAAATTAAAGTCGATTTAAGAACATATAAGTCTTTGCTCTCAGCGAAGCGGTCTCTGGTCTCAAAAAATCACGGTACTTCCACTTTGTTCAAAATCTCACTAATAATGTTTTCAGACGTGATATTTTCGGCTTCGGCTTCATACGTGATACCGATTCTGTGGCGCAATACATCGTTACACATCGCTCGTACATCTTCAGGAATGACGTAACCTCTACGTTTGATGAATGCATAAGCTTTGGCGATAATGGCCAAACTGATGCTTGCACGAGGAGAACCACCATAACTAATCAAGTTTTTCATATTCGCTAAACCGTAATCGTCTGGATAACGAGAAGCAAAAACAATATCCGTAATATAACGCTCAATTTTCTCATCCATATATACCTCTCTCACCACTTTTCTTGCATTCAAAATCGTTGAAGTTTGGATAACGGGACTGATTGTACCAAAAGTTTGATTGACACTATTACGCATAATCAAAATCTCATCTTCCTTTTTGGGGTAAGAAATGACGGCTTTTAGCAAAAAACGGTCTAATTGTGCTTCTGGCAATGGATACGTTCCCTCTTGTTCCAATGGATTTTGGGTTGCTAATACCAAAAATGGCGCATCTAGCTTAAAAGTGTTTTCTCCCAACGTTACTTGGCGTTCTTGCATCGCCTCTAACAAGGCACTTTGTACCTTTGCTGGCGCACGATTGATCTCATCCGCTAAGACAAAATTAGCGAAAATAGGCCCTTTTTTGACGGTAAAAGCGTTTTCTTTCTGATTGTATATCATCGTTCCAACGACATCGGCAGGCAAAAGGTCTGGTGTAAATTGAACCCTGCTAAAATCGGCACTAACGGCTTTTGAAAGGGAGTTAATCGCCAAAGTTTTTGCCAATCCAGGAACACCCTCTAAAAGAATATGTCCATCCGCTAATAAGGCTAATAGTAGACGCTCTACCATATATTCCTGTCCAATAATGGCTTTACCAACTTCCGTTTTGAGAACATCAATAAAAGCACTTTCTGCTTGAATTTTCTCATTAAGCTGTACAATGTCTGTTGTTGGAGATAATCCGTCCATAATGTATTAAATTCTATTTTTTAAATCAAAAATTCTAAATTTGGTTGTAATCTTTACCTAATTATACTCTCTACAAGAACACAAAGTTAAAAATTGCATTTCTATTTTTTAATTAGTAACGATTAAAAAATAAGATTACGATTTTAGGCAAAGAGATTTTTTGAGATATGAGGCGAAAAACGTAGGCGATGCAGCGCATCGACGAGGCTTTTCAACGAAATATATCGGAAAATATCGAAGCGTAAAACGTTAATTTATTGTTTATTCGTTACTTGTTTTTTATGTTTAACTTTAATTAACTCAATTTTTTTAATTATGAACCCAATTACCCTAAAACCCATCGCTTTTGTCCAATCCAGCCGCAAAATTATAAAAGACGACGATTGGGGCGATGTTTTGGCTGAAATTAAGTTGGTAGAAGAGATTGATGCCAGTGGTTTTGATGGAATAGACACTTTTTCCCACCTTGAAGTCTTTTTCTACTTTCACAAAGTCCCTACTGAAAAAATCCGATGGGGCGCAGCACATCCAAGAGGGAATACAGATTGGCCCAAAGTCGGGATTTTTGCCCAACGCAAAAAAAGTCGCCCCAATCTCATTGGAGCGACTATTGTAGAATTAATTGAGCGCAATAAGGACCTTTTAGTTGTGAAAGGCTTAGATGCCATCGAAGGAACACCCGTTTTAGACATCAAGCCCGTTATGCAAGAATTTTTGCCCAATAAAGAAGTAAAACAACCCGATTGGGCGACAGAGTTGATGCGGAATTATTGGTGATTTCTTTTTTTGGAGCGAACTGTCAGGTGCTTCGTCGTCACGGAAAGTCCTGCTATCCGTTCCTATGGCTTAGGAAAAAACCTATCTATCAAGGTAAAATAACCACAAAAACTACAAAAACCACTTAAACCACAAAAACTAAAGAAAGCCATACCACTCCTATCAGGGCTATTGTAAAAGGACAGAACGCTATAATAAAAAAAGTAAAAGAGAAATGAAGTTAATATATCATAAAGATGAAGATGAATACTCTGTTTTTGATACAGAAATAATTGAATTAGTTAGAAATAAAAATATTAGAATTGCTTGTCCTTATCTTGGCATAAAATATTTGGAAAGAATCATAAACTTATCAAAATCTTGGTTACTGATAACGGATATAGAAGAATGGATTAAATCTAATTCAAAAAAAAATAGAGTAACAATTTTTAATTTTATAAAAGTAAATCAAGATAAGATACATCATTGCAGAAATCTTCATGCTAAACTTTTATTGGCTCCAGATAAAGCTTTATTAGGTTCTGCTAACTTTACAAATAAAGGAATAAAAGAAAAGATTGAAATTTCTGTTGTTTTTAATGATCCCAATAAAATAGAAGAACTTGATGAGTGGTTTAATCTACTTTGGGAAGAAACAAATAGTATATCAATGGAAAATCTTAGCAATTTTATAAAGAAACTAAAAGTGAGTGATTTTGAGGAATATGTTGATTTTGAAAATTCAGTATTCTGTAAGAAAAACACGCTGAATAAGAAGATTATTTCTTTGAACGAAGCTGGAAAAAATAGTGCTTCAGCAAACAATGATTTTGAAAATTCTGAAAATCAGTTAGTTACGGCAATAAAAAAGATAGGTGATAAAAATAAATTAAATGAATACTTTAACATAGTCAAGGAATTATTAGAATATCTTGAAGTAAATGATGACGATTCTAGAATATCTTTAACTATAACAAAAATCCATAAAATTCCTGTAAATATTGGCCAAAGGTATGTTATCAGACCTGAAAAAGATATGATTGGCTTGATAATGCCGCTTGAATATGAGGAATTAAATTATGTAAAGGATAAAGTAATTCGTGATGATGTGGATTATTTTTACAAGAATAAGCAAAGAGATGCAAAATGGATTTGGTTTGAAGCAAAAGACAAAATTGAACTACCTGAAAAAGTGAAAGAGTATTGGAAAAAAGCAGCATTGAAAGAATTAAGAAGGTCAAAAAGATCTGGTTTTAGAAGGCATCACAAGTCTGTTGTCTTTTTCACTGCTATGGATTTAGATTATAGAGCTGAGATATTAAGTAAAATGTGAACTTGATTTTGTATTTGACTATTTTATGGAGAGCCACTAACCTCCATCAAAAACACCTGACTAGTGCGCTTGATGCTTTCTTCAATCGGCGTAAATCGGAATTCAGGAAAAATACGTAGAAACTTTGTATTGTCGTATTCGTAGTGTGTATTGGCAGAATTGGCAGTTTCTTTTGTGATAATTGGGTCTTTCTTGGTAAAGAACGCTCGAATGGCTTCAACTCGCCAAGCGATTTCTGAAATGAATTTACCTGCTTTGTAGGGGGGAGGCTGTTTGTGAAGATAGTACGCCAACCAATCGAATAACTGTTTAAACGAGATGTTTTCAGAATTGAGAATAAAACGTTGGCTGTGTACCTCACTATTCATCAATTGAACCATTGCCACAACGACATCTTCCACATCAATAAAGCCCTTGATGCCCGTTGTATAAAAACGAGAATTGTTCCAAGCTCTTTTGAAAAAGGCAGCCGAACCTGTATCCCAATCCCAGGGGCCCAATATAATGGAAGGATTGACAATAACCGCATTTAAGCCTTCTGCGATACCTCGCCAAATCTCCATTTCTGCCCCATATTTACTTTTGGCATAAGCAGAATTATTGGTGCTTGCTTCCCATTCAATATTTTCGTGTACAATAACTTGGTTGGGTTTGCGTCCCAATGCTGCGACGGAGCTTACATGAAGGAGCTTTTCGACATTGGCATCCAAAGCAGCATTCACCACATTGGCAGTTCCTTCAATATTGATGTGCTGCATGGCTTTTCGCTTATTGGGGGCAAACGAAACCACTGCGGCAGCATGGTACACTTGCGTGACGCCTTGCATTGCTTCTTCTAAAGCAACCACATCTAATACATCCGCTTCTACCCATTCAATCCCTTTTAAGCGTTCTCGAACCTTAGGGTCGCTCGTCGCCCGATAAGTCGCTCGAATGGGTCGTTCATTTTGTTCCAAAAGTTTTTTTAACAAATGAAACCCTAAAAAACCTGTACCGCCTGTTACTAATATCATAGAGTAGTTGATTCGTAATTAGTAGATTAGTGAATTGGTGGACTAGTAATTAGTGTATCAGTTAGTCAGTAATCACATAAGAATAAACCACAAAAACCACAACCTAATTCACCTTCAATGTTTTATACATCGCTTCTAACTTCCGAATAGCTCTACGTTTTTTTGCTTGGGGAGAATAGACAAAGCCATCAAAAGTTACAATTCGTTTATTTTTTTTGTCTTTAACACAGTAATTGATAAAAGGCCCACCCATAAAATCCCCTGTCATTTTCCACAAACCTCTTGTTTCTATGACTTCTAAGCCATCTTCCGTTGTAAATTTCTTTTGAATGGGTTCCAAGTGTTTTGTTTCAGTGGTCATACGAGCACCTGCCTTTTCAGATTCTACATATACACCCAATTCATTTCTTTTATTGATTGGATACTCCAAATTAAATTCGCTTTCCTTCTCATAAGGTTGGCTGTGTATAATGATATTTGACATCTCTGTTCCTTTTTTCATCAGTTTTAGCTCTTGTCGAAACCAAATCATGCTATCGTTTTTGACAATTTCTTCAAATTTGCCTGGCACCTTAAAGGTTATATCATACTTCTGTTTAACATAGGCAGAAAGTCCCTTATTGACTTGACCAGCATAAGCATTTCTGTAAGCTTTGCGATCTTCAATAGTATAGATTCGATTGAGAATTTGCTCTTGTTTTACATCCAATACATTGATAAGATCCTCTTCATCATTGCCAAAAAGATAAATCACTTGTTGTGGATTTGCCCATACGTCATTGACAGAAAACAAATAACGAGGCTTTTTCTCTCCAAGTCGTTCTACTTGTTCTTGTATTGCCTTGTCCGTCGCACCATTGCCTTCTAAATTCCCTACATAGACAATCGTACTGGAACGTTTTAATATCTTCTCAAAACCCAATGGGGGTACTTGATTCAAATCAAAACGAGGCTCGGGTTGAGGAAGACCAGGATAAGAGTCGGTCAAAACACGACGCACAGCTTTACCTGATTCCCCATCCCATGCTTGATCATCCATCACCACAATGATTTCATCAACTCGTCCAGAAGCATCTGGCAAAGAGCTTGAAGTATATGTACCATCACCACAAGAAGAAAAAACAACTAAAGTGATAAAAAAGAAATATAAAATAGATTTTTTCATGTAATTGTATTGACTAAGAATTTTTTTGAACTAGTTAAAAGGTGTTTTTTGAGGCTAGTTCAAATAAGTTCTAAGATGTGTTTGCTAAAATAGGCTGCAAAAGTAAAGTAAATTTATATGGCTACCTATTGTATAAACAATCAAATCCTACTTTTTATGATATAGCTTTATCACTTTATTGTCATTTAATTTTTAAGAAAAACAGAAATTCAATTTTATTTTTAAACAAATATCCAGAATATTTAGTTTATTTGTAGTATCAAAATGAATGAACTTTCAGAAATTATTGAAAGATAGTCTATTTTGAAGCCAAAAGTCAAGAAATTCGACGAAAAAATAAGAGAAAATCGCTAAATAGGAATGTTGTAGAAATAAAGGTTTAGATTTTAGCAAAGAGATTTTTTGATAGATGATCGGAACGCCGAATCGGGCAAAAACGTAGCGGTTCGACGCTTCGACATAGCAGAGCTATGATGAGGCTTTTTAACGAAATATATCGGAAAATATCGAATCGGACTGGCGACCCAGCTAAGAAGTAACATTTATTTTTATAGCATTTCTAAGGTTCAAGCCTATTAAGCTAGACCCGATGGTAGTGGTATGGTGGCGGCGTTGGCGTAGATGTAAGGCATCTTCAAGATGCCTTACATCTTTGTGCGAAAGCCACCATAAGAACGAACAGCGGGCCCATGCATAACGACGAAGCAACAAACCGTTCTCTCCTTATTTTTAGAAATTAAAGATTAGGATTTAGAATTTTAAAAATACCGTTCTCTCCAAAAAAGAAATTACAAAAGAAAAATATGAAATTAGAAGAAGCAAGAGAAAGTTTTATTCAAGAATGGGGAACATTGGGTTCAAAATGGGGAATCAACCGCACTATGGCACAAGTTCACGCACTTTTGTTGATTGCGCCTGAAGCTCAATCTGCTGATAACATTATGGAATCGTTGGACATTTCGAGAGGGAATGCCAATATGAATTTGAGGGCGTTGATAGATTGGGGATTGATTCGCAAAGTGAGAAAACCAGGAGAGCGCAAAGAGTTTTTTTATGCTGAAAAAGACCTTTGGAAAGTCGCCCGACAAGTCATCAAAGAGCGCAAAAGACGGGAGTTAGAGCCGATTCGAATGGTCTTGAACGAGTTAAAAGAGGTCGAAGTTGATTCGCCCGAAGCCGAAGAATTTCAAAAAATGATGGCGGGTTTGAGCAAATTTTCCAATACGGCTGATTCTGCCCTTAATCGCATGATTGCGTCTGAACAAAAATGGATGTTCGATACTTTTATGAAGTTTTTAGGAGCGAAGTGATAAAAAACGCTCATATTTGCGAAAAATATACAACGATGATAGTTATTGGAGATAAATTAGTCAGTGATGATTTGGTCGCAAAAGATTTTGTGTGCAATTTAAGTGCTTGTAAAGGCCAATGCTGTGTTTTGGGTGACGAAGGTGCGCCCATCACAGAAGAAGAAGCCAGCATTTTAGACGATATTTACGAAGATGTCGAAGAATACCTCACGCCAGAAGGCATCAAGGCTATCAAAGAACAAGGAAAATTCATCGTTGGGCAAAAAGGCGCATTAGCCGTAACACTCATTGAAGACGAAAACTGTGATTATGACAAAGCCTGCGCTTTCGTTCATTTTGACGAAAAGGGGATTGCCAAATGTGGCATCGAAATCGCTCATTATGCAGGCAAAATTGACTTTTTAAAGCCCGTTTCCTGCCACCTTTATCCCATCCGCATCAACGAATACGAGGGTTTTGAGGCTGTCAATTACGAAAAATGGGACATCTGCGATCCTGCCTGCACTTTGGGCAAAGAACTCCAAGTCCCCGTCTATCGCTTCCTCAAAGACTCCCTCATCCGCAAATATGGCGAAGATTTTTATGAAGAACTCACCGCCGCCGCCGACTATATGAACAAAAAAACAGACGATTCCAACCCCAAATAAGTTCTAAAGTCTTTTCTCCATTTCTTGATTTTTTAGGAGAGAATGGTTTGTCTTTCATCGTGACGGACGGTCCCGCTGTCCGTTAATGGATGGCATCTCTAAGATGCCTTCCATTTTCTCAAGGACAGAACCGCCCGTAGAAGGCATTTCCAAAATGCCTTCTACATGAACCTATCTTTTTAGGAACGGCATGCCAACGCTGCATCCAACCACTACCATCGGGTCTATGTTGCACGGTCTCAACGCTTACACTACTCATGCAAAAACTTATATGACCTAAAAAATAAACTCAAATAACTTATATGGTTCAGTTACTACGAAATTATTCGTAATGAAATTTGCTACTACGAAATGTTTCGTATATATTTGTATTACGAAACTGTTCGTAGATAGAATAATACAAACTTATGAAGCCCAAATATCCAACAGAATCCGAATTAGAAATCTTACAAATCTTGTGGGAACATGAACCTGCCTCCGTTCGATTGGTCAATGATGAATTGAATAAAAAGCGAGAGATCGGCTACACCACGACCCTAAAGTTGATGCAAATTATGTTGGAGAAAAACATGTTGCAGCGCACAGCCGAAGGACGCAAACATCTATACACTGCCAACATAAAAGAGACAGAAACCCAAAAACGCCTATTAGACCGTTTTGTGGAAGCAACCTTCAAGGGTTCAGCCAAACAGTTGATGATGCAATTATTGGGTAATAAAAAAACGTCAAAAGCAGAATTAGACGAAATCAAAAATCTGATTGATAAAATTGAAAACGATAAGTCATGAATATACTCCATACTTTTTTATCAGAAGAAATGACAATGGCGTTGGGATGGACTTTTATACATTCCTTATGGCAGATTTTGTTGATTGCGATTGTCTTAAAATTGGTGCTATTGGGCATCAAAAAAACCGCCGCACAAAAACGTTATTGGGCAAATTTAGGCGGAATGCTTGCTGTTTGTATGACCAGTCTCTTTACCTTCTATTATGTCTATGACGCAAAAGCTGTTGCAAGCGTTCCTGCTGAAAATAGCGTTTTTACGATTGATATTTATGGAACAGATGCTTCTGTTAGTTTGTGTGAAGGGATGTTCGGTTGTAGCAGCCCATTGAGCCAAGTATTACTGATAGCAGAGCAACACATCGCTATTTTAGTTGGAATTTGGTTAGTTGGTTTTGCGTTCTTCTTTGCCAAAATGTTTTTGGGTATTTACTATATCGAAAAATTGAAGCGAAGTGAACAGCAGCTTTTACCAATGGAATGGCAAGCAAGAATGCAGTTGTTAAAAGAACAAGTTGGTATTCGTAAGGACGTAAAATTGGTTTCTTCTAAAGCGGTGAATATGCCCATGATGCTTGGATTTTTTAAGCCTATTATTCTACTGCCAACCAGTGTGCTAACAGGCGTTGAAGTCAATGTTTTAGAAGCCATTATAGCCCATGAGTTAGCCCACATAGCTCGCCATGACTTCTTTGTCAATATCGTACAAACTTTTGTTGAATCCGTTTTTTATTATCATCCTGCCATTTGGTGGATGTCGAATAATGTGAGAGATGAAAGAGAAAAATGTTGCGATGATTTAGCGATACAAATGTGTGGAGATTCTCTTGTCTATGCTAAAGCACTTATACAAGTAGAAGAGCTGCCACAAACTTCCCCCACCTTTACCTTATCCTTTTTGGGAAACAAAAAACATCTACTAAGTCGAGTAAAAAGAATTTTAAACCAACCACAAACCCAATCGAATCACATGGAAAAATTCATTGTATCCAGCCTTGTCGTCTTGGCTGTCGTAGGAATGTCTTTTGGATTAAACAAAGAACTCCCTACAACCAATATAGCCGCTGTAGAAACAACCATTGATCTTGTCAAAGATACTTTTGATGATCGAGAAAATATCACTGTTACCAAAAATGGTACAAAATATGAACTCAAAATTGTCAATGGAGAAATTCAAAAATTCAAAATTAATGGAAAGAAAATTGCGCCTGAAGATTATGGTAAATATCAGGATGTAATTGAGGAGTTGAGAAATACTCCAGTACCTCCGATACCACCAACACCTCCAGTAGCACCCGTGTCACCTGTACCACCACCGCCCCCAGCAGCACCAGTAGCACCAGTATCGCCCATAAAATCAAAAAGCCACAGTAGACTTTTAAAGAAATCAGATAAAATCAATGGTGCATGGGTAAAGACTCCTTCGACTACAGATGATAATACTTTAATGGCTTCGATTAGTCCCATGATGCCTTTTAAAAATAGAATCAACTCTACTTTAATTGCGCCAATTGACAGTATTAAAGGATTAACAGAAAGAAATCGAAAACTAAGGATTGAAAGTGAAGGAGCGGTGCAACAAATAGAAATTGAGGATGGCGAAGTTTTTATTAACGGTAAAAAAGTAGATAGAAGTACTGACAAAATTTTAGATATAGGAAAGAATAAAGTAGAAATTAAGAATGGAGTTATTTCTATTGATGGTGATAAGGACAAAGATGAAAGTTCTTTTCTTTTTCGAGATTCAGAAAGTCTTTTTGGTGATGATGAAGATTTAGCTATTATTTTTGGTGATACAGATTTTCATTTTGATGATGATTTTAGTTTTTTTCAAGATAGCATTGATGGAGATTGGGCGGAAGATATTAAGTATATGAGCGAAATGACCAGAGGGATAGCTGAAGAATCAAGACAGATGGCTGAGGAAATGATGACATTGAAAGAAGAGTTGAAAGCCAATGCAAAGTCAATGACAAGAGATAGAAAGGAAGAGATAAAAGAAGAAATGGAAGCACTACAGGAACTAATGGAAATTAGAACTGACGAAATGAGAGAAGAAATGGAAGCAAGAGCAGAAGAAATGCAACACAGAGCAGAGGAAATGCAAGAACAACTTGAAATGAGAGCAGAACAGATGCAAGAACAAGACGATGCTGATAGATTAAGCGAAGCCATTGAATCCCATTTGTTAGAAGATGGTTTGATTCAAGATATAGGCAATTATGAATTAGAATTGACAGGAAAAGTCATGAAGGTTAGTGGTAAAAAAATGAATGAGCAAATTCATCAAAAGTATATGGAGTTGTACAAGAGTATTACAAATGTCAATGTAAGCAAAAAAACAGGCTATCGTGTTAGAAAAAATAGCAGAAGAACCAATATCAATCATTGGCAACATTAAGGAAAAGTTGATAGAGGGAGCGACCAGGAAAGATAGACCTGATAGTAGTGGAATCGTTTTTTGAATGGCAAGTATAAGCAAAGGAAAACGATTGGAACGAATAGCAGGACCAGACGAAACGACGAAGCAACAACCCGTTCTCTCCAAAAGAAAAAAATCTAAAACCCAATAAATATGTTATATCCTGTTTGAGTAGAAATACTTGGGCAGGATTTTTTATTTGTTGAATAACAATTTGTGAAAAAATAGTGAAATCTCTCTAACTTGCACCAAAGTTTGGAAACTATGCAAGAAAATACATACGATATTACCATTGTTGGTGGGGGAATTGTGGGATTAGCCACCGCCTATAAACTATCAGAACGCCTCAAAGAAAAGAACCTAAAAATGTTGGTATTGGAAAAAGAGACGGAACTCGCCTACCATCAAACAGGACACAATTCGGGCGTGATTCACTCAGGATTGTACTACAAACCAGGTTCGTTACGAGCCACTAACTGCAAAAAAGGTCGCTTAGAACTTGTGGAATACGCTAAAAAATATAAGCTCAACCACGATGTTTGTGGCAAAATCGTCGTCGCCACAGAAGAAAGCGAATTGCCACATCTCGACGAAATTTTTAGAAAAGGTACGGAAAATCAAACGGAAGGAATCGAGATGATTGGTCCCGACAAAATCAAAGAAATCGAACCCTACTGTGTAGGCATCAAAGCGATTTGGGTACCATGTTCAGGCATTATTGACTACCGAGAAGTTGCCCAACAACACGGTATTTTATTTGAAAGCAATGGCGGTGAAATCATTTTAGGTTGCGAGGTAAAAGACTTTAACAAGCAACAAGAAATTACGGAAATTGTTACCACCAAAGGCAATTATAAAACTCGTTATCTTATCGTTTGTGGAGGCTCTCAAAGTGATCGTTTGGCAAAAAGTGACGGCTTAGATCCAGGCATGCGCATCGTCAGTTTTAGAGGGGAATACTACGAATTGCTCAACAAAGAAAAAATCAACAACCTCATTTATCCCGTTCCCAATCCCGAATTTCCCTTCTTAGGCGTCCATTTCACCCGAATGGCAGACGGTTCTATCGAATGCGGTCCCAATGCCGTATTTGCGTTTAGTCGAGACGGATACAGCCGCACTGCCTTCAATTTTAAAGACACAATACAATCCATCACCTATAGCGGTTTCCTAAAATTAGCCACCCGAAATTTAGCCTTTGGCATGCTCGAACAATGGCGGTCCATTTCCAAAAAAGCGTTCTTAAATAATCTAAGAAAATTACTTCCATCGCTACAAATGCATGAAATTGAAAAGGGGAGAGTCGGGGTAAGAGCCTTAGCCCTTCCATCTGATGGCAATATGATTGATGATTTCAAATTCGTCCACAACCATAATGCGATCCATGTTCTAAATGCACCGAGTCCTGCGGCTACGGCTTCTTTGGCTATTGGTACGCAGATTTCTGAGATGGCGGTTGATATGTGGTTTATGTAGTTTTTGTTGTTTATGTGGTTTTTGTAGTTTTGTGTTACTTGCATTTTCCTTTTTGTTCATTATAAAGGTAGAAATCAAATAATCACAAAATGGCGAGTATCTTAGAATTTGAAGATTTGGATTGTTGGAAAATGGCAAGAGAATTGGTTAATACAACCTATATTTTATGTCGTAATGAACAATTAAGAAAAGATTATGAACTAAGTAATCAAATAAAACGAGCAGCATTGTCTATTATGAACAATATTGCAGAAGGCTTTGAAAGGCATACGAATAGAGATAAATGCCACTTTATAACTATAGCTTCTGCTTCTTGTAGTGAGGTTAAAAGTATGCTTTATGTTTTGTTGGATTTAAAAATAATTACAAAAGAAGAATTTGATAAGCATAAAGAACAAACATTGCATACACAAAGATTGGTAAAAGGTTTTCTCAGATATTTGTCAAGTAAAAAGGAATATAAAAAATAACAGAATGATACAAACTACTTAAACCACAAAAACTACATAAACCAGATAAACTACGAATCCGTCTGATTCGCATACTTCATCTTCAAAACATGGCGACCATGAGGGTTTTCCGTATACGTATATGCATCCTTATTGATTAAAAACTGATTATGAATTCCTATCTTATCAAGCAAACCAGCCAAAGTCAGACGATCACGAGTGGGACCTTGTACATTGGTGAGGACCAACGTAATCTGATCCTTATGCAACTCATTAATGATCTGGTCAAACATTTGTAGACCACTTGCATCAATGGTGGGAATACTCGAAAAGTCTAAAACAAGATACGTGATTTTTGGTGTTCTTTGGCGAATTTCTGACCAAATAATTTCTCGGAAATATTCGGAATTACCAAAATAAATAGAGGCATTAAAACGAATGATTAGTAAGTCTTCTCGCTGTTTGGCATCAGGAAAACGAGCAATGTTTCTAAAAACAGTTGTACCCTCTAAATACCCTAAAACTGCATAAAATGGCTTGGAAGAACGATGTAAAATGTAACCAATAGACAGGATAATTCCCAATAAAATTCCGCTTTGAACACCTAAGAACAATGTCGTTGTAAACGTAATGATCATTACCCAAAAATCGTGCTTGGACGTTTTGTAATAAAACTTGGCTTTAGAAATATTGACCAAGCCGATGACCGCAGCAATCACAATCGCTGCTAATACTGCTTTGGGTAAATAATAGATGGAAGTAGATAAAAACAATAAAGTTAAGCCAATAATACAAGCAGAAAAAATGGAAGAAAGTCCCGTTTTTGCTCCCGCAGAATCATTTATAACAGAACGAGTGAAACTTGCGGTTGTGGGATAAGCCTGAAAAAAACTGCCAAGTATTTTAGAGAATCCCAAGCCCATCAATTCCTTATTAGCATCAATAGGATAGTTCTCATTTTTGCCTGCTACTGCCTTCGCAATGGCTAAGGATTCAATAAAGCTAATGAGGCAAATAATAACGGCTGATGGAAAAATTGTTTTAATCGAATCAAAATACAAATCAGGCATTTGAAACATCGGTAAACCAGCAGGAACATACCCTACAATGGGAACGCCTTTCTCATGAAGCTGAAAGTAATAAACACAAAATGTCCCCAATATAACGACGACTAAAGCAGAAGGAAAACTTCGTTTAACTTTTTTGCAAATCAGTATAAATACAACACTTGCCAAGCCTATCATGAATGTTGGCATATGTGTTGTATGGAGATTCCACAGAAGATTTTCAATGGTGTCAATAACGGTACTTGTACGACCTAAATCTAAGCCTAAAATATTTTTGATTTGACTCAATCCAATAATGATGGCGGCGGCTGATGTAAAGCCATCCAATACTGCATTAGACAAAAATTTGACTAAAAAACCCATCCGAAAAATCGCTAAACCTAATTGAATAACACCTGCCACAAAAGCCGTCAAAATAGCCAAATTTATAAATTCAGGACTCATTGGATTCGCAAAATCTCCCAATCCACTCAGGACCAAAATCGAAACCAAAGCCGCAGGACCAATGGATAAATGGCGAGAACTTCCAAAAAGAGGATAGATTAAAAGCGGAACTAAGCCTGCATAAAGCCCATAAATAGGCGGTAAGCCCGCCAACATCGCATAGGCCATTCCTTGTGGAATCAACATGACGGCTACAGTAATACCAGCCATTAAATCCCCTTGTAACTTAGAAAAGCTATAGTTTTTTAAATTAGAAAAAAATCCTGTTGGCGTAATTTGCATAAAAATAGGTTACAAAAGGAGAGTGTAATAGATACTTATATTTTACTGAAAAAAACGAAAAATGTTCCAAGAAACAATAAGAAAGGAAAGTTAAACTAATTTGTATAAAAAGTCAAATGCAAAAGAAGAAAGATAAGAATTTGCCCACTCGCCACCTGTCACTCATCACTCATCACTCATCACTCATCACTCATCACTCATCACCTGTCACTCGTCCCATCGTAGAAATAAAATACAACAGAAAAGCAACCCCAAAAGTAAGCAACCCATGCCAAATACGATTTGAATCATTCCAAATAAGATAGGTAATAATCAAAACTTTAATACTCACAAAAATTAAAGGAATAAGCGGATAGAACCAACGACCAAAAGGCATTGGAATTTCGGGATGGCGGTGTTTGTGCAAAAACAAGCCCAAGACGGTAAACAGCCCAAAAAAGCTTAAAATAAAACCTGCATATTCTATTGTTTCCTTAAAGGTAGAAACCAAAACAAAGGAGACGGAAAGAACGCCAATTAGCAATAAAGCCCAATAAGGAACGGATTTTGCATTCGTCTTTTGAAAAATCGACAAAATAGAATAATCCTCTCCCATACGACGCACGACTCGTGAACTGGAAACAATCATCGAACTCACATTCGGAATCAACCCAACTGCAATAATGGCACTAATCCATTTACCGCCTGTTGCCCCAAAAATATTTTTGCTGGGTTCATACGCCACATCTATCTTCCCGACCATCGCCTCCATCGGCGTTGTGTACAAAAAGACAAAGTGCAATAGCAAATAAATGATGGTCACAATAGCCGTCCCAAATAAAATCGCCAAAGGAATATTGCGTTTAGGGTTCTGAATTTCGTCCAATACATAAATCGCTGCATTCCAACCCGTATATGCATAAGTCACATACACCAGCGAAACCCCAAAACCACTACTCATCATCAAATCCAAATCCCTCGACTGTGGCATATATTCAAGCGATTGAGGTGTGGCATAGGACAAGCCAGCAACAATAAAAACCACAATCAAAACTAATTTAATAAGGGTCGCCACAGAAGTAAAATCACCCCCTTTTTTTACATCAAAAAGATGAATACACAAGGCAAAAAGAATCAAACCAATACTCCAAAAATATTCGGGCAAAAAGGCAATATTCAGCGCATATTTTTCAAAGGCCATAGCTGACGCAGCAATCGGTGCAGCAAAGCCCACTACAATTGTAATTAAGCCAGCAACATACGCTAAAGCAGGTCCATACAACCGACTAAAAAAATGATATTCCCCACCAGAACGAGGCATCCGCATTGCCAAAGCCACATAACTCAACGCTCCTGTAAATGCAGCCAATCCACCCAAAGCCCACAAAAGCATAATCGAAAAAAACGAATCCGTACTATCCAACTGATACCCCAAAGACGTAAAAACGCCCGTTCCAACCATCGTTGCCACCACAAAAGAAATAGCTGCCCAAAGGTTATAACTACGAGGAATATGATTCGTATTTGTTGCCATAAAAAGACATTAAAATTTTATTAACGGATTTGGAGATAATTAGCAACGCCCCTCTCGCACCTTGAAGTCGTTCCCTTCGCTCCTTTTTTCATTTATATCTCAAAAGAAAGGTGTCATCTCATCACTAATCTCCTTCCTCAAATCCTTCAATTTTTTTGCATATCCTTCCAGTTTCTTATCATGGTCTGTCTGTGGAATCCACTTCTTGACAGCTTGCGATTTTCCTGCATCATTCACAGAAACAAAGACAATCACACAATGCGTTTTCTTCTCAAATTCGTGACTCGCAATATTCCTTGAAAATACATCTACTGCAATGTGAATGCTCGTATTACCGGTATAAATGACATAAGCATCAATTTTAATCACTTCCCCAATATTAATCGGCTTATAAAACCGAATTCCCCCCACATACACCGTCACACAATACGTCTCCGCCCAACTCCTCGCACACGTATAAGCCGTCTGATCAATCCACTTCATCACCACACCCCCATGCACTTTCCCCCCATAATTCACATCCGTAGGTTCACTAATAAATTGAAAAGATATTTTATTACTTTTAAACATAGTATTCAAAATTAAAGCAAGTAAATAAGGATGAAAAATAAGGAGAGAACGGTAAATTGCTCCGTCGTAACGTTCAGGCCTGCTATCCGTTCTTATCGTTTAGCCAAGCTCACCTCTGCCCTTCAAAAAAACGATACCACTTCTATCAGGTCTATCTTAAAAGGCCGCAACTTAAAGGAACTTGGTCATTTGGTTATTGAGCAAAGTCGAGATAAGCATATTCAAAAAATCACGTTCCATCGTCCCTTGTCACACGCCCCTTCGTCCCTCACTAAACATATTCACTCAATTCCAACCAACGATCCGACTTCTGTTCAATAGCCGAAACAACCTCGCCCAAACGAGTAGACCACTCCATAATCTCCTGAGAAGAGGAAGACCCACTTCCCAATTTCACTTCCAAAGCTGCCTTTTCCTCCTCCAAAACCTCAATTTCAGCTTCCAAACCTTCAAATTCGTTTTTCTCTTTAAAAGTTAGTTTTTTCTTTTCTTGAACAGCTTTTTTCTTTTCTTTTTTAGGTTTGGGTAAGGCTGCTGCTGCTGCCCGTTCCGCCTTCAATTCCTGTTCCTTCACTAAACGATACTGTGTATAATTTCCAGGGAAATCTCGAACTTTCCCATCACCCTCAAACACAAATAAGTGCTCCACCAAGCGATCCATAAAATACCTATCGTGCGTCACAACCACCAAGCAACCTGCAAACTCCGCCAAGAAATCCTCCAATACATTCAAGGTCGCCAAATCCAAATCATTGGTCGGCTCATCCAAGATTAAGAAGTTCGGATTTTTCATTAAAATCATCAGTAATTGCAAGCGTCTACGTTCTCCACCACTCAATACAGAAACGTACTTAAAATGCGTTTCTTTTGGAAACATAAAACGCAACAACAACTGCAAAGCCGTCATCTTTTTTCCATTCCCCAAAACGATATAATCCGCAATTTCTCTCACCGTTTCAATGATCCGTTTGCTTTCGTCTAAATGAATAGCTTCTTGTCTAAAAAAACCAAATTTTACCGTTTGACCGACCACAATTTTTCCCGCCGTAGGCTGTTCTTCCCCAATCATCATTTTGATAAAAGTCGTCTTTCCTGTTCCATTGTTTCCAACGATACCGATGCGATCATATCGCTTGAATTTATAGTGAAATTCTTTGATAAGTTCAAGGTCACCATAGCTCTTATCAATATACTCAAACTCTACAATCTTCTTACCGATATAAGTCGATTTGAAATCCAATTGTAAATTATCATCTGTTATTTTTTCACTGGCTTTTTCCTCTATTTGATAAAATGATTCTTGGCGAGATTTGGCTTTTGTTCCACGGGCTTTGGGTTGGCGACGCATCCACTCCAATTCCTTCTTCATCAACTTCTTCGTATTCTCCATTTGAGCTGTCTTATTCAAGAGACGCTCATTTTTCTTTTCTAAGAAGTAAGGATACCCACCTTTGTATTTGTAGGAAACACCATTGTCAATCTCAATAATTTCATCGCTGATTTTATCCAAGAAGTACCTATCGTGTGTCACGACCAACAAAGTCGTATTCTTGGTAGAAAGATAGCCTTCGAGCCATTCAATCATCCCAATATCCAAATGGTTAGTTGGTTCATCTAAGATGATGAAATCGGGTTCTTGAATCAATATAGAAGCTAAGGCAATTCGTTTGCGTTGTCCACCTGACAAGACACCTGCTTTTTGCTTTAAACCTTTAAGTTCTAATTTTGATAAAATTTCATCAATGCGAAACTCGTAATCCCAAGCTTTGTGGATTTCCATTTGCTCCATCAATTTCTCTACTTTGGCTTGTAGGGCAGGAGAGGTATCAGTGGCTTGCAGAGCTATGGCATTTTCATATTCTCGAATGACTTTGAGCACAGGGTTATTTGACGAAAAAATGGCTTCTTTGACGCTAAATTCAGGATTGATGTAAGTATCTTGTTCCAAAAATCCGATAGATATATCAGAGTGAATTTCTACACTACCACTATCGGGTGGTTCTAAACCTGCTAAAATCCGTAACAAAGATGTTTTGCCAGAGCCATTACGAGCAATTAAGGCAACTTTTTGTCCCTTATTGATACTAATGGATACATCCAAAAACAAGTCTTTATCTCCATAACTCTTTGAAAGATTTGCAGCATATAAATAGTTCATACTTCTTTTTAATTATTCAGCACGAAATTAGCGAAAAATCTTGGTGAATTGGTAAGTTATTCTTTATCCATTCCTAAATCAATAAAATAGTTCGGAATTATGAGCGAATGACCCTGAAAAATAGCCCCGATAGTAGTGGTAGGTCGGAATTAGATGTAAGGCATTTTCAAAATGCCTTGCATCTCCGACCTTTAACGTATAGCGGGCCCATGCGTAACGATGAAAAATAAACCGTTCGCTCCAAAAAAACAATTATAAAAAAAGGATGTTAATAGACAAGAAACTAAAAGTTTGAATCTGCCCAATCGGTAATTGATTCTAAGAAGGCACTTTCATTAGATTCTATCTCAGGTGGCGTATTGACAATGGAGTTGTCTTCAGTAGAAGAAGCATACTTGTCTGCATAGACAAAAAGATTGATACCAGACACGAAAAACAAAAGCATAAGCAGCCCTGCAAGTTTTTTACGAAAAACTCGTGTGTTATTTAAGTCTACTTTTGTTTTAATATTTGTGAAAGTCATGTTATCTTTTTGAAAAAAATTATATTTACAGAGTAAATACAACGAAACAACGAGCGCATTTTAATATATGATGCGATAGAAACCGATTATGGTGTCTACAATTATAAACGATAAAAATTTTTAATAAGTTGCTTTGTGTACTCTGTACTGTTAGGAGGGAAGGTCTTAGCACATTTGTATTACACTAAAAGCAATAACCATACCAGTTTTTATTCGTTTTTGAATTTGTAAAATTTTTAACTTAAAAAATATGTTGTCTTATTGTTTGATAATCAGTTGTTTATATAACGATAGGATGGGGCTAAATATTTTTTAAAAAAGCATAAAAAATTATTGAATTTCAATACAACTTAATACATTGTTTGTAAAAAATATAAAAGATGAAAAAAATAATGACCTTAAAAGTGTGCATATTGTTGTCTATTTTAGGCAGCATAGTTAGTTGTACTCAAGCCCCAAAAAGTGATGAAGCAAAGGTTGGCGAGGCTCAAAAAATAGAAACAACTGCGCCGAAAGCTACTAATACACAAAATGCTAAAGTGCGTAATTTGAAAGTAGATACACAAAATAGTATCGTTTCGTGGATTGGAACGAAGCCTGTAAAACGACACAATGGTACAATTGCTGTTCAATCAGGAAATTTAGTGGCACAAGGCAATAACATCACAGGAGGTGAATTTGTGATGGATATGAAAAAGGTAAGGGTTTTGGATATGGATGAAGAAAATAACAACAATTTGGCAGGACACTTAATGTCTGAAGATTTTTTTAAAAGTGAACAATACCCAACAGCAAAGTTTGTTATCAATAAAGTAGTTCCATATGCGCCCATTAATGGCGAAAAGTCGCTATTGTCAGGTGCAACACACAATGTCACAGGAAACTTCACTTTATTGGGTACAACCAAAAGCATTACGTTTCCTGCTAAAGTCAGTATTTCGGATAATGGCGTAAAAGCAGAGGCTAATTTTAATATTGATCGCACCAATTGGGGCGTTAGTTATGGAAATGACCAGTCTTTGGGCAATAAATTCATTAAACCTACGGTCAATATAGGAATCAATCTTACAGCAAATTAATTTGGGTGACGGGTGACAGGTGACGGGTGAGAAGCACGATATATCACTCGCCACTTGTCACTCGCCCCAAAACAACTTTAACATTTTTTAGTGGAATGTCATTTTCCAAAATCATAACTTTGTAGTTTATGAGCAAAACTTTATTTTGTTATTTATTTTTAGGAATGTGCTATATAGCCGCTACGACTCATTGTAAAGCAAACGTTTTTGCAAAAGGGGAATCGTCTATCATGCAGACAGAACAAAAAGAGATTTACTATAATAAAGGAAATGAATTGGCAGGGCAAGGAAAATACACAAAGGCAGTGATTGCTTATGACAAAGCCATTGCTTTAGATGCCAATTATACGATCGCTTTCTACAATCGAGGCAATGCTTATTTGAATCTAAAACAATACAGCAAGGCAATCATTGATTATGACAAAGCCCTCATTTTAGATCCGACTTATCTCAAAGCCTTGTACAATCGAGGGTACGCTTACTATTCTAAAGGAGAATATGCTGCCGCCCTTCAGGATTTTGACAAAGCTGTTGAAATGAAACCAGATTATGGATTGGCTTATTTGACTCGTGGCATCGTTCATGTAAAGTCCAAACATTACAAATCAGGTATTCGAGATCTTACCAAAGGACTCTCCTACGACAACAATAACAAAGAAGGACATTATTATAAAGGAATTGCTCATTTTGAACAAAAACAATACGAGTTGTGTACAGAGGAAATGACCACAACCCTAAAAATAGATCCTGATTATCGACAAGCTCTATTACAAAGAGGAATTAGTCGAGTATTTTTAGAGGATTATAAACGAGGACATATGGATTTGACTCGTTACATTGATCTCAATACCAAAGAAGCCGAAGCCTTTTATTATAGGGCTGTTTGTAAATACGAAGCCCGTTCTTATTCGTCTGCGAGTAAAGATTTAAATTTGGCGATTATCTACAATAAAAAATATGCCAAAGCCTATCATCTTAGAGGTGTGATTGCCTACAAAACAGGTGATGAAGAAGGAGCTTTAAAAGATTTGAACAAAGCAATTTCTTTAGACAAAAAAAATGGCGAGTCTTACCATTATCGTGGAATTGTGCGCTACAACATTGCCCAATACACCGATGGTTTGAATGATTTGGACAAAGCCCTTAGCCTAAAATATGAAAAGGCTAATACACATTATTACAAAGGACGTTGTTTAGAAAAAATCAACAATCCCAATATGGCTATCAAATCGTTCAATGCAGCCATCGCCATTGACAGTAAACACATTGATGCCTACAATTATCGGGGCAATGCTTTTATGCAATTGGGCGACTACAATACTTCCGAAGCAGATTACAATACTTGTATGTCCATTGACGAGTATTATTATAAAGCCTACAACAATCGAGGGATTGTCAGAGGAAGAAAGGGCGATGATGAAGGAGCGATGCGAGATTATTCAAAATGCTTGCTACTCAATAACGCTTGTTGGCAAGCATATTCTAATCGAGGAAGTTTGTGGGAAGAACGTTATGGAAATAGCGAACAAGCCCTATACGATTTTGAAAAATTAGCATTTATACGTCCAAATTATCCTTATGCCCACCAAAAATGTGCCGAAATTCAAATGGAATTGGCACGATATGACGATGCCATAGATAGCTACACCAAACACATCAAATTGCAACCCAACAATGCAGGACTTTTGTACAAACGAGCGATAGCCTACATCTATCTTAACGACTACGAAAATGCCTGTATAGACTTCCAAGCAGCCATCAAAAAAGGACACCGACAAGCCCGCATCGACCAAGAAACGTATTGTCGTTAGTGAATGGAGGGACGTGTGACAAGTGGCGAGTGTTGTTTCCTTTTTCTTTGATTATTTGTTTTACACTATATATTTATTTTTTAGGAGAGAACGGTTAAATCCTTCGTCGCAACGGAAAGGCCCGCTGTCCGTTCT
>Ga0209185_1001078_pt1 | contig 25483 bp, 19 predicted proteins | sample SidtaG_2_FD_187425 | JGI IMG/M metagenome (GOLD analysis project Ga0209185, IMG submission 187425) | Marine algal microbial communities from Sidmouth, United Kingdom - Sidmouth_Asex2 metaG (SPAdes) (version 2) | ecosystem: Host-associated > Algae > Red algae > Unclassified | place: Sidmouth... | reverse complement strand
ACTATTTTCGTGAAACTGAGATTGCTTTCTCCATTTGGCAATTCAAAGGAAAATGCATCTTTCACATCAAGATCCATGCTATAGCGATTAACATAACGCAGTCTGGTAATATTTAGTCCTATACGAAAAGCAAACCTTATCCCAATTTCTTTTTGATAAAATAGCTCAACTCCAGCAGATGGAAGTCCTTGAAGATCATATTCAACCCCTCCATTATTATCCAAATTTATGATATTAAAGATAGTGCTTTGCGCAAAACTTTTCACACCCACAAACGAATTGCCCGACAGCTGATCGTGCTTAAGCACCACCATGGATGGTGGTTCGGCAATTAAATTACTCAGCAAATTGTCGATTGGAAACTTCTTGAGCTCAACACGAGGCAATGGACGTATAAATAATGAATTATTTTCTTTAGATGTCTTACTCACGGGTGCATTTGCGGTGGGACCAGACCCCAGTGAGTTATATGACTCATGTCTCTTATCGGGCTCAGAGAATTTATCATCTATATATTGACCTTTATTACTTCTATCTGAATGCAAGCCTAAATAGAAATCCTCTCTATCTGTCAGTAGGTCCTTTGTATTAATTGTATTATTATAATTGCTTTTGACTGCATCTGCAAGATTAGTGTAGAATACTCGCTCATCAACTGGATCAATCGTGGAGGTGGAATAAAACATAGAAGAATTATTATTCTCCGTGAGTGTAGCTGGGTTTTCTAAATAGACATCTGATGTCTGAAGACTTTCATCTTTAATTACATAATCGCCATATGTTATATCTTTTATACTTTCATCGTATTCAGGTTCAGTTACGAGCGTTGGCTCAATTAAAGCCTGATCGTAATTTTCAGCATGATTGTCGACTTTATGGTTTTGCTTAAGGAGTACATTGCTAAGATCGCCTGCGACCTTAGAAAGAGTTAAGGTGGAGGTCAGGATAGGATACAAGATTAAAACCGAAGCCACTGAGATAGAAAAAAAGAAGAACCAAAACCTATTTCTATTGGAAGGCTTCTCAGCAGTAGCATTTGATTCTAAGCTATCTTCTATAGAATCCCATAGTTTAATGCTGGGCATAAAATCAACATTACCTTCTATTTCATTCGATTGCAACCTTACTTTTAAATCAATTTTATTCTTCATGATTGCAAGTTCATTGCATACTTGGAATAATGACTCGGAAAATGACTTTTAATTAATTCCCTCATCTTTTTCTTCGCTTTCAGTAACTGGCTTTTTGACGTACTTTCACTTATACCCAAAAATGTTGAAATTTCATTGTGGCGAAAACCTTCTATAAAAAATAAGATAAACACAGCCTTATACCCTTCAGGCAGCAGGTGTAGTAGTTTAAATATTTGACCCATACTCAACAGATTTAGCTCTTCACAATCAATTGATTCTGACAGTGTACTAATCGCACTATTAATTTCTAATTCGCTGAAGATTAATTTATTTTTTCGCAAGTGCATGAGACACGTATTCGTAAAAACCCTTCTCATCCACCCTGCAATATGACCTTTATCTTCATCGTATTTATCTATATTATTGAAAACCCTAATAAAGCCGTCGTGTAATAAATCTTCTGCTTCGCCCCTATCCTTGACGTACATTCTGCACAACTTAAACATAGCAACTTTATGTAACTCGTAGAGCTTTCTCTGAGCTTCTCTATTACCATATTTTAATTCCTTTATCGACAACATTCGGATGTGCGTTGCTCTATAGCCCTTTTTCTGTTTGCAGGGCAGAATTAGACTATAGGTTTTATTTATCTATATTAATTTGAAGTAGGGAGGAGAACCTCATCTATTATATGAACTACCCCATTTGTGCTTTGAATATCAGTTTTCAAAAGGGTCACGTGATTGTTAATCCTGATTTCGTCGCTGATCTCCACATCAATATCTTTATCTGTATTTAGCGTAGGTAGTTTACCAGATGTGAATTCTGAAATTCTAATATTTGTATTTACAAAATGATATAATAAAACCTCTCTTAGAGCTTCATCAGTTACGTCTTCTAATCTCTGTACAGCTAACACTTCCAGAAAGCGATCAAAGGCTTGGTTGTTTGGTGCGAATAAAGTAAATGCCTCAATCTGACTAAGCGCGTCGTATAAATCTAAACGTTCCAATGCCAATCTAAATGTGCTTAGATCTTCATTATCATTAATAATATCCTCAACGGATGGAATATCCAAAATTTCTGTTACCACTTGGATTATTCCGTTGTCAGCTTCAATATTTGATATAGACAAAATAGGCCTATTATTAATTCTTACAGTATCCGATGATTCAATAAACATTGAAACATAACTATCATTAGGCGAATCCTGATTCCACGATTCTACGTAGCCCGTCGAAAAATCATCTCCTCTGATTACTCCAGAAGTCATATGATAAAGTAACCGACCCCTTAAATCTTCTTTGTCAGCATCAGCCAATACCGCATATCCATTTGAAGTCAAATAAGCTTGGATAGCATTATTATCAGGAGCAAATAGAGTAAATGGCTCAACCTGATTCAGTCGATTTTCCAATTCCAAAATTTCAATTGCTTCGTTAAGCAAAATTAGATCCTGATCTTCTGATATAATGTCGAGTACTGAACTTGAATTTTCACCAACTTCTGGCTCACCACCTGTGCTATCGTCTATACAACCTAACGAACATATGATCAGACTGATAAGCATTATCAAGTACTTTATGGATTGATTACCCATTATCTATAGATTTTAAAACAATTGTTATAAGTCAAATGATTGAAGTATATAAAGGTTGCCTCAAAAAATAGAAAAATATGAAAAAAATGATAAGTAAGCGAACTTCAATTGTGAGTTAAAGAGGTTTAAGATAGGATGATGAAGTGGTAATCTTATTTAAGTATGGCTGATTAATATTAAAGAAGTACAAATAGCTCACTTTTAAGAGTGTCAAATTACTAAAGAAGCTTATGTTTACGCTTTATAATTATAGGAAAAGATGGATCTAAATATAGCAGTATTAGCAGGTGATGGAATTGGCCCTGAGGTCGTAGACCAAGCGATCAAAGTCATCAATGCAGTATCAGAAAAATATAGACATAAAATAAGCTATACGGAAGGACTTACAGGTGCGATAGCGATTGATGCAGTGGGAGATCCGTATCCAGAAGAGACACATCAGGTTTGCATGGATGCTGACGCCGTACTATTCGGTGCAGTTGGGCATCCCAAATATGATAATGATCCATCTGCAAAAATAAGACCTGAACAAGGTTTATTAGGCATGCGCAAAAAATTAGGTCTGTATGCTAATATTAGACCTACCATTGTATTTCCTTCTCTTCTACATAAGTCCCCATTGAGACGAGAGCTAATTGAAAATGCTGACTTTGTCTGTATCAGAGAGCTCACAGGAGGAATCTACTTTGGAGATAAGGGTCGAAATGAGGCAGGCGACAAGGCTTGGGATGTCTGCGAATATACCAAACCAGAGGTCGAGAGGATCGTCAGATTAGCCTATGAATATGCGCAAGCAAGAAGAAAAAAGCTGACCATCATCGATAAAGCAAATGTATTAGAGACCTCCAGGCTCTGGAGAGAGGTGTCTCAAGGATTGGAATCAGAGTATGCTGACGTAGAAACCGAATATTTATTTGTAGATGCAGCAGCGATGCGTATCATACAATGGCCTGAGGGCTTTGATGTCGTAGTTACGGAGAATATGTTTGGAGATATCATCAGCGATGAGGCTTCTGTCATATCGGGATCTATGGGGTTAATGCCAAGTGCGTCTATTGGAGTGCACACATCAGTATTCGAACCTATCCACGGCAGCTATCCTCAGGCAGCTGGAAAAAATATCGCCAACCCATTAGGTACCATCCTGTCCGCAGCCATGATGTTCGAATATGCATTCAAACTTAATGATGAGGCGAATAAAATAAAGGCCATCGTCGATAGATCATTAATAGAAGGAATCGTAACTGAAGATATAGCTGGCAATGATAAAGCATACAGTACCAGTGAAGTCGGAGACTGGATAACAGACCAAGTTATAAATGCTGTCACCTAAGTGTATAAGTGGTAGCTAATTATTCCCAAAAATCGAATAATACGCCAACTGAGTGATTCAAGAGAGATGCAAAGTATTGTGGCTATAGTATACTATCAGAGCCTCATTCAAGCCAGCGATGATATTGTATCTATATACTATTACAGTTTGACTCGCTACAATTAACTGTTGCTTTGAAGTTACCATGTCATGCACCTCCAATCAAAAGACGCCTTGAATTTCTATATGTGATTGACTTGCGAAGCCGTTTTGCCTGTATATATTTAGGATTTAGGCATGTTCAGTAGTAGTAAATAAATTCAGAAGTAAGAGAACTGTTGGTCAAGCTGATATCACTTTAGCACTTATAGGTCAACATCTGTACAAATACTTTAGTATAATTTGATTCTGTCAAATACCTTTTTGGTTGCTCTTTATCTGGATTAGATTTCTTACCCCGTTTATTGCCAAAAACCCTTAAAAGCGAGGTAATAATTCAGGGTTAACGTGTTCAAATCAAATTCAAGACTGTCAATTAATAGACTAAACTTCCCATATGAATAAGGTCTTATTTGTAAAAATCTCTTTAGAATCGTAAAGGTATTTTTAGAAGTGGCGGCTGCCTGCCAGGTACCCGGAGGGGATTAGCTGGCATAGCATTTTTGCTTACTTTTTTTGCAATTGAAAAAAGTAAGGCCCGCACGGCGAGTGCAAGTTAGCTTTGCATCTATAGAAAATATGTTTATGCATTATTTCTGAATACCCCGGATTTAATTGTCGTACTTCTATCTATCTATCTAGGCATGTTCAGAAGATCCTGATACTTGAAATTGAAAACTATTAATGATTGATCATTAATCGCTTAGAGATTGTCAATTATGCTGCTTTGATAAAATGTATGGAACTGTTACACTGTGATAATTAATTCTCAAAGTAAAACGGGGTCACAGTATAAATTGGTTGTCATGATTTTTATCAAAAAATCTCGCCAACCAAAGCCTCACTCTACTATCTTTCCCAGAACTTCCTACTGGGCTACCAAGATATCACACCTCATTATGATTACTTCTGAATATGCCTAGCTACTGGTGTAAGCCTATTATACTTACTTAATATGAAGTATGAGAAAATGGCTAAGCTGTATCAAGAGTCGTATTCATTAAAAGCTTAACCACTTCATCCATTAGCAAGAGGACGCTGCATTTCTTTGACTAACTTCATCTGCTTCGGATTATTCCCAAAGTAATTAGATCCAACTAAGATCATGACATCCTCTTTCGTCATTAGCTTCCATTCTTCTGGAGATTTATTCGCATTGTCGTCGACCATGATCATGGTGGGCTCTTCCGTATTGAAGGTCAGGTGATATTTACCTCCCCCGTCTATACGATCGTACTGACCATACTGATAACTGAAGTCCTCATCGTACTTCACCCAAAAGCCTGGCTCTACGGGCTTAGGTCGCTCACCGCCGGCGAATATGGCTTCATATACCCAGTGGCCTACGACTAACATCGAATAAGCATCCTCCTCTTTGGATCTCTTCTCAATAAGTGCATGGGCGTGGCTTCTCAAATCATCGATCTGCGCTTTCTTCTCAGGAGAGAGTGATGCAGGCGAGGTGTGTATTTTATTTCCGCCATTGGATTCGGCGATTGCTACCGAGGCTGCCGGAGTAGCACTATCTTTACATGAGTAGATGACGGACAATGCAATTATTAAAATGATGAATGATCTTATCATATATGACATCTGAGTAATTTGGCTTTCAAAACGTAATAATCCTGTTTTACATTTTAGTATGATCCAACAGATTCGCAAATCTATTCAAAAACAGAAGCTTTTCGGAGCAGGCGATAAAATACTTTTGGCCATCAGCGGAGGTATGGACTCTATAGTTCTTCTCGATATCATGATAAGACTCTCCGTCACTATAGCTGTAGCCCACGTGAATCATAGCCTTAGAGCTGACGAATCTGATGAAGATGAGCGATTCGTGAAGAATATAGCTTCGAAGTACAGACTTCCATATCACAGTATAAAAGTGGACGTGAAGGCATTGGCTAAGGCCACCAAAGCTAATCTATCAGATGTGGGTCATCGAGTCCGATATGAATTTTTTACCAAGATGGCAGACCTGCACGGCTACGACAAGATAGCTACGGCGCATCACGCTGATGATGTGGTAGAGAGCTTTATTATGAGATCCATGGAGGGAGCAGGTCTACAGGGTATATCAGGTATACCAGTCTCTAATGGGCGGGTCATAAGACCTCTACTACATGTGCATCGGAAGGAAATATCGGACTATGCAGAGAGGCACGAGCTCAAATATAGAGAGGATAGCTCTAACCGCAGTTTGGACTATCGAAGAAATGCCATCAGAGCTGTGATCAGGCCTGCACTATCTAAGATAAATCCCACAGCTGACAGAGGCATGAGGCAATCTGCAGGTGTCACTGCGGACGCTCACCAAGCACTAACTTACCTGTCCGAACAGTTCGCCAATAGTCATTTTCAACTATTAGGGACAAGCGTAAGGATGCCGATATCCTCTTTCCAATGGGATGGCGGACTATCTGTACTCTACTACTGCCTGAAGGGCTACGGCTTTAATCGATCTCAAGTTATACAAATACGAGAAGAACATCAGCCTGGAGCGCTTTTCTATAGTGTATCACATTCTCTTCTGGTGGATAGAACTGACTATGTGATAGAGAAAATAGATAAAGCTGCAATATGTGAATCTGTGACTATTAAAGTCCCAGACATCTATAAATTGCCAGGTATAGGACAACTTGTGATGGCTAAATCTTCATCTAAAGTGATTGACTCTAATCCCAATGTAGAATACATTCCTGCGACGGCAGTCAGGTTTCCACTTTTCATCAGACCCTGGTTGCCAGGGGATCGTTTTCGCCCAATTGGAATGAAAGGTCAATCTAAATCAATTCAGGACTTTCTTGTTGACAAAAAAATTGCCCGGACTGCTAAAGCAAATATAAGGCTACTGGTAACTGAAGATGACGACGTGATTTGGATTATCGGTCAACGACTCTCTCATAATTACCGCATCATAAATGAAGAAACAACTTATTTAAAACTGGAATTCATACCTGTTTAAAGCTGATCAGCTATTTTAGAAAGTAATTTCCTATCAATTCTGTGTGCTCCAGAAAAGCTCAGATCGTGAAAGCCAAGACCTTGCTTATCAGCAAAAGTGCTCAGCTTTTGATGGTAGTCAGCTGTTATAAATTCATCCTGATCACCCAGACAATAAAATTTATATTGGACTTTTTCTATGTATCCACACATTGAGCTATAGTCCACGTCAGACGGGTACTCCCCTGCCCACATAACAATACTATTCAGGACGGGTCGGCGATGGCTGATCCACCTCCACATGGTAGTCGTACCTTGAGAAAATCCTATAATATTTAGCTTTTGCTCAGCCGTCATCTTATCTGCTAACATCTCATAAATCTGATCCAAATAACTGAGATAATCTTCTATTTCTGATAGTCTCTGATGACTGGTCATCCAAGAGGCTCCCACAATACTTGGGCTTCTTTTATAATAAAAATGGGATAAAGCCTCAGGAGATATAATATGGTGCTTTGTAAGGTCTAACTTGTCAAATTTTCTAATAAATCTGGAAGCTAACTGTCCATAACCATGCAATGCTATCCAGACCTGCTCTGCATCTTTTATGTCGTGTCCTAAAGTACAGTAGTGCGCTGTTCGCTTTACAGTTAAATGGTGTTCAATTGGATCCAAAATTCTTGAGCAATTTTTTCATTATCGTAAACAATGTAAATTGTAAATTGTCCTATAAGTATAACAGATCAATGGCGCAAGATAGAAATTACGCAGTACATCCACTCTACATCACCATTACGTTAGTACTGGCCAGTATCACTTCACTATTCATAGGTTTTTCAGGAGCCTACTTGTATAGCAGGATTCAGGAGGGAGCCTCACCGATCAGGCTACCCTACCTATTCTATGCTAATACGCTGATACTCTTAGCTTCCAGCTACACATTAATGATGGCTAAAAAAGCTTACAGGGATGATCAGACCAGCAGGTACCAGATCATGTTAGGCAGTACATTAGGACTTTCATTTGTTTTCGTCGTCGCTCAGTTATTCGCTTGGCAGCAGCTGCAAGAGTCTAATATTATGATCGACGGAAGTAATATGGGCTCATATCTATATGTGATATCTGGCTTACACTTTACGCATATTATCGCTGGTGTACCGTTTTTAGCTTTCTTCCTTTACACGGCCTATAAGCGTATGAAAGAGCCCGTTAGTGTATTAGTCTATTTCTCTGACCCAGATAAGAAGCGAAAGTTAGATATCCTGACGCTCTATTGGCATTTCCTCGATATATTATGGATATACCTCGTTCTATTTTTCTTAATTAATTATCTGATTCAATAATGATAATTTGTTAATTTCAGTTAATTAAGCGCCTAACAGATATAGGCATTGATTAATTCATCATTGTTAAACTTCAAACTAAATTATGGCAATAAGATTAGGTGACACAGCTCCAGACTTCACGGCTCAGACATCACAAGGAGAAATTAACTTCCACGAGTGGCTGGGTGACAGTTGGGGATTACTCTTTTCTCATCCTGCGGATTATACACCTGTATGTACTACAGAATTAGGTAGAACTGCTGCCTTAGGTGGCGAATTTCAGAAGAGAAATGTCAAACCAATTGCTATAAGCGTCGACCCAATAGATTCTCATCAAGGTTGGATCAAGGATATTGAAGAGACACAAGGAGTCAGCGTGAACTTTCCACTAATTGCCGATCCTGATCGGACTGTAGCTGAGCTATATGACATGATACATCCTAATGCTGCAGCAAAAGTGACAGTGAGGACTGTATTCGTCATTGACCCAAATAAGAAAGTAAGATTGACACTGACTTACCCACCGGCAACAGGTAGAAATTTTTTAGAAATCATCCGGGTCATTGACAGTCTTCAGCTCACCGAATATCACTCTGTAGCCACTCCAGCGGACTGGAAGCACGGTGAAGATGTCATCGTATCGCCCTCAATAGCGACAGAGGACATTCCTGCAAAATTCCCAAAAGGCCATAAGATTATTAAGCCTTATTTGAGAATGACGCCACAGCCTGATATCGATTAGGGTGACACACTTATTGTGAATGAGCTATTATCTAAGGCATACTGTATAAATACTGGTGTGTTTATTTATTAGTACCAATTATTAAGCAGAGATATAGGAGGTATCCGCTGTGTCTGTATGGCTACCTTATCTCTTAAATAGATGAAAATTGTATTTTACTTATTAAATTATCAGTCAAACTTATATTGTAATAAACAATAATATATTGTATTTAGGCATATTTAGAAGAACCTGATGCTTGAAGTTGAAAACTCTAACTGATTGATAATTAATCGCATAGAGATTGTCAATTATGCTGCTTTGATAATATGTATGCAACTGTTACACTGTGATAACTAATTCTCAAAGAAAAACGGGGTCACAGTAAAAATTGGATATCAAAATTTTTATCAAAAATCTCGCCAAGCAAAGCCTCTCTACTATCTTTTCCAGCACTTCGTACTGGGCTGCCAAGATTTTACACCTAACTATGATTACTTCTGAATATGCATATTGATCTCTTTTTCTCGAATAGTCTGTGCTCTATATAAGAGCAAGAATCCAACGAATCATCGAGCCTCAGCGTTTTAATATGCATTTGTTCAGCTAATTTAATGGACAGAGGCGTGGGGTCTCTACCCTTGTTATAACGTGTCCTGCCACTAAGAAACGACAAACCAAAATGAAAAAAGAGCCACCTTAAAGTCGCTCTTCCTCACGTTCGAAACACAAATCTTATATCTTATAGATTTCAAAAAAATCGGTAGCTTCCAATCACTTTGATCATATTATTAATGTGAATAACGTAATGGACTTATTCAAAATACAATATGAACCATAAAGATATTAAGTTGCAAAGTCGTTGTGATTATGGTAAACCCCCGTAAGTAGATTGAGAAACCCTAACACCTCATCATGTCTAGAGACAAATAATATAATGCGCCCTTAGAAAACAATGCCTCATTATTGGGAGACCTGCGTACTTCACAGTGCCTTTAAAAAGGCAATTTAATTCTAAATGATGATCCACCCAAAGTGCTTGGCTCGCACGTGATTGTTCCATTGTAGTTATCCATAATCTTCCGGCAGATGGCAAGCCCAATTCCAGTACCCTCATATGTATCGCTGGCATGCAATCTCTTGAATATGTCGAAGATCGTTTCTCTGTACTGTTCATCTATGCCTATACCATTATCCGAAATGGTAAATATATGATACCTCTCATCTCGATTTGCTTCTATGATAATTTGTGGCGAATTATCCTCATTATACTTAATCGCATTAGTCAGTAGGTTTTGGAACAGTTGTTTCAGTTTAGTCGGCTCAATTAACAAACTTGGAAAATCTCCCTTCCTATGAATGACCACTTTCTTTTCTGTAATCTGATATCGTAGGTCGTCTAATACCTCATTTAGTATGACCTCTGAGTCAATGTTCTGCGCTGGGCTATTGATGCTCACCTTCGACAAGTCCAAGAGATCCTGTACGACCTGACTCATTCTTTCTACCCCCTTCACAATAAAATTGACATACTCATTGTCCTTCTCTGTGAAGGTTCCCTCATTCCTTCTCTTTAGTAGAACGACAAAACTAGAAATCGTTCTAAGCGGGGATTTTAGATCATGGGAAGTCGCGTAGGCATAATCTTGCAATTCTTGATTCGACCTTTCCAATTGTCTGTTGATCTTATTAATCTCATCTACCTTAAGGTGAAGTGATCTGGTTCTCTCTAAAACCTTCGACTCTAACACATTTACATTCCTCCTACTTGTCAGCGCATAGAATAATAGATAGATTAGCATGATAGCTAAGACGGCAGAAAGAAATTTTGCCAGGTTTGATTGCAGAAATGGTACTTCAATATCAAAGGTGATGGATTTAATTTGAGAAGAGTCATGTAATTGGCCGTCCGCCCAAGTCACTTCGAAAGTATAGAGTTTCGGTTTGAGGTTATTGTAGCTCACCTCGCGAGACTGGGTGACTCTCCACTCATCATCTATTCCTCTCAGTCTGTAGGCGTAGTTGGTATCATCAGCATGAGAATAATTTAAGTTAGCAAACTGAATCACAATATTATTTTGATCTGATGCTAAGTGCAAGACGTCTTTAATGTCCAGCTCTTGAGCATTGACTATTACATTATGAATTACGATTCTCGCTTCATCATTCACCTCAGTAACACTGCTGACGTTTAAAAAGGACAATCCCCTGATAGAAGCAATATATAATAGACCATCGCTAAGCTCAATTGCTTTAATTTGATCTGTAAGAAGGCCGTTCACTTCGGTCAAAATCTCTATGACCAACTTTTCGGCAGTTATATCTTTAATAATATTTAGTCCTTTATTGGTAGCTAAATAGACAGTACGACCATCGACTATGATGTCATTAATGATACCACTGCTGAGCCCTGCAGTCATATCTATAACTCTGATTTGTTCATCATCAATGACTAACAGACCCCTACCCTTAGTGCCAACGAGAAAAGTAGAATCATGAAGAACGTTAATCTTATTAATATTGACGTTCAGCAAGTCAGCATAATCCTGATAGTCATATTCTCCTCTATGATCAATTCTCAGCAGTCCTTTTGCTAAACTTCCTATTAGAATTTGATCGTGAGCGTTGATAGCCGAAGAATATGATCTTCCTGCTAAAAGCTTCTCAATACATGGATACTTCTCCGACAACTTTTTCTTGGGGTTAAGCTGAGTTGCAAGAGCCATCTCTGCTATACAGTCATTAAATATACGTAGTACTGAAGAATGTGTATTAACGATAACGTAACTATCAGTAACAGAGATTTTTTTTATAGCTAACCAAAGCAATAAAGTCATGACATCATCACGTAATAGATAGAGCCCTACATCCGATGAAATTAATATCGATTCAGAATCTAATTGCTTAATGTCATTTACTCTTGTAATGCCAAATGCATTAGAATCTGGTAGATCCAATATCTTCCAGTCTTCATCTCTGTACCTGATTACTTGTGCATTAGCAGTACCTATCCATAAACCTTCATTTGTCCACAGTAAACTCTCGATTGACTCAAGAAATGGAAAATTATCTGCTGTGTAGTGTATTATGTTCGGGTTGGGTTTAGGTATAAAACTTACACCGGCATTGTAATAGCTGTGCCATGAATTACCTTCGATATCCTGAATTACCTTAGTCGTAATCTTATCATCAGGCACATGCTCTACATATGCTAATTGGCTATTTTCATCGATTCTGTACGATATGTATCCTCCTTCTTTCAGATATAATTGCAGTATATCTTGTTTATGATAAGCATAGGCAATGGTCGGAATAGCATCATCAAACAGTACGTTGTCTTTCTTAGATCTATCGTATTGATAAAGTCGTCCATCCGTGAAATAATAGAAATACGGTGGATTATAAAGATGAATTAAGGGCATGCTATATGACCTATCTAAATTAGCGGACAGGACAATAGAATCATGAACTTCTCCATCCTTTAAAATGTATATATGGGATCCCACAGCAACCCAAAGTGAGTCATCATAAACATTCAAAATCTTAACATATAGAAGTTCGTCTTGCAACTCTGGAGGCACCTCTCGCGCCTCAGTTAAGTCATGACTAAGTGCCGCAACTTGAAGACCTGAGACATGCCATAAGATAGAATCATGACAGATCGCTCGAAAATTAATGTTGATATTTTGCTGTATAGGCAGATCAACGGTTCGAAAATCTCCATCTTCAATATAAGATAGTGGTCCGATTGAATTAAGCCATATTCTACCATCGCAGTCCTTATTAAAACTGACTATTTCATTATGTGCCAAACCTTCTGCTGAGGCAGAGTTAGTGAATGAACTTCCATTAAACTTGTTTAGACCTCCCTCTGTGGCCATCCACATGTATCCATCATTATCCTGCTCTATATCATATACCACATTGCTTATTAATCCATCCTTAGTGCTATAAGTACGCTCATAGGCATTCTCCTGCGCTACGGCAGTAGTACATAGAATGGTCAGCAAATGAATCAAGAATGACTTCATATAGTAATGCAGTAGTTAGGTGGGTTGTACTAAAGGTAAGTACTACATTAAAGATAATCTCTCTCCCGCTTGTCGGAGCATATCCTCCGTTTTGGCGAAGCAGAGTCTGATGACCCCCTCTTGGCGCTTGTCTGAATAAAATACAGAGACAGGTATCGCAGCGACTTTATGGCCTACCGTCATCTCTTTGACAAACTCAGTATCCGGGATCTGACTAATCTTAGAGTAGTCAAATAGCTGAAAAAATGTCCCTTCAGATGCCAGAGGAACAAACCGAGAGTCCAACATGGCATCAGCTAATAGATCTCTTTTCTGCTGGTAGAATTCAGGAAGATAATCATAATTAGCGGAATTCTGAAGGTAATCAGCTAAAGCATATTGCTCAAAAGAGTTCACGCAAAAGACATTCCACTGATGGACCTTCCTGAACTCGTCCATGAGAAAAGGAGGTGCGACACAATAGCCTATCTTCCAGCCCGTGCTATGGAAGGTTTTGCCGAAGGAGTAGACCGCTATGGATCGCTGATATAGCTCTGGATATCTAAGGACAGACTGATGTAGTTGTCCATCATATATAAGATGTTCGTACACCTCATCACTCATGACAATAATATCAGTATCAGTAGTGAGTTTTTGTAGTGCCGTGAGATCATCAGCCTTTAGTGTCTTACCAATAGGGTTCTGAGGTGTATTGATAATGATCATCTTTGTCTGATCAGTCACTAATTTGCCTAGTTCATCCCAATTAATACTATAGTCTGGTGCAGACAACGCATAAGGTACAGGCACTCCGCCAGCTAATATAACTGAGGGAATATAGCTATCATATGCTGGCTCTATCACGATGACTTCATCACCTGTATGGATGAATGCTATGATGGCTGTGAAAAGCGCCTGGGTCGCCCCGGCTACAATGGTGATCTCATCTTCTGCTGATACTGACAGTCCATATAGAGTATCTATCTTATCAGCCAATACCTCACGCAGCGCGGGAAGCCCAGCCATCGGACAATATTGATTTTTACCATCATTGAGATAATATGCGACTCTCTCTCGTAATCCAGCTGGACAGTCATAGTTTGGAAATCCTTGGCCCAAGTTTATGGCGTTATGTTCCTTTGCAAGTCCAGACATGATGGTAAATATCGTCGTCTCGCCATCTGGTAATTTTGATCGTACTTGTCGCATTAGTCAAACATAACAAATTGCCTTTTGGAAATATAAACTCCAGACTGGCATTCTACGGCGCTCATGACTAAAAAAATATGAGAAGTATTCGATAGCATGGAGAAAGCTTCTGATGATCCCTAAAAGCCATTGACACTATTCGGTCGTCTTACCCACGAAAACATTTACACCAGGGTGCATAGGATTTCCAGCTGATCTTCGGTAGCTGACGATCTGGCCTACGTGGTATATTGCATCTGCCATTGGTCCATTCATGAGATTCCATAGCGACACTTCTGACATATTGTCCCCTCTCTTAAAGATGATATGGTGATTACTTAGGTCATGCTCAGCTCTGAAAACATCACTGGCCTTTTTAATATTATGCAGGGTCATTTCGCGCAGTTTTTTGAAGTTGACTTCAGGCATGTCTAAAGGTCTCACATTGGGCACCTTTTGCGCGGTATTTAAGATCATTAGGGATAGGCCATATAGATGATCCAAAGTTTGCTTAGCTGATCTACCATTATTACCAGGTAACCAGGCGATATCGTCAGGCCTTAGATCTTTCGTTGCCCAGTAGTACCTATACCCTAAGCCATCTATGGTTCTGGACAGTACTGCTCCCGCAGTGATAGCCACAGGGGCTTCATGGATCTCATGGTAGGGCAATGATAGCATGCTAAGTGTGTCTTGAATCTTAGTAACTTCCTGGGCCGTAGCACAGCTCAGGAAGAATAGTGAGAAAAATAAGTAGAAGTAGGATAATTTCATAATCACATGGTAAGTGGACACGAATATATTAATTATGTCATGGCTATACTGCTCCTATGATGATCTTTAATAGGGTACTATAAGCACAGCATGAAGCGTTGGAAGAATCAGATTAAGCCATATATAGCTTACCTCTTGAGGAATTGAAATGCTTTACTACGCTGAGTTGTGATTCACTAATTTGGTCGGCAGGCAGTATATTTGCAGTGCAAACGGTACACAACATCGGTGATAATGGATCAGATCAATATTAAAGAATACTTGAATCAATTATTTAGACATGAGATTCTGGATAAAGGACAGGCAAGAGAAATCATGGCCGCTATTGGTAAAGGTCAAGTCGAACCTCACCAGACTACAGCACTACTGACCTGCTATCAGATGAGGCAAATCACCAGTGCAGAGCTATCAGGTTTCAGAGAGGCTATGATTGATTTGGCGCACCATATCGACTTTAGTGATTTAGAGACCATAGATATCGTCGGAACTGGTGGCGACGGGAAAAATACATTTAATATATCCACGCTGTCCTCCTTCTTAGTAGCGGGTGCTGGCTATAAGGTAGCGAAGCACGGCAACAAAGGAGTATCCTCCCCCTGCGGATCTTCTAATGTATTAGAGCATTTGGGCTATAATTTTTCTCAGGACTATGCTACCCTCAGATCAGACATAGACAAAGGAAATTTTTGCTTTTTTCATGCACCCTATTTTCACCCTGCGATGAAGGAGGTTATGCCCATCCGCAGAGCGCTGAAGATTAAGACTTTCTTTAATATCATGGGGCCGCTTCTGAATCCATCAAGGCCAAAGTGTCAGTTTTCTGGCGTCTACTCAGAGGAGCTTGTCCCCCTGTATCAAGATGTACTTCAGGATATGGGCTGCCAATATGGTGTCGTATACGATCTGGCAGGGTACGATGAGGTATCCCTCACAGGCCCTTTCAGAATAGTGACTAATGAGCTAGATGAAGTCATGTCTCCCTCTGATCTGGGCATGAAGACTCACCGCCAGAGTGATCTCCATGGAGGAGAGACCGTCGCTGAAGCAGCGAATATTTTTACTGAAATACTCAATGGACACGGTACACTCGCACAAAATGAAGTGGTCATAGCTAATGCAGGATTCGCCATACAAAGATTTAAGCCTGAAGCATCGATTATGGATTGTATTGGCGAAGCCAGAACTGCCTTAGAAAGTGGCCATGCAAAAGAGAAATTAAGCCTTGTGACTTATAAATAATGCCGAAAGAAAGTCAAATCGTCGTATTGATCACCTGTGTCGCACCAAAAGTGCGCTTTGCCACAAAAGCCAAAGAGCTATACACCGGAGAGTTATTTCAGCAACTATGGAGCTATGGACAATTACTACATCCTGATCAGGTCTTTATTTTATCAGGCAAGCACCACTTACTTCATCCTGATACCATCATCGAGCCATATGATGTGAATCTGAATGAGGCCTCCGAAGATGATCTTAGGCATTGGTCAAAAAAGGTGGTCACCCAACTAAGTCGTTGTGCTGACCTAAGACAGGACACATTTTATATTTTAGCTAATGAGACCTATCGTAAATATCTTACTGATAAGATCCAAAACTACCGTGTGCCTATTCATATACTTTAACTTTGATACCATGCGCAGTATTTGATAGACTAAGTCTCCTTAGCAAGTGTGAAACCTCAGCTAATGACAGGCTGACTTAAAAATCGAACATATGAAAGTTAATCAAAGGAATTATCATACTATCTGGCTTTCTGATGACAATGAGAATGTAATCATTATAGACCAGCGTAGCCTACCCCATGAATTTAAGACAGAGAGGCTGAACACTGTGGCTGATGCTTGCGTAGCTATTAAAGACATGCATGTCCGGGGTGCACCTCTCATCGGTGTTACGGCTGCCTTTGGGATGTATCTCGCTGCGCAAGAAGCGAAGGTAGATTCATTCGCCAGTGATATGAGAGAATACGCCGACAAGCTTAAATCGACCAGACCTACAGCAGTGAATTTAGCATGGGCAGTGGATCAGCAATTATCATTGGTAGCTGAAGGTCAAGTCAATCCAGAGCCCTTCTTAGCGCTTGCTACTCAGCTAAAGACTGATAGCATAAATCGGTGCTACCAGATTGGAGAGCACGGGCTCAAGCTGATTAAAGATCTACATGACGCTAAATCTGATGTCGTCAATATTCTGACGCACTGCAATGCAGGATGGATGGCCTGTATAGACTATGGCACCGCTACAGCACCTATGTACTTAGCCCACGACGCAGGCATACCTATCCATGTCTGGGTGGATGAGACAAGACCGAGAAATCAAGGAGCTCGCATCACCGCCTTTGAGCTACAAGAGCATGGCATAGCTCATACAGTCATCACTGATAATGCAGGTGGGCACTTGATGCAGCATGGTCAGGTAGATATGGTCATCGTGGGTACAGATCGCACTACCGCTACAGGTGATGTGTGTAATAAAATAGGAACATACCTCAAGGCCTTAGCCGCGCGAGATAATCATGTCCCCTTCTATGTAGCTGCTCCTTCCAGTAGTATTGACTTCACTGTCAGAGACGGCATCTCGGGGATACCTATAGAGGTAAGGGATGATCATGAGGTCAAGTACATTCAAGGATTATATGAAGGAGAGATCAAAAAGGTGCTACTCACACCACAGACCAGTCCAGCAGCTAATTATGCATTTGACGTGACTCCAGCACGACTGGTCACTGCGCTGATTACAGAGCAAGGTATCTGCAAAGCTGAGGAGCAATCCATCAAATCGCTATTCTCCAAGTGATTCTCGCGGTAGGTATAATAGATGATGGATCTCAGTTAGCTTTGATAAACTGAGCTATCATTTCTTAAGCCACCGTGAGCGATGATCAGATAAGATGCTGATCAATAGATTATGATAATGCGATAAAATTGGATAAGCTAAACATGGATTAGATAGATCATAATAACATTAAAGCACATGAAGTACCGTTATAATTTAAGTAGATAAATCCTGTGCTATTATCAAAATCATGATTATATCTTATTGCTTTTCAATCCGTTATATTTGTCTATAAAAATATTGAACTAGTGGATAAGGAAAAAAAAGCCGTCAATTTATCATGGGATGCCTTTCAATCTTTAGGTAATCCCGAGAATGCTCCCGAAATAGCAGAAGATGAGGACATCGTCGACCGTACGCCCAAGTCGCTGCACGTAGTCAGAGTCTATTTAGAGAGAAAAAAGAGAGGTGGAAAGACTGTCACTGTTATTAAAGGTATCGAAGAAGATGAGGAAAGTCTGACCAGCTTAACCAAGAAATTAAAATCTGCGCTGGGTGTCGGAGGTGCTTATAAAAATGGTGAAATCATACTTCAGGGAGATAAGCGCCAAACAGCGGTCGACCTTCTACTAAAGATGGGCTACTCCAACACTAAAAATGCTGGAGCCTGATTAACAGAGGATTCTTATCCTAAAATAAAATACATTCAGGATGACCCTAAATCTTCATTTAAATCACAAGTTTATTATCTTTCCTCAGTAAACATTTTTTTAAACTGGCTTTGAAAGGACTAATTGTCTCTTTCTGAAATCCAACTCTAAACTTTTGATCTGAGATGCTGATAGGTGTAATACTCTGCTTTATATTAGGATATGTACTGATTGTGTTTGAGCACCCCCTCAAATTAGATAAGACAGTACCTGCATTATTGATGGCAGCACTTTGCTGGGCTTTTGTCTCCTTAGGTCACCTCCCAATTTTAGATCATCATTTTCACGATATCCCTGCAGACGCAGACTACTATGATTGGCTTAGTCCTATTCTGCTTCATCATATCGGCAAGACAGCTGAAATATTAGTTTTTCTTATTGGAGCCATGACTATAGTTGAGTTGGTGGATCTCCACAAGGGGTTTGCTGTCATTACTAATCGAATCACTACTACGAGCAAGAAGAAGATGCTGTTCTTGATCTGTATTTTAGGCTTCTTCTTATCAGCTACCTTGGATAACTTAGCCTCGACTATTGTATTAGTCTCACTGCTGAGACGCTTAGTCCCAGATAAGACGGAGCGGCTCTGGTTCGTCAGTTTAGGTGTCATCGCAGCTAATGCCGGTGGGGCTTGGTCACCCATTGGAGATGTCACCACGACAATGCTCTGGATACAGAATAAGGTCTCTACACTGGGCCTCATCACTAACCTTGTACTTCCTTCTATTGTTTGTATTACCGTGCCAGCTATCGTAGCCAGCTTCCTCCCACAGTTCCAAGGTAACATCACGCCTCCAGAAAATAGAAACGTGGATAAAGACATTCAAGAAGAAAAATTATTGAGCAGTAGAATAATGTTGATGGTAGGTATAGGCGCGCTTGTGTTTGTCCCAGTATTCAAATCTGCCACGCATCTGCCACCCTATGTAGGTATGATGCTGGGCTTGGGTATAGTCTGGTTAGTCTCGGAGTACATACATCCAGAAGAAGACTTTAATGAAGAACGCAAGCACCTCTATTCAGCCCATACTGCACTGTCCAGAATAGAAATGTCAAGTATCCTTTTCTTCCTCGGCATTTTGATGGCCGTGGCCTCTTTAGAATCTCTGGGTGTTTTGTTAAAGTTGGCCAAATTCTTAGAGGCGAGCATACCTAATCAAGATATCGTAATTCTGCTTATAGGTGTCTTTTCTGCCATTATCGATAATGTACCACTTGTCGCAGGTACCATGGGGATGTATACAGAGCCCACTGACCACCGACTGTGGCACTTTATTGCTTATTCCGCTGGTACAGGTGGTAGTATGCTGATTATTGGATCTGCTGCTGGTGTAGCTGCTATGGGTATGGAGAGGATCGATTTTATCTGGTACCTCAAAAAAATAGGATGGTTAGCAGCTATTGGTTTCTTAGCTGGAGCAGCTACCTTTATCGGACTGCACTCTATAATTCATTAGCCAGCGCTCGGTCCTAAGTGTAGTTTTGGCATGTGATCTGTGAGATCTTGCTGGCGACCGAAGTTGATGTGAGCGTCTGCTATCAGCAGAGCCTCTAATATTACAGTGTCAGCACTGTCCACCACATTCTCGATTCGCAGCGCAGAAGGCACTGCATCTATGGTAAGATATGCGTATTTCAATTCCACCTCCTGCTGTAGAAATTTTATGTAGGGTGCGATCCATTGCTTAAGGTCCGTGCCAGCAAGATATTGATTAATCATTCCCTCTATCTTTGAGCTTTGCTTCTCTATAATACCATCGACTATAGACTTCACAGGAAAATTGAGCACGCCAATTTTGACATCTGGACTATCAATCCAACTATGACTCAGGTACTTAAATGAACCAGAAAAGATAAAATCTTCGCTGATATTGTAACTGATGTCCCCTGTTACGGACACTATTCCATCACCTACTAAATTAGCGAAAATGGTCTTTTTAGTTACTTCAAATGCAATCGAAATCGTCGGCTTCAATAAGCGCATTTCCATTGAAAATCCTAAGACTGATAGCTGTTTAATATCTAAATGCGCCCCATTCACCTCCATACCTGAATTAGTAAGAGGTAGTCCACTGAGCATCACATTTATCTCATTGATGCATTCCGCCTTCTCTAATACTAAGCTAATATTCATAGCATAAATTTACTCTATTCAAATAAACAGGATGTTATAAATATAGCTTCTTCCTAATCAATGTATCAGACATTCCGCAAACTCTGCTGAGAGATTATTTAATCTAGTTAGGCAATCGAATTGCGATTGATTGATTACCTTTTGGATCATAAATTAACTATAGTGCGATGAAAAAAATCCTTATTCTACTTTCCTTTTTTACGGTTATCCAATTCTCTACTGCGCAGACAAATAAGCAATCGATCGATCCTGAACTATATGAATCATTAGATTGGAGACATATTGGGCCTTTCCGAGGTGGCAGAAGCTGCGCTGTCACTGGTGTAGTCGGCAAAGCCAATCTTTACTACATGGGATCCACAGGTGGAGGTGTCTGGAAAACAGATGATAATGGCCAATCATGGTCCAATATCTCAGATGGCTACTTTGGTGGTTCAATAGGTAGTATAGCTGTCAGTGAGTCTGATAACAATGTCATCTACGTCGGCGGCGGAGAAAAAACAGTACGGGGAAATGTCTCTTACGGCTACGGCGTTTGGAAGACTACTGATGGTGGCAAATCATGGAACTCCATGGGCCTCAAAAATTCACGGCATATAGCACGCATTAGAATACACCCGCAGAATAGTGACATCGCATACGCGGCTGTTATGGGAGATCTTTATAAATCCAGTGATGAGAGAGGAGTTTATAAGACTGTAGATGGTGGAAGCAATTGGAAAAAAGTGCTTTTCGCTAATCAAGATGCTGGTGCTGTAGACCTCATTATAGATCCAAATAACCCTCGTAATCTGTACGCCTCTACTTGGGCGATCAGAAGGACTCCCTACTCGCTATCTAGTGGTGGCGAAGGATCAGGACTGTGGAAGAGCACAGATAGTGGTGAGAACTGGACGGAGATCACCAGCAATCAAGGTCTGCCTGATGGCACCTGGGGTATCTCTGGAGTCGCCGTATCCCCGCTTAACTCTGATAGAGTCTGGGCCATCATAGAAAATGAAGATGGAGGGGTATATCGTTCTGACGACGCTGGTGATACCTGGACTAAACTTAATGATAGCCGAGCCCTTAGGCAGAGAGCATGGTACTATACGAGGATATATGCTGACACTCAAGATGAAGATATCGTATACGTCATGAATGTACGCTACCATAAATCCAAAGATGGTGGTAAGACCTTTGAGCCGCACGTCGCTCCACATGGGGATCACCATGACCTATGGATAGCACCCGAAGATAATCAGCGCATGATCATCGCTGACGATGGAGGTGCTCAAGTCTCAGTGAATGGAGGCGGAACGTGGTCCACCTATCATAATCAGCCCACAGCTCAGTTCTATAGAGTGACCACTGATAATCACTTTCCCTATAGAATCTATGTGGCGCAACAGGATAATAGCACGCTCAGAATAGCGCACCGCTCCACAGGAGGATCAATTACAACATCTGACTGGGAGGTGACGGCAGGAGGCGAATCAGCACATATTGCACCAGACCCAAAGAATCCTGAGATTGTCTATGGAGGTAGCTACGACGGATATCTTACTAGAAAAGATCACACCACGGGTACATCTAGAGCGATTAATGTATGGCCTGACAATCCAATGGGTCACGGTGCAGAGGGGATGAAGTTCCGATTTCAATGGAACTTCCCCATATTCTTTTCTAAGCACGATCCTAATAAATTATACACTGCATCTAATCATCTGCACGTGAGTACGAACGAAGGCCAGAGCTGGGAAATCATCAGCCCGGATTTAACCAGAAATGATCCAAACAAATTAGGTTCTTCCGGTGGTCCTATCACTCAGGATAACACAAGCGTAGAATACTATTGTACTATATTCGCCATTGACGAATCTCCTATTACCCAAGGAGTGATTTGGGCGGGATCAGATGATGGTCTGATTCACTTAACGGGAGATGGTGGTAAGGACTGGACTGATGTCACACCCAAAAATAAGCCAGAATGGCTAATGATAAACTGCATAGAACCTGATCCACATAATGAGGCTGGTTGCTATGTAGCTGGGACGCTCTACAAAGCAGGAGACTATAGGCCCTATCTCTATAAGACTGATGACTGGGGTAAGACCTGGAAGAAGATTGTAAATGGAATACCCGCGGAACATTTTACCAGAGCTATCAGAGCTGACAGGACCAGAAAAGGTCTACTTTATGCGGGTACGGAGTCAGGCATGTACCTCTCGTTCAACGATGGAAATACCTGGAGTCCCTTCCAACAAAACCTACCCATCGTACCCATCACTGACTTAGCGATAAAAGATAATAATCTGATAGCCGCCACACAAGGTAGAAGCATCTGGATCATTGATGATCTGACAGTCCTACACCAGCTGAATAATGATATCGCAAAAAAGGACATCCACTTATTTAAACCAATGGATGTATATAAGTATCCTGGCTACCAAAGCAAAGATCTTCAGGGTGCTGGCATGAACGCTCCAAGCGGCGCTCTGGTGAATTACATGCTCAAGGATTTTACAGAAGATGACAGTATTTCTATCAGTATTAAAGATGCGAAAGGCCAGTTAATCAGAAGCTATTCTAATAAGGCCGAAGAGAAAGATGATCAAATAGAAGTAGAGCAAGGAGCTAATCAATTCAATTGGAACCTGTCCTATCCTGACGCCAAAAAATTTGAAGGGATGATCATGTGGTGGGGATCGCTCAATGGTGCTAAAGCAGTACCAGGGAAATATACCATCGAGCTGAGTAAAAATGGCTCTGAGCCTGCACTAACTGATTTTGAAGTTATGTCCGATCCTAGACTGGACATTTCTCAAACTGACTACGAAGCTCAATTCACTTTTATCAATGAGATCAATCAGAAAGTCACTGAAGCTCATGAGACGATTGAAGATATCAGGACCTTGAAAGAACAAATGACCACCTACAAGTCAATTATAGAGGATAACCCTGATATTAATACGGAGATAAATCGCTTAGATTCACTCCTTACGGATATAGAGAAGGAGTTATACCAGACAAAAAATCAAAGTCGCCAAGATCCGTTAAACTATCCTATTAGGCTCACTAATAAATTAGCTCACCTGAACTCACTAACCAGTATGAGTGACTATGCGCCTACTGACCAAGCGATTGCTTTAAAAGCTGAACTTGAGGAGCTTATCGACAATGAGCTGCAGGAGTACGAGCATATTTCTACGCAAGCCATACCCGACCTGAATAAAATGATCAAAATGAGTCAAATAGATGCGATCGTCGTACCCGATCGAAAGATAGTGAAGCCTTAGCCTAATCAAAAATCTAGTCCAGAATAGACCCACTTCAAAATAAAAGAGCATTCAGCCTACCGTCTGAATGCTCTTCTGTGTCATGAAATTCGTTTCTACTTAATTACCCAAAATCAGTGGTAGCCCTCCACCTTCGCCTCCTACGATCACCACTTTAGAGTTAGGTGATTGAGCTAACTCGAGTGTAGCCTCAATGCCCTTATCCTGAAGAATTTTATCCGTCAAACTCGCATTTAGGATTCTATTTGCGTCAGCCTTAGCTTGTGCCTCAATGATCTTTCTCTCAGCTTCTTTTCTTTCTCTATCTAACTTAAAATCAAACTGAAAAGCGAGCTGCTCTTCCTGCAATTTTTGCTCGATAGCCGCTTTTAACTTCTCAGGTAGCTGTACGGATCTAATCAGCACAGCATCAAGGAGAATATCGTTTTTCTCAATCTTATCCTTAGTTTGATTATAGATTTCTGATTGTATAGCTTCTCTCTTGGTGGAGTAGAGCTCTTCTGGAAGGTATTTTCCAATCACCTCTCGAGTCGCCGATCTGATCTCCGGCTCTATGATTCTACCAGCATATCCTATACCTATCTCATCATGGAGGTGTCCGATCCGGGTATCTATAGGTCTATATCTATATGATAAATCGACTTGTATAGTAAGTCCATTTTTTGAAAGCACATCCATTTCTTCTTGACCCTCTTGTATTCTTATGTCGTACACGATCATGTCATTCCATGGCATGACTATGTGAAATCCTTGATTATAAACTTTGTCTTTCTGAATACCTCCAGCGAATCGCTTAAATTCTACACCTTTACTACCAGCAGGTATGGTGATGAATGTGGTACTGGTCAATAATGTAAACACGAAGAACAAGACCAGTCCTATAATCACGTATTTCATAAAATTTACTTTTCCAAAATCAAATGGATTTTTCCTTTGAGTCATGCTTATTTAGTTTCTATTGTGAAAATTAGTTTCTTAATGATGCTTAAAATACTAAACAAGAATCAGGCATTAGAGTTCCGCACAGGCTCCTTGTTTATCTTAGAAATGATGTCTTCAGCCCTCCATTGACGCAAGCATTTCATATGTTTCTTAGGGCACGTAGGTCTTCCAGCTTTAGAGCACGGCCAACAGCTTAGCTCTTTTGCCTGCAGATAATCTGAAGTCGCAGTACTATGATCGCTGAAGTACGGGAACATCCCAAATACTGGCGAGGTGCATCCGTATACTACCACTATATCTTTATCCGCAGATGCAGCGTAGTGCATCATGCCCGTATCTCCCGTAATGATTCGTTGACAATTTTTAATGATAGCGAAAGATTCTAATAGTGTGTATAAGCCTATTCCATTATGTACGTATCGATTTATCCTATCCATTACATCTCGTCCTGCATCGATCGCATCTTTACCACCTAACAG